>JGI26339J46600_10000493_pt1 | contig 13614 bp, 11 predicted proteins | sample BogFormECP12_OM1_FD_46600 | JGI IMG/M metagenome (IMG submission 46600) | reverse complement strand
AATAATAATGGGCGTCTTGATTCTGATTCTTTACGCCCTCTATCCTATTTGCAGCGGAAGAGCCCCATTTGACGTCATACATCATGCTTTGAGATACATTTTCATTTTCATCTTAGGATTTGGTTCACAAGCATTTTGGAATGAAACGGCGCTGCTGACCATATTGGCAATAGTATTATTCTCTCTAGCGGGAGAGCTTCTTGCAGGATTAGGAAAGGGCAGCGATTCCATTAAGAGCACGGTTTCATTATTAGGAATCAAGAGATCACTGGCCGCAATTATTTCCTTAATCTTTATTGCCTCATTGATAGCATCATTCGCTTTTAACATCATGTTCGAGTTTCCGATACAATTCGATAGCACGTTTGTTCCTTTCTACATAATACCTGCGCTGGCATTGGATCTCTTTCTAACTATACCTTTGATGAAAAAACTGAGTGAAAAACATGTGGATTCATTTCATTTAATGAGAAGAAAAGAAGTGGCAGCCATAGTCGTCATTTCACTCATAATATTGGTTGTATTCCAAACAGGAAGAATCGCTACAACAGTGACAGTCAGCTCAAGAGATTACAGCTTTAACGTTGGTATCAGAACCTTCATAGCAGGACCGCACAGTTGGGACGTACCATGGATAGTCTTCGGCTATGTAAACGAAGACAATTATTACTATGTTGTCTTCCACAAGGACGGAATTCTTGAATTATCGCAGAAGATTGATGGGCAATACCAACTGTACATATCTTGGTGTGCAACACGGCTTACGCCGTTCGAATGGCATAACTTCCAAATAGTTCTCAATGAAACCACTATAGCTGTAAGATTGGATGGAGAATACCAAGTAGCATCATCAAGACAGCTGACAGCTGAGACTTCTAGCATCATAATTTCTCCCTCGATACCAAGTCCAAACGGACCCATCTGGATTGCATGCACATATCACATAACGTTAATCAATGAAACCAATGACTTAAACATATCATAGCGCGCGCTAGGTTCTGTCTAACTCTGACTTGTTTTCACGCCTTTCTTTTTGTAGATTATGGCTGCCAGCAAAGTTGCCATCGGCAGCAGGAAGACTATCAGCAGGGATGTGAATTCTGGAACTGTGGTGTACTGAAAGGTGTAGCCCAATTGTTGTGTCGTTAGAGTATTGCCAGCATTGTCAACCACCGTTATTGTATACGTGATGTCTGTGCTGATTGGAACCTGCGGTATGGCTGAGTTCCATATGTTTCCCTGAAGATTCGTCATGTTGGCTGTTATCCATGTTCCGTTGCCGTTGGTGTAGTTGAAGGAGACTTGAGTAACCGTGCTGACGCTGTCGGTTATCGTTGCGTTCACACTGACTACATCAGTTGGGGTCACGTAGGTAGCGGGAGGATTTTGAGAAACGTTGGTTATTTCAATTGGTTCGACATTGAAGGATATGAGCGAGGACGCTCCCATCACGTTAACCGTGTTATTGGCAAAGATGATTATGTTGTGAACTCCATAGGCAAGACCCGTCAGTGTCGTGTTTCCTGAGACTGTTATGTTTGACTGCCCATCTAGACTGTAACCTATCCAGGAAGTTGTTAAACTGTAACCCATCCAGAAAGTTGTCTGATCCACCGTGAAAGTCAAGGGAATATTTGTCACATTGTATGTCATACTCTCAGGCGAGAGTATCAAAATGTAAGGCAGTGCCAGCAGGGTCGTTTTGTTTGTTAGTGGAGCGTGATCAGTATTGTTTGCGTCGATGGCGTACGGTGTATTCCAGACGCCTGAACTGTCAACTTGAGTGGCGTTCGGATATTTTGTCATATAGTCGCTCCAGTAGTTACCCATGGTATCGTTATCCCATCTGTTAGCCGAGAATTCTGTGGTGATTTGGTTTGTGTTTTTCACAAAATTGTTGAGGAAAATGAAGTTGTTGGAGGAAGCACTGAATCCAATGCCGTACTCGCTGTTTGTGATGTAGTTGACATAGATGAAATTGTTAGAAGAAGAGTTGAGTAAGATGTCATAGTTGGTGTTTGCTGTAACGTTGTTGCCAGACAAAGTGTTACCAGAATTAGAGTCGAACGCAATGCCATCATAGTTGTTTGCGATGTTGTTGCCAGACAAAGTGTTATTATCAGAATAAGTTCCGAGAACAATGCCGACCCCGTTGTTTGTTATGACGTTGTTGCCAGAAAAGATGTTGTTAGAGGAAGAGTAGAGATAAATGCCATCGACGAAGTTTGTTATCGTCATGTTTCTTATTGTCACATTGCTCCTGTCCGTTAGTGTTGTCCCGTTTCCGATAAGAGGACTTCCGCTTCCCGTCACGGTGTAGCCTGCCCCGTCCAAAACAATGTTATTTCTCTCAATCACAATTCCGTCGGTATCGCTGGTGATGTTGATGTTGCCAGTTAAGGTGTATGTGCTATTATCTGCGGAATAGATAGGAGCAGTTGACGGGCTTATGCTTCCGTCAGCATTAATGGTATTGGTTCCAACGTCAGCCTTTGCTACTAGAATCAATCCCGTTATTGACGATACGGAAAGCAAACACAGAATCGTAAGCGAAACAAGAACAACTCTGTTCATCCATTGTCACTTCTATGCATGATCTATTGATTAAACCAGCTTATAGAATTGCTGGAAGAATCTTCAATTNAAATTGTGCACGTGAGCGTTTATTTGACCCGCCCTCTGTTCTTCATTTGCAGGAGAGTATTTATTATCCTGTCTTCGTGCAGTATTCCCTTTGTGTGGGCCCGTAGTCTAGTCAGGTTGTCTGGTTCTGGGTTTTGGGAATCTAAAGCCCGCGTCCTAGTTCCAGCAGCCCTAGATTGGATTAAGACGCTGGCCTGCGGAGCCGGAGACCCAGGGTTCAAATCCCTGCGGGCCCGCTAGTTCCCTACTGCAAACCGTTCGGCGAGTAAGTGGGTCAAAGAAGACGTCTGAAGGTGAGTGCACGTCTGAGGTGTTGATTCGAGCGCAGCGTTTGACGAAGCGATATGATGATTTCTTGGCAGTGGACAGCATTGACTTTGAAGTTTTTAAGGGCGAGTGCTGCGGTTTCTTAGGCCCTAATGGTGCTGGGAAAACAACGACTATTAAGATGGTCCATTGTGTCTTGCCTCTAACGTCTGGAATTTTATCTGTTGCCGGTATGAACGTTTCTGAAAAGCCCAGGGAAATCAAGAAGATGATCGGAGTTGCTCCGCAAGAGGAAAATCTTGACCCAGATTTTTCTGTGACTACGAACCTTCTTGTTTATGCTCGGTATTTTGATATTCCACGAGAGGACGCATTGAAGCGTGTGGAGAACTTGCTGAGGTTTGCCCAGTTGGAAGACAAGCGGGATGTTCGGATTGATCAGCTTTCGACTGGGATGAAGAGGCGCCTGATACTGGCTCGAGCTTTGATTAATGAGCCGCAGGTTCTGTTGTTGGATGAGCCGACGACGGGTCTTGATCCTCAGGCGAGGCATCTGATTTGGGACAAGGTTAGAAGCCTGAAGAAGCAGGGAGTAACAATAATTTTAACTACGCATTACATGGATGAAGCGGCTGAATTGTGTGATCGAACGTTAATTATGGATAACGGAAAAATCATAGAGGTCGGCAAGCCTGCAGAGCTGGTTAAGAAGCATGTTGGTGAAGACGTTCTTGAAGTCGATTATGATCCTGAGGTGCTAAAGTTTCTGCAGGAGAGGTTTCCTGAGGCAAGGCTTGAAACGGCGGGAGATAGGATTCGCGTGTTCACTGATCAACCTCATGGCGTTTTTGAAGATTTTCTGAAAGACTTCCCCGCTAAAGGCGCAACGATTCGAAACGCCAACTTGGAAGACGTTTTCCTGAAGCTAACTGGGAGGCAGCTTAGAGAATGAAGAATCCTGATGCAAAAGCAAAGATCTTTCAGCTTCCTGAGTTGACTTATCGTGTCTGGAAAGTTTGGCGAAGAAATGTCGACGTGTTCATGAAAACATGGAAAGTGAATTTCTTTCCCCCGTTGCTTGAACCCATCTTTTACCTCGCCGCGCTCGGCACAGGACTGGGATACTACCTTGGTACTCAAATAGAAGGCTATTCATATACGCAGTTCATAGCCCCTGGCATAGTGGCAATAACTATCATGTACTCTTCGTTCTTCGAATGCACCTACGGCTCGTTCGTTCGCATGTACTATCAAAGAACCTTCGACGCCATCATCGCCACACCAATCAGTATTGAAGAAGTAATAGCCGGCGAAATTCTGTGGGGCGCGACTAGAGCCGTCATCGGAGGCGGCATAGTCTTGGCAGTCGTCGCCGCGTTCGGACTCATCTCAAGTCCCCTGTTTGCACTTATTCTGGTTGTCGCCTTCTTCTCTGGACTAATGTTCTCGGCGATGGCAATGTGCTTCACGGCATTGGCGCCCAGCATAGACTTTTTCAATTATCCGCAGTACCTTTTCATAACACCTATGTTCGTGTTGGGCGGCACGTTCTTTCCTGTAGCGAAACTGCCCGAAGCTCTTCAGGTTTTTGCGCAGGCAGTTCTCCCTCTTACACATACTGTCAATCTCGCACGCTGGTTAATGTTTGGCAGCTCTGAATTGTCCATCGTCATAAGCATAGTTTGGATTGCTGCGGTTACACCCTTTTTCTTCGTCTTGGCTGTGAACTTGATGAAAAGGAAACTGGTCAAGTAGCCTGCAACAATGTTGTATTCCTTCCTCTCGCCCGCGTAACTGGAGTCCGTCACTCAAAATCACATTAGTAATTTTCAAAACCGTTTAGAAGTTGATCAATGTCTTTTCCCACATTTTCGCCTTTGTAGCCTCCTTCCAAGACAAAAAACGTGGGCTTCTTTAAACTGCTGATTTTCTTCCCTATTTCTCGGTAGCCTTTCGTCGTTAGACCCAATGAAGCTATGTCTCCGTCGTGTGTGTCGAATCCGGCTGAAACGGCCACAACCTCAAACTTGCTCATGTCAATTGAACTCAAAACTTTGTCTAGGGTTTTAGTGTAATAGGTGTCTCCGCAGTCTCGTGGTAACGGGAAATTGAGGCAGTTTCCATTGGAAGTGGCTCCCGTGCCTGGATAGTTTGGGTGTCGATGAAGCGAAAGATATGTTATTTTCTTGTCGTCTTGGAAGATTTCTTGGGTTCCATTTCCATGGTGCCCATCAATGTCCAGGATTAGTGCGGGCACGTCCAGAGTTTTGACGGCTATGGCTATGTTGTTGAAGTAGCAGAAGCCTCTTGTGGGTGCGCCTAGGGCTGCTCCGTCCCTTCCTGCATGGTGCCCCGGTGGACGCATGAGAGAGAATGCTTTGGTTTTTGCAGCGAGGATTGCTGCTCCAGCTGAGAGTCTTGCATATTCAAAAATGTTATCGTAGGCCGGCGTGTCACCGTCCTCGACGAGTCCTTTCTTCACTGCCCACAGGTATTCGTGGTCATGGACTCTGAGGAGATCATCTTCTGTGGCTGGTTCGGGCTTGAGGAAATCGTAGCCTTTCTCTCTCAATATTTCTTGGGCTCTCTTGACTCTTTCTGGGCCTTCAATATGCCATGTCCCGTAGGCTAAACATTTCTCCGAAAACACTAATTTCGTTCTCAAGGATGAACACATCATTTAAGGATAGATTGGTATTTTTCAAATTAAAATATAACTTCATCTCTTAAGCTGTTGGAGAAACCCTAGTAAAATGAAACAATCATCTCACGTCGCCGACAATCCTTTTGGCGCCTTTCGAGCAGAGTGTGAAACAAGTCTAGCCTCGGCTTTCAAGACGCTCTTCCCCGAGATTCGTGAGGAAGATTTGGCTCTGGAGAAGCCGCCGAACCCTGAGTTCGGACAACTAGCTTCTTCTCTGTGTTTTGAACTTGCAAAGAAATTGAAGGAGAAGCCACTGGCCTTGGCTGAACGTTTGGCAAGCGCGGTGGATTCCTCCAAGTTTTCTCTGATAAAGAGTGTTGGAGCCGCTGGGGGTGGATACGTAAATTTCCACGTCGATTTCGTAAAGCTTTCAGCTATGGCTCTAGGTTCTGCGGTAAATCTGCGTGATGAATATGGTTTCGTGAAGACTAGGAATCCTCTGAAAATCATAGTTGAACATACGAGCGCTAACCCGCTTCATCCCATAACGATTGCCACAGCCAGAAACCCTGCTGTCGGAGACACGCTTGCCCGTCTTCTAAAGTCACGGGGGCACACGGTTGATCGTCATTTTTACGTGGACGATGTGGGCCGTCAGATGTCTGTGATAGCCTATGGGTACGAAAAGCTTGGCAGGCCGAAGCCTGACGAGAAGCCTGACGAATTCATTGGCAAAATCTACACTATAACGAGCTGTTTCATCGAAATCAATAGGCTCAAAAAGGAGCTTGAACGGGCGAAGACCGTTAACGCTGAAGAAGAAGTGGTGACTTTTACTCGCCAGCTCGATGACTGGGTGGTCGTTGCAGCAGAGCTGAAAGAGAAGCATCCGCGGCTCTTCGAAGAATTGCTGACAAAAACCGGCGAAGACGAGAACCCAGAAACCTCAATAAACCTACTCAACAGGGCCTATGAAGCTGGAGAGAAAAAGGCTAAACTGCTTATCCGAAAGGTCAGTGAGATGTGTCTTGAAGGCTTCAAAGAAACCCTCAACAGGCTTGATGTGTCGTTGGATTCATGGGATTGGGAAGGCGACATGTCATGGAGCGGTCGCGTCGAAGAAGTTCTGAGAAAACTGAAGGCATCTCGGTACACGCATTCAGAGGCAGGAGTATTGGAGTTCGACGCCGAGGGAGTCGTCAGCGATCTTGATCTGTGGGCTCGTTTAGGTTTGAGGCCTGGTCACGTGATTCCGTCTTTGACGCTGGTACGTGCTGATGGAACCACACTTTACACGACTCGTGATGTTGCTTACACTTTGTGGAAGTTTGAGAAAGCTGACAAGGTGATCAACGTTATTGGCACTGACCAGACTCTTGCCCAGTTGCAGCTTCGAATCGCATTACACGCGTTAGGCTTCGGCAAATATGCTGACAACTTGGTGCATTTTGCCTACAACCTCGTAGCTTTTCCGGGCTTCAAGATGTCCAGTAGGCGGGGAAGATACATCACTCTCGACAGCGTCTTGGACGAAGCCGTAAAACGAGCCTACGAAGAGGTTTCGAAGCGGTCTCCACAGTTGTCTGACCCTGAAAAACAGGAAATTGCGCAGTTCGTCGGCATAGGAGCAGTTCGCTTTGCACTAGTCGAAGTTGATGTTTCAAAACCTGTGACGTTCGTTTGGGACCGAGTGCTGAACTTCGAAAAGAACAGTTCACCGTACATACAATACACTCATGCGAGAGCCTCCAGCATACTCAAGAAGGCATGTGAAAGAACCGGAGAACCAGCATTCGAACTGCTGAACGAGAAGCTGGAACAGGAAATAATCCTTGCAGTAGCCAGTTTCCCNGACACCTTCATCGAAGCGGCCGAATACCTGAAACCCAACCTCATCGCCGACTACGCAAATTCTTTAGCAGACAGATTCAACACTTTCTACAACGCCTTTCCAGTGATACGCGCTGAGCCACAAGGATTGAGAAACGCCAGGCTCGCTTTAACGGATGCAGTCAGTATCGTGCTACGAAACGCCCTCAGCCTTATTGGAATTTTGGCTCCAGAGAGAATGTGATAGTTGTCAGAATCGACCAGCACCGCGAACCATAGGGCTGTATTGAAGACTCATTCATCTGCGATTACTGCAAAGCGCAAAACGTTTTATGGAATGTGGCTTCTTAGAAAACATGTGATAGGCATGAGTGATCTTGACGAATTCAAACGGTACCGTGAAAGGATGAACGAGCGCATACTCTCTGCTGGAAACCTCGGTATCAAACGTTTCTTCGCTTTGGACACTCGCGTATACGAAAAAGGAGTTCTGGACGTTAAAACGAAGGAGATGTTGGGTTTAGTGGCTTCCACAGTGCTGCGGTGCAATGACTGCATCACTTATCATGTTATCCGCTGCGTTCAAGAAGGGATATCAGATGAAGAGCTTCTCGAAGCCTTGAACGTGGCATTAGTAGTTGGCGGTTCTATCACGATTCCCCACATAAGGCGCGCCGTAGAAACGCTTGACCAATGCAGACAGAAGCAGCGGAAGGGGCAAGAAATCAAACTCTAGTTCTATTGGGGTTACATTATTGCAAAATTCGTGTTGATAGGAGTTTTCAGCAACAAAAATCTCTTATACTGCACTCTTAATCTAAAACGAGAGGTCTGAAAATGTCCCNNTCATATTTCAAGAAGAAGATAAAGGCCATAGAGGTAAAAAAGAAGAGTGTATCCGACCTCTTGGNTGAAATGAGTGAAACAGCTTATCAGGGCAGGAAGCTCGGTGAAGCCGTTGATGTTTGGGAAGCAATGCTGAATGAAAAGGGCTTAGTCATAATCATGGGTTTCTCTGGGTCGATGAGCACGGCNGGCCAGTGGCAAATGATCAATTGGTTGATTGAGAACCGCTACATCGACGTATTGGTTTCGACAGGCGCCAACATTTCAGAAGACATCGTTGACGCCATGGGACTTGGTTACTGGCAAGGTTCACAATACGCTGATGACGAGAAACTGTTGAGAGCCGATGTGAATAGATACTACGACGTTTACGGGAAAGAAACCGATTATCGTGAAATGGAACTGCTCATGACGACTGGGCTTAAGACATTGAAAAAAGGGTACCCATACACTTCCGCTGAGCTCCTTTACGAGTTCGGCAATTACCTTAACAAGAAAGGCGTGAAAAGCATAGTGGCCACGGCTGCCGCACACAAAGTGCCCGTGTTCTGTCCAGCGATAACAGATAGCGCCTACGGCGAGGCTTTTCTAATGGCCAAAAACGAAGGGCACCCCCTTGTTCTCGATCAAATTAAAGAGTTTGACCAATTCGTCGGAATAGGAACGAAAACGAAAGAAGTCGGCGTCATCTACATCGGCGGCGGCGTGCCAAAAGACTTCACCCAACTGCTGGCCATTTCAGTGTCGCCGAAAACAAATGACAAAGGNGTCCCAGGCCGGAAAGGTTTCCTACGCGAAGGTTTGAAGGAGTACTATTATCCCCATAGATACGCGATTCAGATAACGACAGATTCGCCGCAGTGGGGCGGGCTGTCAGGCTGCACTCTTGAAGAGGCGATTAGCTGGGGAAAAATCGATGATCAGGGAAAACACGCAGTTTGCTACTGCGACGCAACAATAGCTCTACCATTGATAACGCATGCACTCAACGAAAGAGTAAAAGTGAAGAGGAAAGCGCCTGATCTCTCGTGGCTTTTCAGCCGCGTTTCCTAGGTTTTCCTATCCTTGCCAGCAATGAGCCTACCATAACGGGCAAGATGAGTGAAGCATCACCCTCAACCATGATCTTGTCCGCCTTCTTGTTTATCTTACCCCACGACACGGCCTCTCTCGGTCTGGCGCCTGAGAGGCTGCCGTCCCATTCTACGGCGGTGCTAACGTAAACAGCATAATCCAGCCCATCTTTAAACTGGTTCCACCAGAGCGTATGGTGTTTCGAGATTCCTCCGCCTATGAGTAGGGCGCCACTTTTTTTCGCAGTGAAAACAATGTCGCTTAATTGCCCCGAATCCTTTAGCAAGTTGAGTTTGAAATCATGGTCTTGAGAGAAAAGCCAGGTCTGGTAACCGACGGCGCCGTCTGTGATGCCCGGAACGAAGACTGGCACATTATTCTTCGCTGCCCAATAGAGAATAGAGCTTTCATTGCATATTCGTTTTCCAATTTCCAAACACATTTGAGACGATGATACTTCTCTCAGGCCTTCATCCCATAGGCTTTGCAATAGCAACTGCATTTTCTTCTCGAGGATGATGCCGTAACTGTCGTTAGGAACCAGAACGTTTCCCAGACGGTTGACGCCTCTTTCGCGAAGTTTGGCGTCGCTCATGACGAATGAGCCTTTGTAATAGTTTTTCCAGCTTCTCGCAATGTCATGATCAAGTGTTCCGCAACTCGTAACTATTACATCGACGAGTTTTCTCTTTACCAGCTCTCTGAGGGCGCCGCGAGCACCTGTGGCCACGAGGTTTCCTGTGAAAGAGAGGAACTTGACACATTTTCTGTCTCTGGCCATGTTTTCGAGAATTCTTACTGCTACTGCCAGTTTCCCAGCCGTGAAGCCCCAGGCTTTTTCCATTTGCAGAACGAGTTCGTCGACGGACATTTTCTCTGTTAAAATGTAGTCTTCGACNGGCTCATCCAACGTTACCGTCGCTCCTAAATGGCTTCAAGATAGGTCTTGTGAATTGCTTCCGCGGCGTCTTTGATGGCTTTCTTTTCTGGTTCACTCAGCAGATCCCATATGTCGGGGCCAAGAGATTTCGCGATTCTGGCTGGCACTGTGACGTAGACGGGTTCATGGGAAGTCTTGAATTGGCTTTTTCTGCCGTAACTCATGACTTTGCCCGTGTTCAATATCAATCCACGTACTATTTCGACGAAGGAGCCTGCCGGCCCATACCTTGTTCCCCCAAGTACTCGTATAACTTCGCGGCTGACTTCTTTGACGTAATTCTCACACTTGGCTTTATCCAACGTTTGCCGGGTCTTCTTCAGATAGTCTTCTAGTGGTTGACCGTTGATTTTGACCGTACTCCAGAGTGGAACAGCGGCTTCACCGTGTTCTCCGCCCACGTAGGCTTCAACTGCACCCATCGGAAGCTTGAGTTCTCTGCTGATTATTGTTCTGAACCTGGCTGTCTCGAGGTTTGTTCCAGTTCCTATAACCTGTCTTTTGCCCTGCGCAGTCTTATTAGCAAGTGTAGCCATGGCGTCAACCGGATTAGTGATGACGAAGTACCAAGCTTCGGGGTTGCCATCTAGAGTTTTCTCCACTATATCCTTGACTATCCCGCCGTTCTTCGCTGCCAAATCTCTTCGGCTCATATCAGGGGTTCTGGGGAAACCACCAGCAATCACTATCAAGTCTGCATTTTTCAGTTGCTTACCGTCAGAGTAGGCGTTTATCTTGATGTCGAAACCGTGGCTGGCGATGGCATGGTAAAGTTCTTCTTTGGTCATGTCAGCCACGCCGGGAGCCGTATCAACGAGTGAAAGCTCTGTGACGTATCTTTCGAAAATTAGGGTGAATGCAACTTGTCCGCCAACACGGCCCGTGCCTGCTACTGCTATGTGAACCATGATTTCACTTCTTTAGGCAAATAGCTCTAGGCTCTAATAAAGCAATTGTGCTCAAAAATTACATGGAGCCTGCAGGAAAGAGGTTAGTCGACGAGGTATTGTATGATTTTTCCGTAGAGGTCTTTATTTCTTGAGTCTTCGTAGCCTGCGTATATGCTGGGGTTGTCGTTGACTTCTACGACGACGTAGTTGCCGTTGAATTCTTTGATGTCGACTCCGTAGAGGCCGCTTCCGATGACATCGCAGGCTTTGAGCGCCACTTCCTTGAGTTTGGCTGGGGCATTCTCAGTTTTGAGGGCGACGGTTCTTCCCCAGACGAACGTTGGTTTTCCTCGTCTTTTGGCTCCGTGTTTCCATCTGCCCTTTGGAATCATGTATTTGCATACGTAGAGAGTTTGACGATTCAGGACGCCGACTCTCCAATCGAAGGCTGAGGGCATGAATGTTTGAACAGCCAGCATGTCTGATTTTCTGAAGTATCTCTTCGCCACGTCGCGGAAGCTTGTTTCACACGCGACTTTTTCAACATATTTTGAAAAACTCGTGTAAGGAGCTTTCACAACTATGGGTTTTCCGAGCGTTTCGAAGACTTTAATGAGACGTTTATGATGCAAGTCTTCTTTGTTCATGAACAACGTTGGAATATGTGGCACGTCGTATTTCTTGAATAGATCGTACAGATGTATCTTGTTGCCGCAGATTTGTATTGATTCTGGGTCGTCGACGACTTTCTTGCCCAGCTCTTCGGCTGTTTTGGAAACCACATATGACGTGAAAAGCGGATCTGTAGTGGCTCGTATGAATACGGCGTCGTACTTTGGAATTTCAGAAATGCCCTCTCTGAACATAAAGTCAAAGCTGTGACCCATTTTCTGTGCCGTACTCTGGAAATTTTGGAGGGCAACTGCTTCTCTCTGATCTGAGAAGTTGTATCTCTCTACAAAACAGGCTATCCTAGCCAACTAGGTGTTCACCCTTGCTCCCCATGCGAGAAACCTCTTCACTCATTATCTCCAAATCCGCAGGCAGAATTTCCTCCGTCTTCAAAGGTTGGAGCCCACACAGATAAGCGGTCTCTTCAACTTTCTGGACGTGAAGTTTACATATTGGGATTTGGAAGACTTCGTAAACTTTCATGGAGGTTCTTGCAACCTCCCCCTCAAATCTACACTTTCCAAACACAGACGTGAACGACAACATTTCGCTTCTGNGTGGCTGCGCGCAAACTGCGAACTTGTAGTTCATGCTGCGGCTCTTAACCGCCCTGTATANGGCGCTCCGGTTCTGAGCTACGCTGAAACCATCATAGCAGAATGGGTTAACAGCGAAAACAACANCTGGAAAACCAAGCTCAGAGATTATCTGGTTCACCGAACCCGTGACGAGGTAGGGCAGGGTTGGAATGCCCGCTTTTGACGCTTTAAGTAGCAAGATCGGCGTTCTGCTTGCGTCAATAATGTTTTCACTTGAAGGAATCACCCTGTTTCCCAAAACCTCAGCGTGCATCGACACATAGTAACTTGTCTTCAAGTATCTGTAGTCGCTGTTGAGGTTGAGAGTAAAATCTTTCATTGAAGAATTCAGGAACGCGGTCGGTTTCATTACGTGCAAGTTTGTCGGTAGATCGATGTTTGAGACAACCAGCAACCATGTGACACCAGATGACTGAAAAGTTCGGTATTGCACCTTACATATTTAAAACTAACTGTAATCAAACTGTGAAAAACACAAGAGCCTCATATCAGCCATCAAAATGCGGGGAGAAAGGGAATTTTACGTGGTAGCCGAAGGCTTCAACTAACTTTCTCACTTTAACGAATCCTAGAACGAAATTTCTGCCTCCATCTGTGAATCTTATTCTGTCGGCACAGGTGCAGACCTTCCGCATTCTTCATGTTCTAGGGGCATCCGTCAAGATTCACGTTGGCCAGCATTAATAGAAAAGTTGTGGAGCCTCTTGCGCACGCTGAATATTTTTCTTAGGAATTGTGTGCGATGGAGCATAGTAAGAGAAAACTTAAATCTGTCCAATAGTTGTGTTTGTTATCCTGTTTGTCGTGATATTATGAGAGTAACGAAAGAGATCGTCGAAGAGAAAGGAACTGATAGGTTGAAGAGAGGGTTCGCCAAAATGTGCAAGGGTGGAGTGATAATGGATGTCATAAACGGAGAACAGGCAAAGGTTGCCGAGAATGCTGGAGCCGTATCTGTTATGGCTTTGGAGGCGGTGCCAGCGGACATACGCGCCAAGGGCGGAGTGGCGAGGATGGCTGACCCTCAAAAAATCAAAGAAATAATAAACGCTGTCACGATTCCTGTCATGGCAAAGTGTAGGATAGGCCACTTTGCAGAAGCACAGGTAATCGAAGCTCTGGGAGTGGATATGGCTGACGAGAGTGAAGTGTTAACTCCAGCCGATGAAGAAGACCATATCGACAAGAGAAAGTTTACGATTCCATTCG
>JGI26339J46600_10000489_pt1 | contig 13699 bp, 10 predicted proteins | sample BogFormECP12_OM1_FD_46600 | JGI IMG/M metagenome (IMG submission 46600) | reverse complement strand
TTTCGTCTCCTTTGCCTCGCTTGTCCAAGCAACTTGCAAACCCCCAAATTTGATACGAGTACGGGTTTTTTAGACTTTTGCTTATACTGTCTGGCTACCGTTAGGTTGGTTCTGGGGTACTCCACCACCTACTGGATCTCCAAAGGGCAGAATTATGCTTGGGACCCCACCGCCGACTGGATCTCCTGCAACTACTGTGATACGCGTAGTCGTGTTCGCCTTCGTCTGCACTAGGAGCATTGGAGCTGCAGAGAGCATCGCAAAGAGTGTGGCAGAAATGAGGAGCACTTCCGCGATTCTGAAATTCATCCGCTTTCACCTCCTTTAATTTTTGGTCAAGAAGATATCATAACATGAGCAAAACCAAAACCTTTCGGTTTATAATTCTAGAAGAATTCTCCATGCGATCCTTGAATTAATCGGGGTCTTTGCAGACAGACTGCAGCTAGCCGCACAAAACCGGCTCTTGAGGCGATCTACGGAAAGGGATTAATGCAGGCTTCTCATCTTGACTCTTGGTGTTAAACGTGAGGAATCGCCTTCTCTGTTGTTGAAGACAAAACCTTTAATACCGTACAAAGTGACTCAGAAAGTTTCATGGAGTTTTTGAAAAAAATCGAGGAAAAATGGCAAAAAAAGTGGGGAGAAGCCAGAATCTTCGAGACAGACCCAGACCCTTCTAAACCCAAGTGTTTCATAACTGTAGCGTACCCTTACCCTAACTCTCCGCAGCACATTGGACACGCAAGAACCTATACCATGGCAGACGTACATGCAAGGTACATGCGAATGCGCGGCTACAACACTCTGCTTCCCATGGCTTTTCATTACACTGGCACGCCCGTTCTTGCGATGGCCAAGCGCCTTGCGGACAACGACAAAGGCCTCGTCAGCGATTTCGTCAATGTCTACAAGATTCCAAAGGAGAAGCTGAAGGAGCTTACGGAACCTATCGCAATGGCTCGATATTTCCATCAAGAGATCAAGACTGGAATGAAAGAGATAGGTTACTCAATCGATTGGAGACGCGAATTCACCACTGTTGATCCCCACTATAACCGCTTCATAGAATGGCAATTCCAAAAACTACGCCAAAACGGCTACATATCACAGGGAAGTCACCCAGTAGGCTGGTGCCCCAGAGACGGAAACCCTGTGGGCATGCACGACACCGTGGGCGACGTGGAGCCAGAGATAGGCGAGTTCACGCTCATAAAATTCACACAAGACGAAACGATTTACCCAGCTGCCACCCTCAGAACAGAAACAGTGTACGGAGTAACAAACATCTGGCTGAACCCAAACATAAAATATGCCAAAGCAACAGTCGATGGCGAAGAATGGATAGTCAGCCAAGAAAGTGTTGAAAAACTCTCACATCTGAACCGAAAAATCCAAGTTACCGAGACATTCGAAGGAAAGGAGTTGCTTGGAAAAAACGTCAAAAACCCAGTGACTGGAAAAAGCATCCCTCTGCTCCCTGCAGACTTCGTTGATCCCAAGAATGCCACAGGCGTCGTCATGTCAGTGCCAGGCCATGCACCATACGATTATATCACTCTCGATAAAATTCGAAAACAACCTTCGAGACTGAAACCGTATGGCATAGCGGCCGAAGACTTGCTGTCGGTTGAACCCGTATCGGTCATTGAGGTCAAAGGATACTCTGAGTTTCCAGCAGCTGACGTCATCAACAAGATGCACATTGAAGAACAGTCAGATCCGAAACTTGAGGAAGCCACCAAAGAGGTTTACAGGCAAGAGTTCCATAGTGGTAAAATGAGAGCCTGTACAGGCAAGTATGCAGGTATGCCAGTGTCTGAAGCAAAAGATAGAGTCAAGGAGGATTTAGTTCAGCAAGGAAAAGCAACTACAATGTATGAATTGCTCAACAGGCCTGTCTTCTGCCGCTGTAAGACTGAGTGTATCGTGAAAATCGTCCAGGACCAGTGGTTCATCGATTATGGCAAACCTGAGTGGAAGGCACTTGCTCATAAAAACCTTAACACGATGGAGATACTGCCTGACGAAGTTCGTTCGGAATTCAATAACGTCATAGACTGGCTGCACGAAAAAGCTTGCGCCCGAAAATCAGGAATGGGAACACGGTTACCTTGGGACAAGGAATGGATAATCGAATCACTCTCAGATTCAACCATCTACATGGCTTACTATACAATAGTAAAACACATCAAACAACACAACATCCAGCCCAACCAACTAACCGATGAAGCTCTCGACTACATATTCCTTAGCTTGGGAAAGCCCGAAGAAATCAGCAGGAAAATTGGCCTAGACGTTAAGATACTCAAGTCTATGCACGAAGAATTCATGTACTTCTATCCGCTAGACAGCCGGCACTCTGCGAGAGAACTCATTCCGAACCACCTGACCTTCATGATTTTCAACCATACGGCCATTTTTCCGGAGAAACATTGGCCACGACAGATAGCCACCAATGGCATGGTCATGATGGAAGGAGCAAAAATGAGTAAATCCTTCGGAAACATCATCCCGTTGCGCGAAGGACTCGCCAAGTTCGGCGCAGACCCGATAAGGCTAAGCGTCTTGTCCACAGCTGAAATGCTGCAAGACTCTGACTTCAGTCCCACCATAGCCAAAGCAATGAGCGACAGAATAGAAAGGCTCTATAGATTCGCCTCCAAAATCGGCAAGATCCATCGCCCAAAGAACCTTGAGACATCCTTGAGCACGATAGACAAGTGGATGTTCAGCAGATTGAACAGACATATCAAAGACGCTACAGAAGCAATGGATAAACTTGCAGTCCGCAAAGCCGTTCACACCGTACTCTACGAGTTGGATCAAGATTTCCAATGGTACCAGAGGCGAGCAGCAAGCCAAGAAGCAAAACCGAAAAGGAAAGCTGCAATGGCCTATGTTTCAAGAGAGGTCTTGGAGACGCAAGTCAAGATGCTCACTCCAGTGGCACCCCATATATGCGAAGAAGTCTGGGAGATTATGGGAGAAGAAGACTTTGTCTCAACCAGTCCGTGGCCGATGCATGACAAGTCAAAATTAGACAATGTAGCAGAAGAAAATGAAAACCTCATCATAAGTGTGCTCGAAGACACCCTTAGCATACTAAAAGCCACGGGTGNAAGACCAAAGAAGATATACTACTACACCGCAGCCATCTGGAAATGGAAGACATACCTGAAAGCCCTTGAAAAANCAGCGTCTACCAAAATCCAGCAGAAAGATCTTATGAAACAATTGATGCAAGAACCCGAGTCAAAAGCAAGGGCACCTAGACTGGCACAATTCACGAGCCAAATCGTCAACGACATCAACCGAATGTCTGAAGATACGAAGAAGAAACAGACAGAAATGGGGATAATTAAGGAACAAGAAGATTTGGAGGAAGCAAAAAGTTTCTTGAAGAAAGAACTGAAAGCAGAAATCTTCGTGTTTGACGAAGAAGATGAGAGACGCCACGATCCCAAGCAAAGAGCACAGTTCTCCAAACCCTATCGCCCAGCAATATACATAGAATAAAATATATCAACCAAACCTCCTTCCTTCTATTGCCCTGGAAAAAGGATCCGTAGCGCAGCATGGATACGAACTAAGCCACAAAGCGCGTCGGCCTTCTAGGCAACTACCCGAAGAAAGCCGAAAGTCCTGGGTTCAAATCCCAGCGGATCCGCCACCCTCCGAGCGCATTTCACCTGCTTTTCCTGTGTGAATTAGTTCTCCAAGCGTCTTGGTTAGGGTTTGGAATTGACTGTTTTCTTTGCCTTCGGAATTTCCTATGACTGCTCTGTGTGGCTTAAAAATGCTTCTTTCATTCATATCTTCTCTGGGTCGAGTTCGAGGGCTCGGATCATGTCTTTCAGTGTTTCAATTTTGGCGTGCGCCGCCCAAACCGATGAAGTTTTATCTAATCAATGCAAAACTACTGGGTTAGAGGAGCTTGAGATTGATGAAGGCACTTGTTGTTTACTATTCTAGGACTGGGACTACGAGGGAAGTTGCTGAGAGAATCTCTGCGCTTTTGGGAGGCGAGATTGAGGAAATTCGTGACCTTGTGAAGAGGTCAGGTTTGATTGGCTGGCTGAAGGCAGGTAGAGATGCAGGCTCCAGAAAACTCACCACGCTAGATACTGTGAAGAACAGCCCTGCCACTTATGATATCGTCTTGATAGGAACACCAATATGGAATCACACTTTGTCAACGCCTGTCAGAACCTACATTTCGCAGCACAAAGGAAGCTTCAAGAAAGTGGCTTTCTTCTGCACCGCAGGGGGCACCAAGGATAGCCCATTCGGTGAAATGGAGTCACTTTGTGGAAAGAAGCCAGTTGCCACACTCAGACTGCTCATGAAACAAGAAGTGGAAAAAGGTCACTATACTGAGAAGACTGAAGAATTTGTCAAGAAGATAACAACATAACAGCGTGCGCTAGAAACCCATTCACACAAGGCGCGGGTCAATTACGAGCTCAAAAACAAAGGTATCCTTTGACAGCCAGTCTGCGCGCCAACTGTATCTGTCTCATACTGTGAAGGAACCTTCTCCATTTGCAATCAGGTCTTCCAGAGCTGTCTTCCGCGCGCTCAAAATCTATGCTCTTTTTCCCTTGTCCCAGTAATAGAAGACGCCAACGTAGCCATGACCACCAACTTCGGCACTTCTTTTGGCGTAGGCTGTTCTTTGTTCTGTGATTGCTGCAGAGCCCAAAATGAAGTTGTTAAGGGTCTCGCACGCCTAGTTGTCTGCGTTTATGCTGCGTGTGTTTTCCTTGCCTTTTCGGTTGGATAGCTTCAGGCAGCTCGATTAGAACATCTATATTCTTTTCACGCTCGCGTTCGACCGGAATTGCTATAGTGAAAGTCGTGCCTTTGCCAATCAGGCTTTCGACGCAAATCTTGCCGCCATGAGCCTCAACAATCCTCTTACAGATAGGCAAGCCGAAACCCATTCCTTTGGCTTTCGTGGTGAAAAGCGGTGTCCACAGTTTCTGCAAGGTCTCTTTACTCATTCCAGGTCCGGTGTCGATGAAACTGATAGATGCCTGATTCTCCGTTTTCTCACTTTTGATTGTCAGCACACCACCGTTGGGCATGGCGTCAAACGCGTTCTTGATTAAGTTAATGAAGACTCTTTGCATCTTTTCTTTATCGACCACGACTCTTGGTTCAAAATCAGTTTGATTCGCGATTGCGATTCCAACGGGCACTTCGACGCGGTTCAATGCTTCTTGCAACAACGATTTTGGATCCGTTTCAGCTCCTTCAAGCCGTATCTCTCTGGAGTAGTCGAGGAGGTCGCTTATTATTTTGTTAGAATAAGCTACAGCGCTTTCGATTGTTGCCAACATGTCATTTTCTTTTTCGTTCAATCTCGAGCTTGCTTTTATTTTCAGATAGTAAGCTGCGCCAGCGATCCCAGTTAATGGGTTTCGCAGATCGTGCCCAACCATTCCTGCCAACTCGCCTATGGCCGCCAACCTTTCTGATTTGAGCAGCTTGTCTTGAGCGTCTCTTAATTCAAGGGTTCGGTTGGCAACCTTCATTTCAAGCTTGTTAGCATGCTCTTGGAGTTGAACCCTCGCATAGTTCAGCTGTTGAATCAACTGCGCATTTTCTACAGCAACCGCGGCTTGATGCAGAAACAGTTCCAGAGGTGCCAGAGACTCATTGGTGGGACGCTTTCCATCCACCGGATCGTCCATGCTCAAGCGACCTACGATGCGTCCATCAGCCAATCGGAGCGGAGCATAAACGGTGTCTTGCGGATCCCAGTCTACCATTTCCTCAGGCTTGACGCGGCTCAGAATACTCGTCGTCCGCTTAAATTCTTCTTTAACCCATGGATCGCTCCAGGGTAGGTAATAGAATTCGCCGATTTTGAAACGTTCATATTCTGGCCCAAAGCGCTCACGCACTGCCTGCCCCGGCGGCCTTCGGTCCCAAAGGAACATTCTTTCTTCATCGGTTAACCCAACGCTTACGAGGTCATCCGGACTTCTCATCTCCATGTTTTCGTCTCTGACGGATATGACAACCCTGCNCCAACCTTGATCTTTGATTGCATCTACAATTGCCTGAAGGCGCTCCCGCATGTCAGTGGAGTGTATCATTTCCGCCGAGGTTTTCATAAGCGACATTTGCTGTTTGATTCGCTTCTGAATCTCCTTCTCAGCCCGCTTTCGCTCAGTGACATCGCGCAAGACAACAACTCGACAACTTAGTTGGCCACGCCAGTCAGATATGGGGGACGTACGGATATCAAAGGTTTGAAGTTCGCTTCCCTTTGCCACAACGAATTCCTTACTCGATTCAGCTGTGTCAAGATGACCAGTCTCCAGGACAGGAAAATCGGGAAACACGTTCTCGAGGCGTTCTCCAGCAATCTGGGATTCTGATAGAGTGGTTAAGCTTTTGGCGGCTTTGTTCAAGTCGAGGACGCGGTTGCTTTCGTCCAAAACGATTAGAGCGTCAACCATTTCATCGGCAACACTTCCTCGGGCGACCGAGATTATCTCTCCCAAGTGTAAGCGAGTTGGGTTAATCAGCGCAATTGCGGTCACTGTGATACAAGCCGCCACTGGTGTGGGGTCAAACATGAAGTTCTTCGTCTGCGTTGACTCGAAAATCAACGCGATTATCCACGGAAATGCGGTCGAAACCAACAATGCAACTGCTTGACGACTATAAAGACGACGGGAGCGGACAAGCATCTGTGCAGAAAGGATAGAAGTTATCAGAAGCACCGCATAGATGTAGCCGATGCATAGGATATATCCTGGCCCAAACGTCTCGTTTAATGGGAAATATGGGTTTACGCTGTTGAGAGCGACTTGGCTGAAGAACAAGCCGTGTATCTCATTGGTCAGAATGAGACCGAGAGAAATGAGCGGCACTATACTTAACATCGCGATATTGCGACGAGTGATCCATTTATGTCTCCCAGTCTGCTGAAACACATACGCAGCCCATCCTACTGAAATTGCGCCTATGGCGAAATACTTCATCTTTTCACACAAGAATTTTGACGCAACATCCGCCATCGAGGTGTCCAAACCCTCAAAAAACGTCCACCAGATGCCCGCCGCCAAAAGCAATAGGATAAATTTGGACCCTTTTGCTCCTTTACGCCAAACCCAGAATGCCACGGCAGCTGACATAGCCGCTAACCCGAACAAGAAAACCCCGTGAGGAGCAAGAAGAAACTCCACCCTCATCACGTCTCTCCTACGATGTTCAACAAGGAGTCCACAGGAACCGATGAAAGTGAAAGGGAACCTAGCGTCCACTCGCGCATTACGCGTGGATACTCTTTAAGCGTGGTCGCCATCGCTAGATCTGGAAATGCGTTTGCCATCATTAACTTCAGACCATGGTACCCATTTTTTCAGCTCAATTCAACCTGAAGACTCTCCATGAAAATAGGACCAACAGAGGATAGATTTTGTGAAGCATTAACGTGAATCGAAAATCATTAGTCTCACGCTATGCGTTTTCGCGGGCTTCACGTGCTTGAACCGCGCGCGCTAGCCAAAGACGTCGAATAGCTACAACAGGCATTTCACCCAATAAAGCAGTTATGAAGCCACGATTAGTACTTAGAATCGAATAAGAATGCAATCGTTTAGCACGTAGTTACTTAGAGCAAGAGTGCAAATCGGGGAGTTGTGGGGGATGCCTCATATCGCGCTCTCCATCAGTCAAAGGTTGCCCGCAAAGTACTGACTAAGCATCACTCTTTCGTCGTGTATTTCTCCGACTCTTCCTGGAGTTCTCTTGCCCAATCTTCTGTAGGCATTGGACTGTTAATCTTGAAGTTTCCGTAGGGATCTCCCATGTAAACTACGCGCATACCGCATGCCGAATGTTCTCGAGGTTCAGTAATGAACCCAGCAGCGCGCTAGTTTGCTGGATTTGTTTCTAAAACATTATATTTTGGATTCTTAGCTTAGTGGTGTTGATATGAAGGCCGTGTACCTGCCCTGGTTGCACATGCATCAGCCGATGGTGTTCGCTGAGAATAATGAGATTATAGGCAATCTGGAAAAGATGTTCAGGTCTGATGACTCGAGGGATCAGTGGGATGGGAGACTTATGGCTAGGGCGTACAGAAACCCTGCTTTCTGGGTCAGAAATCTTGAGGTTGAAGGAAAACATCCTAGGGTTGCAGTCGATTTCTCCGGGGTTCTCCTTGAAAATCTCGAAAAAATGAATGGACTATGTTCTCAAAAGGACGTGGATGATAACGAAATAGGAGACATAATCGAGCTCTGGAGGCAAGTGCTCCATGAATTTCCTGATTCTATAGAGTTCTCTGGGACAGCGTACGCCCACTGCTATTTCCCCGTGACTCCCGTAGAAGACTGGGAATATCAGATTGATTTCTGGAGAAAGGTATTCTGTTCGCTTTTTGGTTCTGAATCCACTGAAAGGGTCAAAGGATTCTGGCTCCCGGAGATGGGTGTTCCAGCTGCTGAAGGACTGAGGAGACTAGTGAAGCTGTTGAAAAGCAAGGGATACGAATGGTTGATTCTGCCAATCGAAGCTGTGAAGGCTGAGAGAACCTTGTCATATGAAAAACACGTCGAGACCTTCTGCCAGCCCCACGTTCTTAGGACCGAGGACGAAGAGATAACCGTGATTTTCAGGCCGAAGTACAATTTTATTGATCAACAGGCAGGATGCGATGCAAACGGCGTATACAACAAATGCCTTGAAGCCGCACGTATTTCAGAAAAATCAGGCAGAAAGTGTCCCGCTCTAATCGTTCCAGCATCTGACGGCGAGAACGGAAATGTCATGATGAACCATTTCTTTTCTGACACGTTCATTCCATTTTTCAATGAAAAACGGAACAGCGAAGTTTCCTCCATGACCATTACTCAATACCTCAAAGATTATCCTCCTGACAGTGAGATCGAACTGCAGAGTATTGGGGGCTCTTGGTTAGGGAGCCATTCACACTGGGACGGTGGAGAAAAACAGTTGGAGATGAAGAGGAAGATAGAAGAGCTAAGCAGCAGATTTCATGACCCCCAGGCAAAAGCCTCGAGAAGCGAGGAGACGCTGAAAGCACTTCTCATGGCTGAGACGAGTTGCTACGTGTATTGGAACAGCAACTTCTGGTTTGATCAGGGAGAGAAAATGATAGAATTTGCATATCAAAAAATGGAAGAAAAATGTTGAGAAGAAAATTGACACGTTTTACATTCAAACAGACGGTTTCCACGCGCCCCGAGTGTACTCGTTCAGGACTGCATCGTAAACACCGCTTGTCCATTCCGCAATCCTATCCCAGTTATAGTTCCAAAGGCACTTCCGGTAGGCGTTCTCAACCACATAGTTTCTAAATCCAACATCTCTCAAAATCCTGAGAATTGCCCTTGCCAAGGCTGGAGGATCATCTATTGGAACCTTCAAACCTGTGCGGCCGTCGTCTACGATTTCATTCATTCCACCGTTAGAGGTCGTCACCAGGGGACAATTAGCAGCCATAGCTTCCAGTGCCACTATTCCAAATGGCTCGAATTTCGATGGAACCGCCGTCACATCTGCCACGCGGTACAATGCTCTCAGAGTCCAATCGTCAATGTATCCTGCAAACAAGACTTTTTCGCGCAGACCGTAATCGCTTGCTATCCCTTGATACACTTCTTTTTGGGGCCCTTCTCCAACCACGACTAGTTTGACATTTACTCCATCAGCAAGGATCATGGGTAACGCGTTGATGAGAGTGTCCAAGCCTTTTTCTGGAACGAGTCTCCCTACGAACAGCAAGATCCTCTCAGATTGGTGTGCAAATTGATTCCTGACATCCCAATAATTGAAGTTGAAGCTGAATTTTGTGACGTCGACCCCGTTGGGTACGACGCATATTTTGCTTTCGGGCAAGTGGAAACACCAGGCGACGTGGCTACGCATATAATAGGAACAGGTGATAACCCGCCAAGATTCCGAGGTGATCCAGCCCTCAATTTCATGAATCGAAGCTTGAAGATCATTGTGAATTCCAGTTCTTCTACCATATTCTGTGCTGTGCATCGTCGTAATCAAGGGTTTCCTGTACAGGTGCTTTAGTCCGACGCCCGCGACGCCGGAAAGCCAATCGTGCGCATGGATTACGTCAAATCCTCCAGTTCCGCTGATCAGGTCGCTGCTGCTGATCTCCATATTCTTCTGCATTCGAAGGGCCCATCCTAAGAAAGAGTCCGCAGTGGCATACGCTTCAAACCTATTGACGCTAACCCCGTCGATGTTCTCGAACTTCTTCGCATCAGGAAAGTTACAGGTCATAACATTTACTTCTAAACCCCTACGAGCGAGAGCCCTAGAAAGATCAAAGAGATGCGCAGCTATGCCTCCTATTATTCTGGGAGGAAATTCCCATGACAGATGAAGCACCCGCATCCCCATCACTCAGGCTATAACCGTTTTGTATGCAGAAATGACTTCGTCAACCCAGTTCGAGCCAATGGGCCAGATTACCCTTATTTTTTCATTATGGCCCTCACCATAATATCTTAATAACTCCTTTTTCAGCCAGTCAGTGTTGGTGATGACCGTTTTGGATTCCCATATCCCCATGTCTTCAATCTCCTTGATTGCCAAGCTGGCAGCACTGAAATGATCATGACACCTATGACCCTCGATTGAATGAAAGGTCATAACGAAAGGAATGTGAAAAGCGTGTTTGAGAGCGATAGCGGGATATGCCGTGAGCCATTCGTGAGCATGTACAACATCAATGCTTTTCCCTAGTTGTTTATAGAAATAAATGATGTTTGAGGATTCAGCTTCCATCTGCAGCGAAGCAGTGACATCATAACTGAGTATGCTTGCCATCGGATGAGCCTTGATAGGGTTAGCAACCCAGTGAACATGAACGCCGGAAACATCTTCGAACCCTTGCTTCAAATCGTCCAGAACCACCACTTCAACTTCGTTTCCTCGACTGAGAAGCTCATGGGCCAGTGTGCTCACGTGATCAGCTATGTTTCCCAATCGTTTGGGTGGATATTCCCAGCTAAGCAGTAGAATGCGCATTAGCGAACCACTGGGCATCGCTGGATCTACAAGATCAGAAGCGGGGTTTGGCGTAAGTCAGTTTTTCGATGCGAGCGTCTACCACGCCTGTTACACGGGTTCTGAGCACTTCACCGTAAAGGTTTGACGTCTTCAAGCGTTCAAACTCTTTGGCCAGCTCCGCATCACCTAGAACATCCTTGCACCATTTTGCGAAGTCGCCCCTCTGAACGTGAAATTCCAAGGATTTAGGGTCAATCTTCTTTGTTTTTTCCTTGAAATCTGAAAGATTGCAAGCGGACATTTTCGTGAATTTGTCAGGTCCTACTCCCATGTAGAAGTGGAAGCATTTTTCCGAAGGAAGCACCGAGTAAACCTTTTTTGCAGTTTCGGGCAGCACTCCTATGGCTATGAGCCCAAGAGGAGTCAGTTTGTAAGCGGTGGGATTTTCTTGTATCTTGTTCAGAAGCATTTTCTGCTCCAGCAATTTCAGGTAGGCAGAAAGGTTCTGAGACGTGTAGGGTGAACCCAGTCCCTGCGCAAGACTGTCAGGCGTTGCTTTTCCTAACCCGTTGACCTTTTTTAGGACAGCAATCTCATCTTGTGAGAATTCAGACACAGAAAGCACCTGTAGTCTCAGATAGTGGGCAACTACCATAATAACTTTATCTTCCAACTTGCAATTGAGTTTGGGTGGCAGTAGAATGGAAAAACAACTTTTGCATTTTGCTTTGGTCTTGCATATGCATCAGCCGCGTTACAACTTGAACGGCCCAACGTACGAGTCGGATATGGCTCGGGACGTTTTTAGCCAGACTCTTCATCCTTACACGTATCCCGCGGAAGTGTTGAGAAAAGACGAGAATGCAAGGATTACTCTGAACTTCACAGGCAGCTTAATTGAACAAATGAACGAGCTCGCAAGCGTCGGGTTCGATTCAAGATTGAACGGATTATGGGACAGATACAAGGAGACGCGCACGCTCGGGAGAGCAGAATTTACGGGTTGCGGCTATTTTCATCCCATATTCCCCCTCATACCCGAGGTCGACCGACTGAAACAGATTGAAAAACATCTGAGTCTCTTTGAACGAACTTTCGGNACGAAACCTGAGGGATTCTGGCTTCCAGAACTCGCCTTCAGCCCCAAGGTAATCCCCGTGCTAGCGAAGAACGGTGTAAAATGGACTATAGTTGATGGCCCCCACATCATCAACGCCAACAAGAACGAGAACCCATATTCGCTCCTGTACAANCCTCACTTTGCGGAGTATGAGGGACACCGCATAATCGTNATCCCAAGAGACAGGATGATAAGCATCGCTCAACAAAGCGGCTACAACCCCGTTTGGCTCAAACACGAAATTGAAAGAGGAATCGAAGCAAACAACGATGGAGAATTCTTGTTAACCGTAGCTACCGACGGTGAAAACGGATGGTTCCGTCACTCAGGGGAGAACGCGGGGTTCTGGGGATGGTTCTTTGAACCTCTCCTCTATCTTCTGAAAAAAGATCCTGACTTCCAGTTCATCAAATTGACAACAATAACCGAGTATCTCGCTGAGCATCCGCCAAAAGACACCGTGAGCGTTGAGGATGGAAGCTGGAATGTACCTGACACGTTTGATGACGGCAGGTTTCTAAAATGGACAGGAGGCGAAGAGAGGCAAAGGACGTGGGCGCGCATTCTCGAGGCCAGCGGATCACTCCAAGAAGTTGAAGAAAAGATAGCTGTCGAAAGGGTGGACTGTCTGCCAGAGGCGAAAGACGCTTTAGATCAGGCTTGGCGTTGGCTTCTCATGGCCGAGGCAAGCGACGATTTCTGGTGGGGTAGCAAAGACTGGCTTGACCGATCGGTTGTCTGCTCCCTCAAAGCTAGGGAAAAAATCAATGAAGCATCAAGGCTTTGCGGAATCACGTAGGTTTCCAAGAACCCGCATCATATTCTTTGAGTATCTGTTCATAGAATTCCCTTGTCTGTTTTGCTATCTTGGCCCAATCGTAGGCGTGTAACGTCTTCTGGTACGCGTTGAGCTTGATCCAGTTAGCATATCCTGGATCCAGTAGCACTCTTGTTACTCCCCAAGCGAGCGAATCTGCGTTCCCCGGGAAGACTTTGGTTCCCGTATTATCGTGCTCGACGATTTCGGAGAGACCTCCCGTGTTTGATGCGACCAGCGGAGTCTTTGCGGCCATGGCTTCTAGAGCGGTGATACCGAATGGTTCATACAGGGAGGGCACGACGCAGACATCAGCGATTTGATACAGCTTTCTCAGACTTCCCTCGTCGAGAAAACCTGTGAACATCACCTTGTGCGAAAGGCGCATGTTTGCCACTTGCCGCATCAGAGAATCCCTCATGCCCCCGTCACCGACCACCACGAATTTCGCATTCACTCTGGACAGAATTTTTGGTATAGCGCTTATTAGAGTCTGCACACCCTTTTCATGGACTAAACGGCCGACATAAAGCACGATCCTCTCTTCAGGGAACGCGAATCTCTTTCTGAACTCGGCCCTGTCAAACTCCTTTTCGTACACACTGACATCAACGCCGTTTGGAATAGTCGTCACCCTGTCCTGTGGAAGACCGTAGGCCCACGTCACCTGCCCAGACATGTACTGGCTGCAGCATACAATTCGCCAAGATTCATGAGCAAGCAAGTTCTCGGTTTGATGAATC
>JGI26339J46600_10000486_pt1 | contig 13747 bp, 20 predicted proteins | sample BogFormECP12_OM1_FD_46600 | JGI IMG/M metagenome (IMG submission 46600) | reverse complement strand
AGACCAAGAAACAAGAAGCGATAGTAACGATTCAAGTCGGCAGTGTCGTGCAGTTGAAAAGTGACGCAGGCAACAAGGCTCGCAAATTGACCGTAGTCGGCGCGGACACATTCAAGGGCGTTATCACGGTGATTTGGTCGAGCGATAACGGCAATATCGGAAAGGCTGACATTCCGGCAGCAGCCATCATTGTTGTCAAAGCATAATGTTGAACGACGTAACAATCGCAATTACCGCAGGTTTCCGTCCCGGCTATCTGCATCAGGCTTTGCTTGGCATTAAGCGCAATCTGCCTGAATGCAAAGTTGTGGTTGCAAATGACGATGGTCCTCGGCCATATCCAGATAATGTGGTGTGGAAGGAACTTCCCCATGACACGTTCCTCGCCAAGAAGCGCAACGAGGCCGTGAAGTTGGTGGACACAAAGTACACCCTGATGGCTTCTGACGACTTCGATTTTACTGTGGATACCAGAGCCGCCGTAATCCGCATGGCGGAGATTCTGGACAAATATCCGATGGCGGATGTAATCGGCGGGACGTATCAGGGCCGTCGTTACGAAGGCTTTTTGACAGTCGTAGAGGGAAAGTATATTAAGGAAACGCGGCTGAACGAAGCGATTAACAAACCAAACAGTGAAGGTATTTACAAGGTAGATATCGTCGCGAACTGGTTCCTTGCTCGCACCAGCACACTGCGTTACATCCCGTGGGACGAAACAATCGGGCCTATCGGCGGAGAGCACGCGGACTGGTTCCTTGACTTGAAGGCCACAAATCGTATGGTGCTTTGGACGCCGGGCTTGAACATGTACGAACAGCCGAAAGACTTTCGGATGGAGCATCCAGAATACAGAAAGATGCGCTGGCGCTGCACTGAGGGTCATAAGTTGATGCTCGCCAAGCGCGGAGTAGAACGATATTACGGCTTTGACGAGGAGGTACAATGGGTTTGTTAATCGCCGTCAAGTCTTGCCACAAAGACCGCAGGATGGGCTGTCACGATATCATCCGTGCAACGTGGGGGCAGAATCTTGGCCCGAACGTGATACTCAAATTCTTTATGGGTCAAAACCCCGAGGTGCGCGAAGCAACACCACTCAGAAGCGATGAACTTGTAGTTGATTGCGCGGATGATTATAATTCGCTGCCACATAAGACACGAGCCATCTGCCAGTGGGTTCTTGGTAAGAACGTCAGTAATGTTTTTCTTTGCGATACCGACACTTATGTGAAGGTGAACAAACTCCTGACTTGCGGGTACGGACGTTACGACTACGTTGGCAAGATTGACAAAGAACCGGGACAGACATTTCCTTACACTGCTATAGGCAGAGCCGGAGTCTCCACCTTTATCCCAGAGTGTTATCCGTGGGCCAGTGGTGGCCTTGGTTACTTTCTTTCGCGTGATGCTGCTCAAGAAGTCGCAGACATGTTTCCAATAGGCTGGGCAGAAGATTTGTGGGTTGGCCAAGTGCTAGGGCCTGAGATAGCGAAGGGCCATTTATCTTGCCTCAGTATTCCAAGAAACACTTACTCTTTACACCATCCGCAACATGGAGAGATTTACACGATGGAAGTGATGGCGGACTGGATGAATAAGATGCATATGGAGAGCAAATGATTGTTCGGCTTACTGGCGGTCTCGGGAATCAAATGTTTGGATACGCCTTTGGTCGCACTCTATCTCTGCGCCGAAATGAGTCGGTTCAATTTCATTGGGGCCGAGCAACCCGCGATTATGAACTGGATAAGTATAATACCCAAATTGATTTAGTTAGAACACCAATTCATAGTCCTGCTTATGACGAGCCGGGGTTCGCTTTCGATAGCCGAGCCGAGAAAGCGGCCACAGGAACATACTTTCGTGGGTATTGGCAATCAGCACGATACTTCAAAAATTTTGAGGTAATCGTTCGTCAAGAATTGACACTGAAGGAGCCTGTTCGAGCAGAAATTAAAACAGTGGCCGAGCAACTTAGGTCCGCGAACAGCGTTTTCATTCATGTACGTCGGGGAGATTATTTGAATCCTGGCACAAAAGAACATCACGCAGTTCCTTTGGCCGATTATTACGATAGAGCCGTCAGTTACATCACGCGGTTTGTAGAAAGTCCGCAATTTTTTGTTTTCTCGGACGACCCTTCTTGGTGTCAACAGACAATGCCTTATCCGGTTATGGCGGGTTTCAGCCAGCACGAGGACTTGTATCTGATGCAGGCTTGCCGTCATGGTATCGGCGCAAACTCAAGTTTTTCGTGGTGGGCTAACTGGCTGGCTGACTCATCAGAACGTATTAAGATTGCGCCGAAACAGTGGTTCATGAAACCCGATTTAGATACGCGCGATTTGATTCCCGAGGGATGGATTACATTATGAGCACGAATTTTTACTCCCAGTTCATGACAAAGAGTGACGTGGTTTTCGATATCGGAGCTAATGTCGGGGACAAAGCCGCAATATTTTCTAACTTAGTCAGGGCCGTCATTGCTGTTGAGCCTCAAAAGAAGTGCGTCGAAGATTTGAAGAAAAGATTTCTTGGCACCAACGTTATTGTTATGGATAAGGCTGTTGGTGAACGTAAATGTATTAGTATGTTGAAGCGGTCCGAGGAAATGACTACTACCGCCAGTTTGTCTGGTCGTTTCATAAAAGATGTGCAAGCGTCAGGCCGGTTCGGAAATCGCTGGAAAGCATACGAATACGTTGATGTCATCACGCTGGATGACTTAGTTGATGATTACGGCGTACCAGCCTTTATCAAAATTGATGTAGAGGGTTTTGAGCCAGAGGTTGTTCGCGGGCTAAGTCAGCCCGTCAAGGCGCTATCTTTCGAGTTCCATCCCGAGGTTTTGTATATGACCGAGGAAGTTTTTAAGCATGCTGAAACTCTTGGCTCGTTTGAAACCAATTATGCTATAGGCAACGAATTCACGAAATTGGAATTAGTAGCATGGGTTCAGCCGGGCGACCTTCTGAAAGAACTGAAAAAGCTTGTTGGTAACAACTCAATTATGGGAGATATATACATCCGATGGAAGACACAGTAAAAGTAGAACTTAGATACGACAATAATGGTACGCGCTGGTTTCCAACCGAAGAGTACAAGCATGGTGTTTTATTGTATTTTGCCGCGCGCTTCAATCTTCGGACCTTTGTCGAGACAGGCACACATCACTGCTGGACTTTAGAGGCCGTTTATAAGCAGTTCGACCAGTCTTATAGCATTGAACTAGGTGATGACTACTACAACGCGGCTGTAGAGAAGTTTAAGGGCATCAACAATGTTACATTGATTCATGGCGACAGCGGTGCCGAGTTAAAGCGATTGCTGGGCATGCTTTCTAAGGCACCAACTCTATTTTATCTTGATGCTCACTTCTCTGGGGGCGGCACAGTAGGTCAAAATCAATTACCTTTACAGGCCGAACTTCGCGCCATTTTTCAATCTGGATTTGAAGGCATTATAGTGATTGATGATTGCGTGCCTTATTGGGGTGACGGCATTCCTGAAGTAGCAGCGGCAACTGTAGCAGAATACCCTGAGTGGCAGCAAGAAGTTAAGTGGGGTTTAATGAGGGTGTGGAAACAGTAATGAACGGAACTCTTGAAAGCATCGTTCAACCTTATACGTACGCCAGTCCAGAACAGATTGGTTTGCTGTCTCGATTGGTTCAAGCGCTCGATAGCGAAGGTATCCCGGGCGACATAGTAGAGTGTGGCGTCTTTAATGGGGGTTCTGCTGCTATTTTGGCGCATTTCGCTGCAAAATCTCGATTCAATCGAAGAGTTTGGCTGTTTGATTCTTTTGAGGGCTTACCGGCTCCGACCGAGAAAGACGGGCCAAGCTCTAGTGGACAAAGGGCCGAAGCAGCCACAGGCGCATGTAAAGGCGATATTAACGCAGTTAAGAGAGTTCTGGAACTGGTTGATGCAGACATGTCACGAGTGAACATTGTTAAGGGATGGTATACAGACACCTTTCCTGCGATTTCAATTTCGCAAATCGCGATGTTAAGTTTAGATTCTGATTGGTACGAGGCCGAGAAATTGTGCATTGAAAAGTTTTATCCCTCTGTCGTGCCGGGCGGTATTATTTACTCAGATGACTTCTTTTGGTGGCCCGGTTGTCAGAGGGCGATTACGGAATTTTTTGATAACAAATCTAAACCCTTATTTAATCGCGTGCCTTCTATGTGGATGCAAAAATGAATAATGTTCTCAGACGACAAATTGTGCAAATGGCTTATGATGCTGGCGAAGGCCACATCGCGTCCGCGCTTTCTATTCTTGATATCGTTTGGGCTTTGTACGATGGGATTCTCACGTCAGACGATAAGTTCATCTTAAGTAAAGGACATGGGTGCTTAGCGCTTTACGTCGTTCTAGCAGCTAAAGGCATTATCTTGCAAGAGCAGTTGGCGTCTTTTGCGAAGTACAAGAGCGTTCTTGGCGGCCATCCAGACCGAAATAAGATTCCGGGAATCGTGGCATCAACAGGCAGCTTGGGGCACGGCCTGCCGATGGCGGTTGGCATGGCACTCGCTAAGAAAATTAAGGAAGAGTCGGGGCTGATATTCTGTTTGGTTGGAGACGGCGAGTGTAACGAGGGTAGTATCTGGGAGTCTTGTTTGCTGGCTGCGCATCATAAGTTAGATAATTTGTGCGTAATCGTGGATTACAACCATTCAACAGACAGAGCACTGGACTTAGGAAACCTCTCCGATAAGTTTAGAAGTTTTGGGTTTGATACAACGGGATATTCCTCTGAAAAGCCATCTGTGGTTGTTGTGGAGACGGTTAAAGGCGCAGGCTGTGAGCGAATGTCGAGTTTTGCATGGCACCATAGAGTGCCGACTACCGAGGAACTCCCCGAGATTTTACAGGAACTTGCATGAGAAAGCAGCTTGTCAAAACGGTCACAGACATTCTTGAACAAGACCCTCGAACTGTTTTGCTTCTTGGGGATATTGGCGTTTACGGATTCCGAGAAGCCTTCGCAAAGTTCCCAACCCGGGTTTATAACATCGGCATCTTGGAGCAGGCCACAATCGGGGTTGCCGCGGGACTGGCGATGTCTGGGCTAATTCCGATTTTTCACACTATTGCGCCTTTCATGGTGGAGCGAGGACTTGAGCAGTTGAAAGATGATTTTGGATATCAAGGATTGGGCGGGAATTTCATCTCTGTCGGCGGCAGTTATGACTACTCTTCGCTTGGTTGTACCCATCAGTGTCCGGGTGACGTTCAAATTCTGAAGACGATTCCCGGCACACATATTTTCGTTCCGGGGCATCCGCAGGAGTTTGATAATCACTTTCGTGCGAATTATGCCAATGGCAAGTTAAACTATTACAGACTGAGCGAGCGCTCCAATTTGTATCCTATGCCTGAAGAAATACTTCGTCGCGGGTGGGGCGGAACAGTGGTTGCTATTGGCCCAATGCTTGGCAGAGTATTAGAAGCCTGCAACGGCTTAGATGTCACAGTTCTGTATCGTTCTGTTGTTGAGCCTGTCGATATCAGGGGCGCAGACGTTGTTGTAGAACCTTTTTATGAAGGCACAATGTCTAATGATACCAAAGCAGCTTTACATATTGGCGTGCCTCGACGATTCTTGACTCGCTATGGAACAGCAGAGGAACAAGACAAACATTGTGGGCTGACAGTACTCCAGATTCGTAAAAGAATACGGGAGTTTTTAGATATATAAAGATAAAAGGAGAAATACGATGAGAAAATGCGATTATTGTAAGAAAGGAATTACTGGCACTTGGATTAGCCACTTAAAGGAACCCACAAAATTCTATCATCCTGACTGCCTCAAGTTACACAATGAAGGCGAGGAATCCCTAAATTCTTCATCAAAGCCTCAATCCAAGAGTCAGGAGGACTCCGGTGACGGCGATAAGTAAGGCAATTCTTCATCTTAAGATAGGCGTAGCAGAGGAGTTAGAAATTTATTTTCGCAATCAGTTAGGCAATCGGACTATAACTACTCTTCGTGGTCCCGCGTCTATTTCTATCACGAAGAAACAAAGAGGTTCTGAGTCCACTACAATTTGTGAGAGGATACGAAAGTTCTTAAATATATGATTAACCTTTCATCGCTTTCGAATAAATCGGTATCTATAGCGGGTGCTTCTGGTTTAATTGGTTCTCACATGGTTGCATCGCTTTGTGGCACAGGTGCAACTGTTTATGAGCTAGGCCACGAAGATTGGAACCGAATGCTCCCCCCGGCAGATATCGTTATTCACGCAGCAGGATATGCCCAACCTGCACGATTCGTAAAGTCTCCAATAGAGACTCTTCGAATTAATACAGAGACGACAATTCGTTTATTGCAAAGCCTGAACCCGGGTGGCTCGTTTTTGTTCTGCAGTTCAAGCGAAGTTTATAGCGGCCTCAGGGGACAAGTTGATGAAGCGCACATCGGCACCACAACTCCGCAGCATCCCAGAGGCTGTTATATTGAGGCTAAACGTTGCGGAGAAGCTATCGTCAATGCGTATCGCGCGGGCGGGGTGAGTGCGAAGTCGGCGCGCATTTGTTTGACGTACGGTCCGGGAACAAAGAAACACGATAGCCGAGCCTTGAATTCTTTTGTGGAGCAGGCTTTAACTACGGGCGTAATTAGGATGAAATATTCTGGTAAAGAACCTAGAACATTTTGCTATATCGATGATACCGTAGAAATGCTTTGGCAAATTTTGCTGCACGGGAAGCACGACGTTTATAACATCGGTGGCGTATCTCATACGAATATGGCTGAGATTGCCGCGATTATAGCCAACCTAACTAATGCCACTCTTGTTGCGCCGACAGAGGATAAAGAACTGCCCGGTGCGCCCCCGGTAGCCTGCATGTCTTTACAACGCATACAAAATGAGTTTGGAAAACGCGATTTTATTAGTCTCGAAGAGGGCTTGAGGCGAACAATCAATTTTCAGCGGGAGTTATATCGATGAGTCTTTTCAAAATACAAGACGAGTGGTTCGCTGGAGAAGTCAGAGTTATATCGACTTCTTATTTTCCTGATAACCGCGGCTTCTATTCGGTGCCTTATCGAGAAGATGAATTCAAAGCTCTCGGTTTGCCAACCAGATTTGTTCAAGACAATTATTCAGTTTCTCGTGCGAACGTTGTCAGGGGTCTTCATTTCCAGCTAATGCCTGCGATGGGTAAGCTAATGCGAGTAACGCGCGGGAGTGCTTTTTTAATAGCCGTCGATTTACGTATAGACTCTCCGACATTTTTGGAGTATCACAGCATCGTGGCATCAGAAAAGAACATGTTACAGGTTTGGGCCTCATCAGAATTCGCTCGCGGTTTTTATACATACGAAGATAACACGGTTGTGCAATACAAGTGTACTGGAATGTTTAACGCGGAAAGCGATTCTACTGTGCGCTGGAACGACCCGCAGATAGGAATAAATTGGCCTTCGCTCGACCCGATTCTATCAATAAAGGACGCTAACGCACAAACTGTTACCGAGTATTTTATGAGGAGAAAAGATGGGATATAAGCCTATTTCGACGAGCAGCGATTCAGATTATAACTTCCCAGAAATGAACTGGCGTGTTAGCATTTCTATCGATAAGTTCAATTTCTCGGATACGACTCCATATAAAGTCTTTTGGCAAATAGAGCCACCAGAGATTCTGCCCGACATCAAAATCAAGCTTCTCAAGAATTGGGAATTCTACGATTTGGTTTTAACTTGGGATAACGAGATTCTCAGTCAAGTTCCCAATTCTAAATTCTTTCCATGCCCCGGCATTTGGACCCGGGAAGCAGACGCCTCTCAAAAGACGTTTGCTGTATCGTTTTTGACCAGTAACAAAGCGCAGACGTATGGTCACCAATATCGGCAGGACGTTTTTAATTGTTTGCCCGAACTAATTGGTTCTCTGTCAGTAACGAAGCACAAATCTCCTCCAAAATTATTGGATAAGAGAAGCATGTTGGTGCCATTTCAATTCAGCGTGATTATGGAGAATTGCGAACGGCCCGGGTACTTCACTGAAAAGATTTTGGATGCCTTCGCAACTAAGACTATCCCGATTTATTTCGGTTGTCCAAATATCGGTAATTTTTTCAACATGAAGGGCATCTTTCCTTTCAGATGCTGGAAGGACGCGCCTAAATTTAATTTCGGAACAGACCTCGTTGATGTTCTTAAAAAGTTGACTCCTGATACTTATCGAGAACTTAGTGACGTAGTTGAGGAGAATTATCGCTTGGCTTTCAAATACGGCGACCCGGTTAGTCGGATGGTAAAGGCAATCGAAGAGTCGTGGACGCCACGTCAGGGCGACCTACCTCCCGCAGCGGAAACCCGATGATTCCTTTGATTAGCGTTGTGTGCCCGACATATAACAGGTTACAATACTTGCCGACTGCGATACGTTGTTTTCTTCAACAAACCTATCCGAATAAGGAATTAATTATCGTTGACGATGGTACAGAATCGTCAGTGATTCCAGCAGATAGCCGCATCCGATACATACAGCGAGATGTTCGTATGACGACTGGAATGAAGCGCAATCTTGGCGCAGAAGCGGCATCAGGAGACATCATCGCATCTTGGGACGACGATGACTGGAGTCATCCCCATCGTTTGGAAGACCAAGTCCAGCGCCTTCTCAGAACTGGTAAGGCCGTTACTGGATATTGTCAGACCATCAGGTTCTATGATGCGACCCGAACTTTGTATACTGGCTCAAGCAGTCCCCCTTATTTCGTTTCAGGGACGAGTCAAATGTATATGAAATCTTGGTGGGGTTTACATCCGTTCCCAGACGCAAGCTATGGCGAAGACTCGGTATTCAGTCGCACGGCGCGATTGGCGGACCAATTGGCCGCAGCCAACCCGGGCAAGATGATGGTTGTTCTGGCACACGCCAACAATACCGATATCGTTTGCCCAAACCAACGCAATAAACTAACACCAAACGATGTTTCCGAGGAATTCTTCCGTGCGCATGATGCGCCTGTCAAAGACTTGGCGTATATGACAGAGCCGCATATTTGTTCAGACCGATGCCAGGCAGATGTAGCGCAGCAAATTAATTCCGATATAGGACAGGACTATAAAGTCACCTATTTACCGGAGATTCAAACTCGATGAACATTCTGATTGCCATCCCAAGCTGCCGTGCCCACCTTGCCTATCAGCAAGCGCAACGGGATACTTGGATTCGTGATATTCCTCTCGCTGTTGATATTCGATTTTTCATCGGGGAACAGAGCGAGATATGCGAAGACGAGGTTTATCTTGGCGAAGACGCGTTTGTGCCATCCCAAGGTTTGAAAGAGTACCCAACTCTGCCGAATAAGACGAAACTGGTTTGTGAATGGGCATTAAAGCTCGGCTATGATTATGTATTTAAGACAGACACAGACACGCTCGTCAATGTCAAGAATCTTCTGAATTCAGGATTCGAGAACAACGATTACAGCGGAGGCTATAACCACGAAGAAGCGGGAGACTTCGCATCTGGCGGCGCGGGTTATTGGTTAAGTCGCAAAGCGATGCGAGTGGTTACAGACTCTTTTCTGACATATTGGGCCGAAGATGTATTCGTTGCTTTGGCTCTCAGGGAAAAAGGGATTCTGCCGGCGTGGAATTCTGGTTACCGATGGAAACCTGGCGAGATTGTGGACCGCGAAATGATAACCTTGCATTTGCGAAGCGCATTAAATCAGCGAACATATAACCCGAAATGGATGTATGAGCACTACGAAAGGATGACCCGTGATTATTTCTAAGACTCCGTTTCGAATGAGTTTTATTGGCGGAGGTACTGACCTGCCCGCGTTTTACGAGAAGCAACAAGGCGCAGTCATCAGTACCACCATTGATAAATACGTTTACATCACGGTTAATCCAAGATTTGATGATACGATTCGTGTCAGTTACTCGAAGACAGAAATTCTGAATAAGTTAGACGATATGCATCACGCCATATTCCGAGAGACCATGCGCGAAACTGGAACTCTTAAAGGAGCCGAGATTACTTCTATTGCGGATATTCCAGTTGGAACAGGCATGGGTTCATCGGGCAGTTTCACGGTTGGGTTATTTAATGCGCTTCATGCGTATCACGGAAGATATCAGTCAGCGAGGGAATTAGCAGAGGCGGCTTGTAAACTTGAGATAACTATCCTAAGAGAACCCATTGGCAAACAAGACCAATACGCAGCAGCGTATGGCGGCCTCCGCCGATATCTATTTAACACGGATGGCAGTGTCTTTGTGGACCCCGTCATCCTTTCAGATATGAANAAGCGCGAGTTTTTCGGGCATATCATGCTCTTTTACATTGGCGGGGAGCGAAAAGCATCGGAACTATTANGCGCATCGGTTCCACCAGATGCGCGCATGCGNGCCTTGGTAGACGACTTTTGGAAGATGCTTATCACGGGCGATGTGCGCGGCTTGGGCGAAATTCTTCACGAGGGCTGGGAAATCAAGAAACGCACAGGCGCTATCAGCAGCCCGGCTATTGAAGAATGCTATGAAGCGGCGCGTTTGGCTGGAGCCAGCGGTGGAAAGGTTTTAGGCGCAGGAGGCGCGGGTTTCCTGATGCTGTATGTGGAGCCGAACCTTCAACGCGAAGTTCGTAAGGCACTATGGAAGACAAGCGTAGACCCGAAATGGATTCCATTTAATTTCGAGCAGGAAGGGAGTAAGATAGTTTATGTTACCAACTAATATTGCCGCATATCGTAAAGAGTTAAATCAGTGCTTTGATGAGCTTGACCAAGCTAAACTGGAGCGAGTCTTAGTACAGTTGATGCGACGAGAGTCAAAAATTTATATCATTGGCAACGGTGGCAGCGCGTCAACAGCTTCTCACATGGCTGTAGACTTAGCGAAGGGGTCTCAAGTCGAGGATTACCCTTCTTTGCGTGCGATTAGTTTGACTGATAACGTAGGTATGATAACAGCGTGGGCAAATGATTTGACTTATGAGGAGGTCTTCACAGAGCAATTGAAGAATTTATTGACGCACAAAGATGTCGTAATCGGGATTTCGGCGTCGGGGAATTCTCCCAACATCCTTTCAGCCATACGCTACGCTAAGAAGCGCGGAGCCATGACAATTGGTTTCGCCGGTTTCGGCGGCGGGAGGTTAAAGGATTTAGCGGATATCGATATCACTGTATCGTCTCATAACTATGGGGTTATTGAGGACTTCCATTTGAGTTTGAATCACATAATTTCACAATTCATCAAAGGCTTTCGTGAGAGGAGAGAAGTATGGCATCTATTCTAATAACCGGGAGCAGCGGATATATCGGGTCGCACCTAATCGTATTACTCGGTGACACGGTTGCGACATGCGATTTGAAAGACGGCCAAGATTTCTGTCAACTAAAAGGATATTCTTTCGATAAGGTGATTCATTTGGCGGCCCACGCTTCTGTAACACAGTCTTTGAGAGAGCCAGAAGAGTGCTTAAACAATAATGCTTTCAAACTGATTCCGTTTCTCATAAATAATAAGATTGAGAGATTAGTCTTTGCTTCCACGGGCGGGGCCATTTACGGCAACAAACACTATGCAAAAGAGGAAGAAGCTAATTGGGCAGGGTGCATCTCACCATACGGACAGTCCAAGTATCTGGCAGAGCAGATAATTCGCCGTCTTCAGCCAAATCATGCCATTCTCAGATTTGGAAACGTGTATGGTGGCGATGATAGTAATCGATTAGAAGCAACCGCGCATCGCCACTTCAGGGCGGATAGCCCAATCGTGATTTACGGCGGAAGTCAAACTCGTGACTTCGTTCATGTCGATGTAATATGCCGCGCCCTTATTACTGCTGCCTTTTCTGAGGTGGTCGGAACATTCAATATCGGGAGTGGAGTAGAAACCAAAGTAAGTACTGTTGCAGAGCAATACTCTGCGGAGCGAAACGTCCCGATAATCCATGAGCCAGTCCGTGAAGGCGAAATAGACTATATATCTTTGGACATCACTAAGGCGCAAAAGGCAGGTTTACTATGAAGAAAGCACTTATTACCGGCATCACAGGTCAAGACGGGTCCTACCTTGCGGAACTATTGTTGGAAAAAGGCTACGAGGTCCATGGCATTATTCGCCGTTCCAGCAGTTTCAACACAGGCCGCATCGACCACATCTTTGACCGCCTGCACTTGCACTATGCCGATTTATCAGACGCGAGTTCTTTACAGGATGTTTTTCGCAAGGCGTATCCTATAAACGAGGTTTATAATCTGGGAGCACAGAGCCACGTTCGCACCAGCTTCGATATACCTGAATACACTAGTGACATCGACGCTCTTGGAACCTTGCGCATGCTGGAAGCCTGCCGAAATTTTACTCATGGTGCCAAATTTTATCAGGCTAGTTCTAGTGAACTATTTGGCAAGGCGCAAGAAATTCCACAAGACGAATCAACGCCATTTTATCCTCGTAGTCCTTACGGCGTCGCGAAGTTGTTTGGCTTCTGGTCCACGGTGAATTATCGCGAAAGCTACGACATGTTCGCGTGTAATGGCATCTTATTCAATCACGAGTCCCCGCGCCGGGGCGAAACTTTCGTTACGAGAAAGATAACGAAAGCGGCGGCCTGCATCAAACTAGGTCTGCAAGATAAACTGTTTCTTGGTAACTTAGAGGCGAGACGCGACTGGGGCTACGCACCTGAATACGTGGAAGGCATGTGGCGCATGTTGCAACAGGATGAACCAGACGACTACGTACTAGCGACGGGTCATACTTACTCCATTCGCGATTTTCTTGATGTCGCTTTCGAATATCTTGACCTTGACTGGAAGAAATATGTAGAGATTGACCCCCGCTATTACCGCCCAGCCGAAGTTGACATTTTAGTAGGCGACGCATCTAAAGCGTATGAAAAACTCAAGTGGAAATACAAAACAACCATGCCAGAATTAGTCAAGATTATGATTGATGCAGAGTTAAAAACTACATAAATTTAGGGCTTGACAAAACCATAGAACGATGTTATAGTACAAAGATGGAGAGGCCATGAGAAAAAAGCGCGTCAAAGTTTACATTCGTGATGCGAAGATGCGTTTCGATGTCTTTGGATTCGATGTACACTTTGTTGAGACAGATGATTACGTGGTGGCTATGGACCATCTCAAACTTCGAGACCACGGCGATGGTCCCAAAGATACCACCGAAGCATTTACGTGGAATGCCGCGGCAGGCGACGAAAGCTACATATTTACCGAGCGCAACCCAAGCATTCACACGGTTGTTCACGAGTGTTGGCACGCGGTTAAGCATATGTTGGATTTCCGGGGCGTGGGGATGGAGAATGAAACCGTGGCCTACCACTTAGACCATCTGGTGAANTACGCNATGAAGTTTTACAAGAAGGAGAAGTGAAAAATGGCTGACTTCAAACAAGCACTTCAGAAAACGTTGGTTCACGAAGGCGGATACCAGAATAATCCCGACGATAAGGGCAACTGGTTCAATGGCATCAATTATGGCACGAAATACGGCATCACCGCCGCCGACGTAGTGCATTATTTCCCTCAGTTAATTGCTGACCCGAACTGTGTTCGTAATCTTACTGTGGACCAAGCAGGCGTAATTTACGCAGCGGGGTATTGGAAGGACTTGTACAGTCAGATTAACGACCAGCCCATCGCAGAAAAGCTGTTCGACATGGGCGTCTTGATGGGTGTAAAGATGGCGGTGAAACTCCTTCAGATAACTTTGCAAAATCAGATAG
>JGI26339J46600_10000477_pt1 | contig 13833 bp, 10 predicted proteins | sample BogFormECP12_OM1_FD_46600 | JGI IMG/M metagenome (IMG submission 46600) | reverse complement strand
TCCGACGGCCAGGGGCTCTAACGGATAAAGAGTTTTCATGTCGCGAAACCGGATTCTGCGCCGCCGCTCAGGGTGCACAAAGCCTGCCCTGAGCGTAGCGAAGGGATGCCCACCCGTTGGAGTGCATTCGCGCTGCTACCGCCTTGACGAGCCAGCAAGCTAGCTCTCGCAAAACGAAGAGGCGGCAGCTCCGCTGCCGCACTCCATGGCGGGCGGGACGCCCGCGCTACATTGCGAGCAACGAAGCCAGTTGATCCAAAACACGTCGTGTGGCACCGGATTCCCGCTCCAGAACCTGCTTAGCTTGCCGGCCCGTCTGGTTGCGCAAGTCGGTGTCGCCGAGAAGACTCAGGAGGCCTCGAGCCAACCCATCCGAATCCTGCACCTGAAAGGCAGCGTGCTCAGCGAGAAAAAGCTCCGCCGTATCGCGGAAGTTCTCCATGTGCGGCCCGAAGATGACGGCCTTGGCCCAGTAGGCGGCCTCGAGCAGGTTGTGCCCGCCGGTCGGAACCAGGCTGCCCCCCATAAAGACCACGTCGGCCACCTGGAAGAGTCCGGCCAGTTCGCCGATCGTATCCAGCAGCAGGACGTCAGCCGTGGCCAATTGAGAGGTTAACTCGGTTTCGCTCTCCTGGAGCTCGGTGCGACGGAAGAAGCTGACCCGGCGCGAAAGAAGCATCTGGCCGACCGTTTCGCATCGATTCGGGTGGCGAGGGGCCAGGATCATCAACGCCCTCACGTGCCGCTGTCGAACGGCTTTCCAGGCGTCGAGTACTGGCTCCTCCTCACCAGGCATAGTGCTTGCCGCGACCAGCACGGGGCTGCGGGCAGCATTTTGCAGGGCCCTTTGCAGGCGCTCCGGCAACACGCCCAACGCGGGAGGTTTAGCGTCAAACTTCAGGTTGCCAGTTACGACCACACGGCTTGGCGCAGCGCCGATCAGGCAAAAACGCTCAGCGCCGGCCGGGCTTTGAGCACACACGCAGTCGACATGGGCGAGGACTCGCCGCATGAACGGCCGCAGCCGGCGGTAGCCCCGGCACGAGCGCTCGGAGAGCCGGGCGTTCACCAGCGCCACCCGCGCTCCGAAATCGTGTGTCGCCCGAAGCAGATTCGGCCACAACTCGGTCTCAGCAATCACCAGCAGGCCGGGCTGAATCCGCCGCAGAACTCGCTCCACCGACCAACGCCAGTCCAGCGGAAGGTAAAAGCGCCCTGCCACATCGGGTAAGCGACTCTCCCCGGTGGCTCGGCCGGTAGGCGTGACGTGGCTCAGGAAAACCTTCCGCTCCGGATAGCGCTGCTGAAGCTCTCGCACCAAACCCGCGACGGCCAGCGTCTCACCCACCGAGACCGCGTGGACCCAAATGGCTCCGGGAGCAGTCTGCTGATAGGAAGTCGGCAGCCACCCCAGCCGCTCGCGCCAGCCTTCCGCCCCGTACCGCCGTCCACGATAGCGCCATAGGTAGTAGGGCGCACTCACAATGGCGCCCACGGTGAACAAGAAGCTGTATAACAGATACACGGTAAAGGTTAAAGGGTAAAGGGTGAAGGGTAAAGCTAAATCAAAAGGCAAAGGGCAAAAGGCAAAGGTAAAGACGCCCTTTCATGTGCCAATTGCTTCAAGGTGGACGCACTGAAAGGTGTCGGCGTCGCTGGGGGCGCCCACCCTGCAGTGTTCACATTTGACGGCACCTGGCCGTTTACGCGGACCGATCTTTGCTTCGGTCTTGAGCACGCGTGCGGCCTGCCAGCCTTGCTACCGCTTCCCGATCCGTCCGCGCAACACGATGATTGATGCCTTGGGAAGCTGGTAGAGCGTTTCCGCACCACCCGTGATCGTCGACTTTGAAGGTGGGCCGTCCGGGTCCGCGCGACCGCTCGTCCCTTCTGCGTGCCACTGGTATTCGGCATCTCCAAAAGTTATCCGGTCCACAAGGCCGGAGAAACAGCGGTCGCGCTTGGTTTCCGAGTCCGCAAGAACCACTTTCACAGCGTGATCATTCTCGTGATCCTTGTTGATGAGCATCAGGGACCCGCAAGAACCACTTTCACAGCGTGATCATTCTCGTGATCCTTGTTGATGAGCATCAGGGACCACTGTCCGTCCGGCCGCTCGACGGCATAGGCGGTGACCAGCAGATTCCCAGATGCGTCGGTGACGTCACTCGATACCTTAAAGAGCCGGTGAGGTGAATCGACCGGTTGGACCCACTCCCTGGTAATCACCTGCGCCGCGATGTACTGCGGCGGATAGGCGATGACGCTGTAGTCTCTGTCGAGCAATAGGAAGCCGCCCCGCCCGCCGGGCGATGGCATGTAGTGGAAATAGAAAGTGCCGCTCGCGCCCGCAGTCATCATGGAGCCGACGTAATCGGCCAGCCAGAGAGCGCCCTTGACGTCGGACGGCCCGGAACGTCCGCCCCAGTTGCCCTCGGTCATAAAGAAGGGAACGTTCGGCGGCAGACCGTTGTCTTTCCATGCTTGAACGACGTGGCTGACAAATCCCGGCTCCTTGAAGAGGTCAGTCCAGGTAACAGGAGTCTTCTGGTCCTGGAAAGGATAGTGCTCGAATGAAAAAAACGTGAAGTCGTTCAAATGGCCATGCGCTTGGAGGTAATCCAGGAACCGGCCGAGCCACGAGACGCGTCCTGCCGCGTCGGGCCAGACTTCGACGTCGCCGAACGTTCCCTCGAAAGCCGGCCCTCCCAGCTTTGCCTGGGGGACGAGACGATGAATGGCTGTGGCAAATTGCAGGTATAGGGCGCCGTAATCCTCGGGAAGCATGTGCTGCCCGTCGGCCTCTTCTCCCATCTCGATCCGGGAGATCGGATAGCGGCGCTTATAAAGATAGGCAATCTCAGCCGCGGCATCCTCCGGCGTCGCGTACAACATCGCAATCGGCACCATGGTGGGAAGCCCGCGTGTGATGCCGCTGGTGAAAAATAAATCGAATCCAATTTGATCTCCCCGCGAATAGTCAAGATCGGATGCCGCGTGCCACGGGTCAACTGAGGAAGGCCAGGTGACAGTTTGCTCGCGGCTTGGCACATGCCTGACAACGTCGGTGAACCGGCCATCCGCCGAGAGCGTCCCAACGTAAAGTTCGTTGATGGCGTACCCCACGCAGTTGCGCTTGTCTGACGAGCCGTGCGTGTCGCAGGTGTTGGAAGACTCCGTCATCCAGATGCGGAGGTACTGCACGGGGACCATCCACGAAACCAGTTTCAGCGGGACGGTTCCACCCTTGCCATCCGTGACGATTCCCTTGGGGAACGTTTGCCATGTGCCCTTGGTTGTCCCGTCATAGAATGGCTCCAGATCGCCCGTCCAAAACTGAACCGCATAACGCCGCGCGTACGGGTTGGCCCACGCAATCCGAATGGCGTTGACGTCCACCTTCGCGCCTAGATCGATGATCACCCACTGCGGGTGCAGAGAGTCGTCCTCGCCAGTGAATGACTGGGTCAAGTACGGATTGCTTTTCCAGTATGACTTCGGGTCGCCATCGGTCAGCCGTGACCAGCCGTTTCCGTCACCTCGACTGAAGCCGCGATGCGGAAGCGGGTAAGCCCAGGAGTGACGAATCGTCTCCGTAGGCACGGCGCTTCCCGTAAAGTAGCCCTCTTGCTTCGCCGCATTGCTCCAGGTTCCCCGCGCGTTCCAATGCCATGCCTCGACCATCAGCTCGGTATTCTGACGATAGGTCACCGGTTGCCATCCCGCACCCAGAATCTCATTGAGGACCGGAGCGACCAGCAAAGTATCCGTGTTCTTTTCGATTTCCTCTTTGGTGGGGCGCCGGTTTTCGGCGGAGGGGGCGCCTGTGCCCGCTCTTAGCCGATCGATTGCGCCACCCAACGCCTGGAAAGGACTAAACGAATTCACCACGTGCGAGGGCGCCGCATCGATGACGATGTTCTGCGCATTTCCCTTGTTCGCCACGAAACAGAGTGCGCCGATTGCAAAGCAGATTCCCCAGACTCGGGTCTGGATGCCAGAAGCCATAACCGCCTCCCATCACAGCCGTACTCGGCTTTCACTCAATTTCAATCACCTGCATGTTCAGCGTCATTTCCATTCTGGACGCCTAGGATCATCCCTGATTATCATACAAAGCTCACTTTCCGAGTAGCTGGCGATACGTTAGGGACTCGTCCCAACCTGCGATCCGGCGGCGGCCTTCGAGAGCCTCCGACTTGTTGACATAGTGTTCGACCTGTCGTGCTAAGATTTGTTTGGTGCTCGGCGCGCCTCCCAAATCATGATCGGAACAACGGTTTCCCACTATCACATCGTGGAGAAGCTCGGCGGCGGCGGAATGGGTGTGGTCTACAAGGCCGAGGACACCAAACTTGGCCGGTTCGTCGCCCTCAAGTTCCTGCCCGAGGGCATGACCCAGGACCATCAAGCCCTCGAACGGTTTCAGCGCGAAGCGCGTGCCGCCTCGGCGCTCGATCATCCCCATATCTGCACCATCTACGAGATCGGCGAGCATGACGGCAAGCCCTTCATCGCCATGCAGTACTTGGAAGGGCAGACGCTGAAACATAGGATCGCGGTAGGTAGGGGAGCGCTCGGCACTCCCGCGGGAGGGCAGAGCCTTCCCCTACCGTTCGATACGGCGCTGGAGCTGGGCATTCAGATCGCCGACGCGCTGGACGCGGCGCATGCGAAAGGGATCATCCACCGGGACATCAAGCCGGCAAATATTTTCGTCACCAAGCAGGGAGTGGCGAAGATTCTGGATTTTGGGTTGGCGAAGCTGACACACCACCCCCTCACCCCCTCCTCAGCGAGGAGGGAAATAACAAACGACTCCCCTCCTGGTTCAGGAGGGGGCAAGGGGGTGGTCGAGGAGACGCCCACGGCGTCCATTGACCTCGACCAACTTACCGCCCCAGGCGCCGCCGTAGGCACTGTCGCTTACATGTCACCGGAGCAAGCGCGGGGCGAGGAAATAGACACGCGCACCGACCTGTTCAGTTTCGGCGTCGTGCTCTACGAGATGGCCACGGGGCGGATAGCGTTCGCCGGGCCCACCACGGCCATGATCCATGACGCGATCCTGAATCGGGCCCCCACGCCGATCACCAGCTTGAATCCACGGCTTCCTGGCGAGCTCGACCGGATCATCACCAAGGCGCTGGAGAAGGACCGCGACCTGCGTTGCCAGACGGCGGCAGAACTGCGCGCCGACCTGAAGCGCCTGAAGCGTGATTCAGATTCAAGGCAAGCGACCACCTTCAAGGAGGCGGTTCCCCTTCGCCCTCGACGGCGAGCATGGACTATCGTCGGGATTGTCACGCTGGCCTTGGCAGCACTATTGACCTTGCTTCTGGCTCTAAATGTAAGCGGGCTACGGGATCGGTGGCTGCACGGTCCCCAGGCCTCGCCGACTCCCTGGAAAGTGACTCGGCTCACCGCTGATCCCGGACTCTCGGACTTCGCGGCCCTGTCGCCCGACGGCAAACTGGTTGCTTATGCCTCCGATCGCAGCCTCGATGGTGAGCCGGATCTATACATTAAGCAGGTTGCCGGCGGCCAGCCGATTCGTTTGACATCCGACGGCGCGGGACACGATGCCGGATTTTTCCCCTGACGGCAGCAAGATCGTCTTTCGGTCGGACCGAGATGGTGGCGGCGTCTACGAGATTCCGGCGTTTGGCGGAGATGCCCGGTTGGTGGCGCGCGACGGCTTGAATCCGAAATTCTCGCCGGACGGCTCGCAAGTGGCCTATTGGGTTGGCGACCCTGGGGCCGCCGCAGCGGGTGGGGCCGAACTTCACCGCGGCTCGCAATCCAACCTGGTCCCCGGACGGGAAGCACCTGCTGCTCATCGGATACACATCGGCGAAGGCCTACGAGGAGTCCGCCATCGACTGGTGGCTTGTCCCCACCAACGGCGGTGACGCGGTGAGAACTGGCGCGCGCGGAGCGTTGGTCAACGCCGGACTGAGAGCACTCGCGCCCTCCGCGTCGCCGGATTATCCAATTCCAGCCTGTTGGTCGGCGACCGCCAACGCGGTTCTGTTTTCTGCGGCCAGCGGAGACAGTTATAACATATGGGATATCGGCATGTCGCCACAAACCGGGAAAGCGAGTGGCGTGCCCAGGAGATTGACAACGGGCGCCGGGAACGATTTTGATGCGTCCTGTGGCCCTCAAGGCGAGTTCGTATTCACGAATGTGCAAACCAGGACAGACGTTTGGTCGCTAGTCTTCAATTTGGACCGTGGAAGCCCGAAAGGCGCGCTGGAGCGGATCACACAAGGTCCAGCCCAGCGGGGGTATGCCTCGCTTTCGAGCAATGGGCGCTACGTCGCTTTTTCTTCCGATCAGTCGGGTCAACAAAACATCTGGATCCGTGACTTGGAGACAGGGAAGGAGTCCAGTGTGGCCAGCTCACCGTTTATCGAACTGTATCCCGTGGTCAATGCGTCCGGCACCAGAATCGCATTCTCGGTGTTCGAAAAAGACAAGAGGGTCGTATACGTGTCCACTCCCGGCGGCACACCGGAAAAGCTGTGTGAAGGATGCCTGCGAGCTACCGACTGGTCGCGCGACGAGAAGACGGTACTGATATTCGGCGGCAATCCATATCAAATCAGCGTCCTGGACCTTGCTTCGCGTCAGCAGGCTCCACTACTGAAGCATCCCAGTTACAGTTTGCTCTACGGCCGGTTCTCGCCCGACAATCGCTGGGTCAGCTTTACGGTCCGCACTGAACCAAATCGCGGACACATTGCGATCGCGCCCATCGATGGGCCGAAACCGGTTCCCGAAAGCGCCTGGATTACGATCACGCCGTCGGAGGCCCAAGATTGGGCCAACTGGTCGCCGGATGGGAAGACGCTATACTTCACCTCCAGCAGGGATGGGCATAGCTGTCTGTGGGGGCAGCGGCTCGACGCAGGTTCCCACCGCCCGGTAGGCGAGGCTTTTGCCGTGCAACATCTTCACGGGCGCTTGTCCTATCAGAAGGGAGGTTGGTCGGCAGCGGGCGGCCGAATCGGATTGGTACTCCACGAGGATACCGGCAACATCTGGATGATGTCACGTGCTAGCACGCGCTAAGCCCTGAAGAGCGCCACGCGCAGCCGCATCCATGGTTGCTTCGGGCCTTATATCCCGTCTATTTCCGTGGCGAAGCGTATCTGACCGCACAACAGGCGCCGAGGCGGCTGCGGAATTTCAGAAGTTCATTGACCACTTTCTTGCGCTTGTGCCCTCTCAGTCGTCTGCATGAGCGAACGAATGTAGTCGTCTCCAGGAAACAACTCAAGGTCTTTCTGCATCGTCTTCAGCGCGTCGTCGTAGGAGCCGAGGGAAATGTACAGCGTGGCCAGGAGCCCGAAGAGCCGGGGTGAGTAAGGATTAACTTCCATCCCGCGCTTGACCGTGGCAATAGCATCTCGCGTCTTGCCGCCCTCCGCCTGAATCGTCGCCAACTGCTCAAAGTCGTTCGCATCGGTCGAACCGGCCCGAAGTGCTTGCTGGAGATAATTCGCCGCTGCCGCTTGAGACTCTGCTGATGCGTCGCGCATCTTCCTCCTGGCGAGCGCCGCGAGGACCGCAGCATCCTCAGTCTTGGCCGCAGCGAGCGAGTCCAGGACCGATTCGAATCGGCCAGGGTAGTACGGATGGGTGGCCATCAGTTCTCCATAAGCCCGGAATAAGGTCAAAGGCGGGACTGGCGTCCCTAACGGTCCGGGCACGGAGTCCACTTGCACGAGGTCGGGAAGTTGGGTTGTGGCCAGGTGGAAGGCACTCTCGGGCAGGGGCTCGCCGGCTCGTGCGAGGATGCGGTGATCGGTGAGCGAGGAATGGGATATCCTTCTGAGGGGCTGCTTCGGCATATGACAGCCGGCGCAATCGTCGGGCGGAGTTTTTGCCGCCCTCATCTCGAGCGGAAGGGTACAGCTTCTTTCCGTGTGGCACGTCAGGCACTTGCTCCGGAAAAATGGCGCCGCCTCCTCCGGTGACGGTTGACGGTGCGGATCGTGGCAGGTGATGCAGGCCAGCTTTCCCCCGCTCTTCAGGTAGCACTGGCTCAGGCTCATCAACACGAAATGTCGCAGCATCAGATCCTGGGGCGGCGCCTGGCGATCGAACGGCACCGCGAAGATCCCTACCGTGTCGGCGAGCGGAGTCCCGGGCCGGAAGTCAACATAACCCTTGCCGGGCATCAGGGTGCGCACATCGCCGCCCTCATGACAGTACATGCAGACATTGTTGGCGAGCCAAGGGGGAAGTCCGGCTGGGTTGACGATACTTCGATCCGATTCGCCGTCGAGCGGTGCCGCCTTCTTCCGCTCTTCGAAGTGGAGGGCGCCGGGACCGTGACAGCTTTCGCAGCCGATCGACAACTCGAGAAGCGGCGGGTCCTTGAACCTGACCTCGCTCGCTTCGACGAACTGTGGCCTGCCGCTGTGACACACGATGCAGCGCGCTCGGATGGGCCGGTTGAAACCGTAGTCCCTTTGCTCATAACCGGGCGAGAGGCCCCACGCCTTGGCCTGCGAGTAATAAGAGAGAGGAGCCTCGAACAGGAAGTCGCCGCGGCGCACGATGCAACTGAGACCGTTCACGTCCGAGCCGACGATGTAACTGATCCTTTGGTCGTCGCGGAACACTTCCTTGCCTTCCGCGTCCAGCTCATATTCGCTCTGAAAGAGGTCGGCGCCACGGCGATAGACTTCATAGGAGCGATGGGTCTTGGGGTTATCGACCTTAACCGTCGCCGCTAGCCCGTCGAAGTCCTTCCAGTCGCCCGGCAGAGACATCGCTCGACCCATGTCCGTTTTGCGATAACTCTCGTAGATGTCGAAATGACACTCGGCGCAGGCTTTCGAGCCGACATAGGCCACGCCGGCCTCGGCGTTTCTGAACTGCACCGGGCGCTGGGCGGAACCTACAGCCGCGGGCTTTTGACGGCTAAGAGCGGAAAGCGGGCAAAGAACGATGGGCGCGAGGAGAGCGCAAAGAGATGCCAAGCCGCGATGGAATTCAGCGCGCATAGCCAGCCTCAATGCCGGACGCGTCAGGAGCTTTGCCGGAGAGTTCGTGAAGCAGATTCTCGCGCTCATCCTCATGAATCTGCGCCACCCCGTTCAGTTTTTCCGGTGGCAGTTTCGCTTTTCCCTGAGCGCGACGGGGCTCGGCCAGCCGGTAATGGTTTGCGGACGTGAACGTGTGTGGCCCCCATTCGAAGGGTAATCTCGGAAGGGGCCTTCCCGCAATTATGGGCCTGAACCCTCACGGCGAACGGCTCTCACCGGCTCCGTTTCTGCATTCTCTTGCTCCGTCCGAGCGATGAGCCGGGACCAGACTGAACCAGGGTTGGGATCAAAGACCACGCCTACGTTAGCGTCGAAGATCCACCATCCACCTTGCCTCACTTCATTCTCTAACTGCCCTCCTGCCCAGCCGCAGTAACCCAGATAGAGCCGTAAATCGCTTGGACCCGAACTGGTGGCCAAGATCTTTTCGAGAAGCCGTTTGCTCGAAGCCAGGTAAACCTCGCTCAGGACGGCGGTGGCTTCCTCGGGTTTTTTCCTCGACCTGAGCAACCCAAGCACGGCGGTCATCTCGACCGGGCCACCGATGTAGATTGGATCTGACCCGTGCTTCCCCGTGTCCAGATCCTGGATGACGCGGGAAATAGGAGCCCGCGTACGGTGGTTGATCATCAAACCGACCGTGCCCTGCTGGTCGTATTGAATCAGCAGGACCACCGACTCGGCGAAATTAGGGTCGGAGAGATCCCGCCCGGCAACCAGTAACTTGCCGACTCCCAGATCCTTGACTTGAGTCGATTGGCCCGAAGCGATACCTGTCCCGCAAACTACCGCCGCCGCAAGCGCAATCGGACCCCAGAACCTTGTTGGCATGAGTCCACTCGGCCCATCAAAAGAAGTCAGCCACACAGGTGTCCGCGTGGATGTTCAATCTAGCGCGACCGCCTGTGCTCCTCGATCAGCAGATCTGAGCCGGGAAGAATGCGGCCCCGAAAATCTCGCGGCGCATGGCAGCGAAGTCCGGGTACGTCGGCGGTGGCGCCGGAGCGGGTTCAGGAACGATGTGGGCCATGAAGCGGTCGCGCTCGCCCAGTTCGACCGTCTTACCGTCCCGAAGCCAACCTTCAACCGTCGGGTGTCCAGAAGTTGGCAAATGTTGACGGCTCGCCTCGTCCTCTCGGGTTCCGTTTTGCCTCAACCTCAGACAGGGTACCTGGTCCGTCCTTTCCTTCGGATCGATACGTGTTCCCGATAGTGAACCTGTTCCGCCGGAGCCTCCGGTCTGGATGCCGCGGTGCCGGTCTCGTACCCCTCATCAGATCGGTTCCACCGCCATGGCGATAGCCTGCCTGATGACTCCTTCGGACACTCGAAAGCCGAGGTCCCGCTGTAACTTGCGGACCAAGAACCCCAGTTCCGGAGCAAGATCCTCCGAACTGAGGCGGGCAAGGATTCGCAAAGTACCCACAGGCTTCAGACCCGTTCCCTCCGAGATTTCGCGGGCACGCTTCTCGTCCGCAATGAAGAAGCGTGCGGTCTTTTCCTTCGCTCGTATGAGAGCCTCCGCTTCGCCTTCATCCAGTTCGGCCCGGAGCAACCAAACGCTCGTCTGGTCAGCCGCCGCGCACGGCATGAAGAGACCGTCTCGGTAAAGCCTATTGAGGCGGTATCGAAATCTTGCCTTCCTATTCACCTCCCGCTGGACCGCTCGCGGTACGTACACGAGATCAAAGTACAGCGACATGTGCTTAGCAAGACCGAGGTGCGTCAAGCTTATGAGGGTTGAGCTGTCAATGACGGCAATTCGCACTATTGGTTGGAGACGGCATTCAGTATCAGCAATCCGTCGGCAAGGGCGACGAGCCCGCCGATTGCCTGCCGCTTCTCCTTGCTAAGCTTTTGTTTCTCGAGGAATTGGGCGACCCCCCTCTCCACTCCTCCCCCGTTTCCCCCCGGCGGGAAGAAAAAGGAGGGAACGCCGTTCTTAGCCAGGGAGTGCACCAACTTGTCGTCCCTATGGTCCTCTTCAACGAGGGGAATGACTAGTTTTTGTAACGCCAGAGCACAATCGAGCTCATAGTTAAGGGCCCGGCGTGTGGGAGCAGACAGGTCAGTAATAACCGCCAGCACGCAATCGGACCGCTCTATTTCGCGGCGTACTTCTTGCTTGGCTTTGTCGTAACCCGGCTGACTGAGCTGATGGTAAGCCCGCCGGGGAACATAAACGTGTATCCCGCTTGCAGCAGCCAGGGTTTGCAAGCGTAACGCGAGGACTTGAGGCTCGTGGCCGATACTGTGGCTCAAGAAAACTCGAAACGCCATGTCGGTCATTGTACCACGCCTCTTGCTCGGGCTAAGACTTGCTCACGAAAAACCCGTCAATCAACATCGCGTCGATCCCGGAGCAGAAGAAACTCCGCACGGCGTCGCGCGGCGTCACCACCAAAGGCTCACCGAAGAGGTTGAAGGAGGTGTTGATGAGGAAGGGCGCTGGAGAGCGCTTGCCCCATTCCTTCAGCAATTGCCAGAGAAGCGGGTTGGCGGTGCGATCGACGGCGTAGAGGCGGATCTGATCGCCGGGCAAGACGAAGTCTTTCACCAGGTCGCGGGCCTCGGGCCGCACCCACCCGAGACTGGCCATGAAACGAACCAGGCGGGAGCACTCGAAATAGCGCGAGCAGTCTTCTTCGGGAACGGCAATGCCGAACGGGCGAAACGGCTCGCGGTGTTTGACGTAGTGGTTCAAATTCTCTTTGATGTAAGGCGCCCACGGAGAGGCCAAAATGCTGCGGTGCCCGAGGGCACGCGGGCCGAATTCGGTGGCTCCCTGGTGCCAGGCGACGATCTCCGCCTGCTCCAGGGCCTGCGCCGTCGCTTCGACCCTTTGCGCTTCGGTGTCGAACCACCGATAGCGTGCCTTGCAGTTGTCGAGGACGTACTTGATGTCCTCGGTGCCATAGCTCGGTCCCCAGTCGAGGGACGCGACGGGAGGGAGGCGAGGCTTACCGAAAACCTGGTGCCAGGCGAGCCACGCGGAGCCCAGCGCGCTTCCGGCGTTTCCGGCGGCCGCTTGGGCGAAGACGCGCTCCAGTCCGACCGCCTTTTCAATCGCGGCTACCAACAGGGCGTTGACGAACAGACCTCCGGCGAGGCACACATTCTGTGCGCCGGTCTCGTCGCACAATTGCTCGACGCACCTGACCAGGAGCCGGGCGCAAGCCTGCTGGAAACTGGCCGCGATCTGCCGCGCCAGAGCATCGGTGAGCCGGAAGCTCTTCTCCGATTCGAGCCCCAGGCGCTGGTAGAACTTGGCGGAGAAGGCGCTGCGTCCGGCGAGCTCGGAATTGAGATAGCTCAGGTCGATCTGGGGCAGCCCGCGGGAGGGCACGCCGAGCACGTCGTCGAATAATGCTGTCAGGCTCGGTTCGCCTTCGAGGCTGAGCCACTGCGCCTTGTGTTCCTCAAGGTGCGGCTCGAAGCCCAACAGCGCCGTGACTTGGGAATAGAGCCATCCAATGGAATTGGGAAAGGCTACGGAACGAAGAGGACGGGTGTTCGTCCCCTCCCCCAGGGCCGCCATTCCGGAGCAACCGTGGCCGCGCTCGTCGAGAGTGAGGATCACGGCCCGGTCAAATGAAGAAGCGAAGAACGCGCTGGCGCCATGACAGAGGTGGTGATCGAGGGGAAGAACCCGTTGCGCTGGACCTTGGTGGGTGACTTCAGAAGGCCGGAAACTCCGAAGCTCGGCGACCAAATCGTCGAGTCCCTTCGCCAGACCGCCGGTGGCTTGACGATCGAACCTTCGGCTCTGGAGCGCGGCGTGCCGCACCCACGCCGGCAACGGATGGCTTGCCACCGCGAGCGTTCGGACATCTTGCCCTTCTATGTCGGCGCGATCCAAACAGAACTGAATCGCCAAATAGGGAATGCCGCCCTTGGCGGGCGTACGGGTCAGCTTGCTCTCTTCAATGGCCGCCACGATTCCCTTGTCGCTCACCAGGGCGGCGGCGGAGTCGTGTTCGAGTGCGGATAGTCCCAAGATGTACATTTTCGCGTTCCAATTCTATCAGGGTGCAAAGAATTGACGATTGCAGATTGCCGATTGGAATCAGCTTTCAGCTATCAGCGCTCAGCTCTCAGCTCTCAGCACGAAAGTCGGTTCTTGCTGTTAGCTGATGGCTAATAGCTGATGGCATTTCCAATCGGCAATCGTCAATTTCTTCTGTAGTTTTCCCATTCCTTCGAGGCAATAGGCATCCGCCAGCCGACGCCGAAAGCGCGGTCGGTCACCTTGATGCCTGGCGCCGCCTGCTTGCGTTTGAATTCCGCGACCTTCACCAGGTGGAGCACCCTCCGTACCGTGCCGCCGTCGAAGCCTTGGGCGATGATCTCTTCGGCGGACTCATGGCGCTCAATGTGCCTTGCAAGAATCCCATCCAGCACGTCGTACGGCGGTAGGGTGTCCTGGTCAGTTTGATTGGGCCGAAGTTCGGCCGAGGGCGCTTTGGCCAGGATCGGCTCCGGGATCGTCGGCCGCTGTGCGTTGAGCCAGCGCGCCAGGCGATAGATCATGGTTTTGGGTACGTCCGAAATCACGGCGAGGCCCCCAGACATGTCGCCGTAAATGGTGCAATAACCCACCGCGAGCTCCGACTTGTTACCGGTGGTCAGCAACAGAGAACCGTACTTGTTGGAGAGCGCCATCAGGAGGTTGCCGCGAATCCGCGCCTGGATGTTCTCCTCCGTGACGTCGCGCGGGCGGCTCGTAAACGCGGGCCGCAGGGTCCGGTCAAATGCCTGCATGACGTCTTCG
>JGI26339J46600_10000471_pt1 | contig 13950 bp, 11 predicted proteins | sample BogFormECP12_OM1_FD_46600 | JGI IMG/M metagenome (IMG submission 46600) | reverse complement strand
ATGCCGTGCCGCTCCATCAGCTTCTCGCTGAAGCGCACGGTGTTGAAGGCGGCGGGCCGCGCCCCCAGCACTCCCACCCGCACGCGCCGCAGTCCTTTCACCACGCGGCAGGTGGCGGCAAACGATTTCAGGTCCGCCTGGAAAGCCTCGGAGGAGGGCGCCACCGTGTGGTTGGCGGTGAGCGAGTAACGGATGCCGTACTGCCACAGGTTGTTGCACACCGAAATCTTGCCGCAGAAGCTGTCGCGCCGCTTGCCCATCCAGCATCTTGTCGGGCTCGTCGGGAAAAGCGTGTACCAGCACCGGGACGTCCAGCCCCGACATGCGGATGGTGTTGGCCACACCGCGCTCGTCACCGAAGTTGGGCAGGCTGACCAGAATGCCATCGATCTCGTCGCGGTGCTGCGCGAAGAGGTCAGCGCACCGGCGCGCGTCTTGCAAGGTTTCCACCGCGCCAAACTTGGTTTCCTCGGGGGTCAGGCAGACCGCCCGGTAGCCTTGCTGTTCCAGTTGTCGCAAGATTTCAACGCGGCCGTCGCGCGCCAGCACGGCGGGGAAAAACCACGATCACCGATGATCACTCCAAAACAGGCTGTGGCCATGAGATTCCTCCAGACGGGTGCACTTCATCGATCGCTGCCTCTAGCAGGCCAACGGGCCGGCCGCGGCCGGGCCAAGCCCCGGCATCAACCGGCGGGCGCGGCTGCCTCTTCATGAGGCGCCCACTCCACCGAGCAACGGGCTACTATACTACAGTGGCGGGGATTCGCATGACTTTGTTACAGGAGAATACCGAAACGCCGCACATGAAGGCCGGCGCTGCGAGTGGACCCACGAGACCGCGGGTCAGCCGCGTGGGTAGTGTCGGCTCTTGCCCAGCCGGCGCCTGCCATAGTACGCTGGGGTCACCTGAGAAATGAGTGACGCGACGCATACGAAGTTCGAGACTGGTGACCGCGACGCCGACCAGGGCGTCACGCCAGCGGCCATCCAAAATGCCGGGCGCGGTTCCGGGCAGGATGACGGCTTGCTGCGTGGCTTCTGGTATCCGGCTCTTGAGAGCTGCCGTGTTGAGGGACGGAAATTACGCCGAGCCATGCTGCTGGGCGTGCCGCTGGTGGTGGGGCGCGACGCTCAAGGCCAGTCGTTCGCACTGCGAGATGGCTGCCCGCATCGCGGCATGCCACTCTCATATGCGCACTTCGACGGCCGCACGCTCGAGTGTTGTTACCATGGTTGGCGTTTCATACCCAAGACCGGCCAGTGTTGCGAGATACCTTCGCTCACCGACACGCAGAAGCGCGATAAGCTCAAGGTGGATCGCATCTTTGCCGAGAGCTTTCCTTGTGAGGAGAACGACGGCTACTTCTGGGCCTACATGCCTGACCCTGATTGCCGCGCCGAGGCCGTTCCGCTGGCGCCACGCCTGCCGGTCTTCAGCGAGCCTTATCGGATCGTCCGTCTTTCGGCCGACCTGCCATGCCACGTCGATCACGGCATCATCGGGCTGATGGACCCGGCGCACGGTCCGTTCGTCCACCAGGCTTGGTGGTGGCGCAGCCGGCGCAGTATCCATGAGAAGGAGAAGATCTTCGAGCCAATTCCCAACGGGTTCCGCATCCGCGCGCACGCGCCCTCGGCGAACAGCGCGTTCTACAAGCTGCTCGGAGTCTACGGCGAGCCCTTCACCACGACCATCCAGTTTGTGCTGCCCAACATGCGTTTCGAGGAAATCCACTGCGGCCCTAAGTGGTTCTCCAGTCGCACCACGGTGACGCCCGTGACCGCGTCCCACTGCCGCATCGATTTCTGCGCCGCGTGGAACGTCTTCCGATGGATGCCCTTCATGGTACAGCTTTTCAGCGCCTTTGGTCGGACCTTCATTGAGCAGGACCGCCGCACCATGCAGCAGCAAGCCGAGGGGCTGAAGCACAATCCCCGCCTGATGCTGATCGACGATGCCGATCGCCCCGCCAAGTGGTACTTCCAGCTAAAGGCTGCTCACCTCAAGGCAAAGCGCACTGGGCAGCCGATGCAGCACCCGATCCCCGGTCCCGTAACCCTGAGCTGGCGCAGTTAGACTATGGTAGTGGGCCAGTTTGAACTGGCCTATCACCTAAACTTTAGGTAGCTTGCCGAAACCCCCGGAAGCGTTCCGACATGCACCAAGACGTGCAAGCCTTGACCATCTCGTGCGCCTGTGGTCGCGCACCGAACGTGGGCTCCTCGCCGCCTAAGCTGCTGGCAGCCAAGCAAGTCGCATGAGCGAAACCCTCCTCGTGGGATCGGCACACGACTTGCTCTGTCGAACGCGTGTGAACACGAGCTTACGGAGAGGAGGTCTAATGCAATGAATATCAAGAGCAAAGTTGTCCGAGCTATCGGACTGGCTGCGGCGTGCTGCCTCTTGCTTGGCGGCGCGGCAACCTCGGCGAAGGCGGCGCAGGATTGGGACAACGACGCCACTTGGCGGGAGGTCAGGAGCTTCGATCGGTTCCTCGACACCCATCATCAGGTGGCGGAGGAAGTCTGGCGGCACCCCAACCTCGTCCGCAAGGAGAAGTGGTGCTACCGGCATCCGGAGTTCGAAGAGTGGACGAGGGAGCACCCTCGCGCAGCAGAAGAACTGCGAGAGAACCCGCGCGGGTTCATGAATCGCGTGCGTGACCTTGAGAGGCACGAGCGAGGCGAAGGACCCTACCGGAACTGGCGCTGAGCCGCTGGGGCCGATCGTTGCGGTTGGGCTGGGTGGGAGGGGTCGAGAATACGACCTCCCTACCAGCCTGGTCTCACTCACCTCGCCAAGCCGGCTTGCGCTTTTCAAGGAAGGCGGTGAGGCCTTCGTGAAAGTCGAAGGTGGAGCGGATGCGCGCATTCTCCTGGAGGGCCAACTCGAGCTCGCGGTCGAGTTCGTCCACCGTGAACTTACGCAGCAGTCGCTTGGTATAAATGAGGCTAGTAGGGCTGACTTCGAGTAGCGTGGCCGCGAATTCGCGGGCACGGGCCATGAGCCTCTCTTCCGGCACCACCTCATTCACCAGTCCCAGTCGGTGGGCTTCGTCAGCGTCAAAGACGCGGCCGGTCAGCAGCAGGTCGCGCGCCCGCTTCTCGCCGATCTGGCGGATGAGGAACATGGAAACCAGCGCCGGCATGAAGCCAATCTTCACCTCGGTATAGCCGAACTTCGCCTCGGGCGTCGCCAGTGTGAAGTCGCAAAGAGTGGCGATGCCGCAGCCCCCTGCGATTGCGGGGCCGTTCACCGCCGCAATCGTCGGCTTACTAAACTCGTAAATCTGGCGGAACATGCGGGCGATGCGGCGCGACTCGGCGAGATTCGCGCCCGAGGCACGCGGAATCCCCCCCTTGAGGGGCCCTTCCTTCAGTAGGTGGTACTCCTGGTGTTGCTCGGCGAGAGCTTTGAGCACAGCAAGGTCCATGCCGGCGCAAAACGCCTTCCCCGCTCCCGTGAGGATCAGCACGCGCGACGAACCGCGGTCGACCTCGTCCAGCGCCGCGCCCAACTCGTCGATCATCTCTGGTGAGATAGCGTTGCGCTTCTCCGGCCGGTCGAATGTGAGCGTGGTGATTTCGCCTTGGGATTCGAGTTTCAGCGCGTTGTAGGACATAGTCGTAGGTCTTTCAAGAAGCTCTAACTTCGGCGACGAACCAGTCGAAAACCCGCGAGAATTCTTGCAGCGCACCATCGTCTTCCAAGGCTGATAGGGGAATCGCTGGCCTGCGCGTAATTACATCCTCGGGAAGCTTCTCGGCGAGGAGGGAATTAAGCCTACCCAGAAGCTCTTGTCTCTTTTCCTTTGAGTCGAAAGGCGGCTTGTATTGATACCAATAGAAGTAAATCTCCACCTTTCCGTAAGTGAAGACAGCGAAGAGCTGGTGGTCTCGTCCCTTGTGGTTCAATATAGCAACAAACGAGCCTGTTCGTCCGCCGCCTCCCCACCAAATCCTGGTCATCTTCGGACGTGCCCATTCTAGTATCTTTCTTGCGACGGCGGCCTCTTTAGCGCCTTTTCTATCCGATAGCTCCCTAAAGAAGGACTCTTCGTCCCATTGCCTTTTTACTGGCGGTGACGCAGACTTCCTGGTGCTTGCTTCGGCGGTCTGTCCAATGACTCGGGGGACCAGCGTTTTTAGGCCCTCCCCGCTGTACTGGCGAATCTCGACGGCCAACACTTCGGCAGGGTCCATTTGCTGATTCAGGAACTCCACGATTCGCTTCAGTTCTTGGGGAATTTCATCCGCCACAAAAATGAGACGGATCTTGCCTGCCTGGAGGTTCGTCTTGACCTTTGTCCAAAAGCCATCGGGCTCTCCGTCGCCACCGAGGAACTCAATCAAAGTATCTTCGCTGTCACGGTCCTGCTTTTGACAGGTAGCTTCGAACTTTTCCTGGAGCGCTTCGATCGGCCAATACACGACGGCGTTCGCCGCATAATCGAGCATTTGTCCCACCACCTCACGACGGACCCGAGTATCGGTGCTACGCTTAACCTCGATCAAGGTTGGTACTGCATCCTGATCCAGAAAGAGGTGATCAACGGCCCACCTTCCTGAACCATCTTCCGCCGAGGGAATGGACGCTTCCCTAGAAACCAATAGCCAATGTCTCAGTATTTTGTTGTCGATCTGATCGCCTGCCAGCAAAGCGGGATACTTCTCGATGAGTGACTGCAGCAGGGCTTCTGAGTCATAAGGTTGCTCGGCCATCTCAACAAGCTTGCCGCCTTCCTGAATCAAGTAAATGCCTCCAGCCATGACGATCCTCCCACTCGCTCATTGGTTCTCCAGCCGTCAGTTCTCCTGCGTTCTCTTTCAATTCACACTTCATCCTTACGCCCTTTGCGTATCTGTCGTGTCGCGCTCTACGTAGTGCTTGCGAATCTCCATCGTCGCCTCAACCGCTGAAAGCAGCGCCCACGGCTCGATCCCCGTAGTGGCGCCGTGGGCGTGCAGCGTGCTCACCACGACTTCCGTAGCGATATTGCCCACCAGTTCGTCAGCCGCGAAGGGGCAGCCGCCAAGGCCGGTCAGCGTGCTATCGAACCGGCGGCACCCGGCTTCGTAAGCGGCCAGCACCTTTTCCGCGGCGCCGTCCGGGCGACTGTGCAAGTGCGCGCCCAACTCGATGCCCTTGGACGCGCCTTTCAACTGGAGGAGCAGGTCGCCCACTTCCTCCGGCGTCGCGTGACCAACGGTATCGGCCAGCGAAATGGTCTTGACGCCGATCTCTTTCAGCCACACGAGCGCGTCTTCGACGATCTCCGAACCCCAAGGCTCGCCATAAGGATTGCCGAAGGCCATCGAAATGTACACCACCAGCTTCCGCCCTGCGGCTTTAGTGGCAGCTTGCAGCTTCGCGACCAGGGCTCGCGACTCCGAGAGCGACATGTTGGCGTTCTGGCGGCGAAAGTTGGCGGAGACGGAATAAGGGTAGCCGATCGTCGACACTCCTGGCGTCATGAGTGCCCGCTCCAGACCCTGCTCGTTCACGACGATACCGATCACTTCGGGGAGTTGAGCGGCCGCCGGCGGGCGGGGCGGAGCGCCTGGGCCGGCCGGAAGCCGGGCCGCGCCGATCGCCAAGTCGCTCGCCGCCCACGGCGGGGGCAAAGGACGTAAGCCATGCAGGTCCACGCTCATGAGGTTCGCCATCACGGCCTCGCTGTCGGCCATCTGCGGCACGTACTTGGGAGAGACGAAGCTCACCGCATCCAGGTGGCGGAACCCGGCCTTGATCAGACGCAAGAGGTACGTGACCTTGACCTCGGTCGGGATTGTGTGAGGCAAACCCTGCCACGCGTCGCGAGGACACTCGACGATCTTTACAGTTTCCATGGTCTTTGTTCGGCGCTCCAACCCCCTGGCGCGAAGCTGCCTCTATTCCTCTTCAAGTCTGGAAGACTCCCGTCCTGAGCTCCGGCACCTCCGGATTCAAGGCCGCCGCCTCCAGCGCCCAGATCAGCGCCTCGCGCGTCTGGGCCGGATCGATAATCGCGTCCACCCAAAGTCGCGCCGCCGCGTAGCGCGGGTCAGTCTGATGCTCATAGGTGGAGCGGACAGATTCGTACAGCGCCTGCCTTTCTTCTTCGCTGAGTTTCTTGCCCGCCCGCTCGAGCTGCTTGATCTTGATCTCCACCAGCGTGCCCGCCGCCGAGTCGCCGCTCATTACGGCGTAGCGCGCCGTGGGCCAAGCGAAGATGAAGCGCGGATCGTAGGCTTTGCCGCACATGGCGTAGTGCCCGGCGCCGAAGCTACCGCCGCAGATGACGGCGATCTTCGGGACCACACTGTTCGAAACCGCGTTCACCATCTTGGCGCCGGCGCGAATGATGCCGCTCCACTCGGCTTCCTTGCCCACCATGAATCCGTTCACGTCATGAAGGAATACGAGCGGCACCAGGTTCTGGTTGCAATCGAGGATGAAGCGCGCGGCCTTCTCTGCCGACTCCGTGTAGATGACGCCGCCAAAGTGGATGCGCTTCTCGCCCGTGCCATGGGCCGTCACCTGAATATGCTTCTTCTGGTTGGCCACGATCCCCACCGCCCAGCCGCCGATCCGCGCATAGCCGCACAGCAAGGTCCTGCCGTACTCGGCCCGATACTCCTCGAACTCGGACCGGTCCACCAGGCGGGCGATAATCTCCCTCATGTCGTACTGCCGGGCCGGGTCGGAGGAAAAGACGCCGTAAATATCCTCGGCAGGATAGGCGGGCGGATCGGCCGCCGTGCGGCTGAACGGGGCGCCAGCCCGCTGCCCCATCTTGTCGACCAGGGCGCGGACCTGCGCCAGGCAGGCATCATCGTTGGGCTCGCGGAAATCCACGGTCCCGCTCACCTCGGCGTGCATTTTGGCGCCGCCCAACTCTTCCGCCGAAATCTTCTGGCCGATCGCCGCTTGCACCAGCGCCGGCCCCGCCAGAAACAGCCCGCTACCCTCGGTCATCAGGATGTGATCGCACATCACCGGCAGGTAGGCACCGCCCGCCACGCACATTCCCATGATGGCGGTGATCTGCGGGATACCCATGGCGCTCATCACCGCGTTGTTGCGGAAAACGCGACCGAAATCATCGGTGTCAGGGAACACATCCTCCTGCAGCGGCAGGAACACGCCGGCGGAGTCGACCAGGTAGAGGGTGGGGATGCGGTTATCGATGGCGATGTTCTGGGCGCGAATCACCTTCTTCGCGGTCATGGGGAAAAAGGCACCGGCCTTCACGGTGGCGTCGTTGGCGATAATCATCACTAGGCGTCCCGCCACCCGCGCGAGTCCGGTGATCGCCCCCGCCGCCGGCGCTCCACCCCATTCCTCGTACATCTCCCAAGCTGCGTAGAGGCCCAGTTCAAAGAACGGGGTGTCGGGGTCGATCAGCTTGGCGATGCGCTCGCGCGCCGTCAGCCGCCCCTTGTTGTGCTGCGATTCGATAGCCTTGGCGCCGCCGCCCTCGCGGATCCTCTCCTCTTCGTTCTTGATTTCGGTGAGCAGGTCCACCATGCGGCGGGTGTTCTTGTCGAGATCAGGCGAGTCGCGATTGATTTGGGATTCGATCAGGGAAATGGGCAAGCTAGCCTCGACTGGCGCAGGATTCGGACGAAGCGACACAACTCTCAAGGTACCATAGCCGGCCTTCAGGCCGGGAGTCGGTGTTCGGGGTTCGCAGAAAAAAAGTACAGAACCGAATCTCTGCCCGAAACCGGAATCCCGAACCCGCTTTCAAATACGGGTCGTACTTATGAAAAGCTAAGCAAACGCGGCGCACGCTGAGGTGAGGTCGGGATAGAGCTCGATCACCTTGTCGAGGCGCGTCAGCTCCAGCGCTTGCTTGACCTTCCCGGAGGCGACGGCGATCACCGTGCGCCCGCCCGACTTGGTCATGACGCCGGAGCAAACCGCCAGCACTCCGATGCCGGCGCTATCGAGAAAGGTCACCCCGGTGAGGTCCAGCACGAGCCTTTTGGCGCCCTGCCGGATCTGTTCCCTGATCTCGTGCTCGGCCTCGATCAACCGGTTGCCCAGCGTGAGCTGGCCGGTGAAATCGATGACGGTGACGCCGGCCTCTGTCCGCCGCGTGGCGAATTGGACGATCATGATGGAGTGAGCTCCTTCTCTGGACCAGCGCAGCGGTGCCATTCCAAACTCGTTGACACGTCATGGCTGCTTCGGCCCGAGCGGTTGATTCTACGTCCGGCGACCGCACAAAGCAAGCGCGGATCACCCCTGTGCATTTGTTACGGAAATCGAGCCTCCAAGCAATCCTAGCCCATTGCAGGATAAGGGGACACTCGCGATGGATTTGCCCCCGTCTTTCTTGATCGAGCCCAATAGTGAACAAGAAGTCGAGGGGTCAGCGCCTGCCTTGGGTGCAAAGAGAGGGGACAACGGACGACGGACCATGGACCACGGACAAGACCCGATTTTTGAGTTTTGGGTCTCGCAGGTGCTGACGCGCCCGAGCCTTGCACGCTACAATGGAAAGGTGGTTATTCTGAAGCAGATTCCCCGCGACATTCGACTGATCGTCTTCGACCTCGACGGCACGCTGATCGACAGTAAGGAAGATCTGGCGTTGAGCGTGAACCTGATGCGCGGGGAGATGGGGCTGGCGCCGCTGGAGTATGAACTGATCGCCTCCTACGTGGGTCAGGGAGTGGGAGTGCTGGTGCGACGGGCGCTGGGCAGTGGGAAGCCGGAAGCGGTGACCGACGCGGATGTGGAGCGGGGCGTCGAGATCTTCCTGCGCACCTATCGCCTGCACATGCTCGATCACACGGTCACCTATGACGGCGTCCGGGAGGCGCTCGGCGAGCTAGACGACCGGCAATCGCCCGCGTCGCCCCGATCAGTCCTGCCCGGGGAGCTGACTGTGCCCCGGAAGCTGGCGGTGCTTACCAACAAGCCGGTGATCTTTAGCCGTGCGATTCTTGCGGGGCTGGGGATTGCCTCTCACTTTGCTTTCGTCTACGGAGGAAACAGCCCTGAGTTGAACCAGACAAAGAAGCCGGACCCGGTGGGCGTGTTCAAGCTGATGGGCGATACGGGTGCGGCCGCCGAGCAGACACTCATCGTGGGAGACTCGGATACGGACGTGCTTACCGGCCGCAACGCCGGCGTGTGGACCTGCGGCGTCACCTACGGCATCGGCTCGCACACTCTCGAGGCGACGCCACCCGACGTCTTGCTCGGCGACCTGCGCGAGTTGCCGCCGCTGCTCGGCCTCGGAGTGCAGTAGCCAAGGTCTTTACCGGGCCCGCAAAACCGGCCTGGGAAGGTGTGAAAATTAAACACGGAGGCACAGAGGCACAGAGACACAGAGAAGAGAAAGAGAATCATATGAAGATGGCGTTTGTTTCCCGACCTTGCCCATTTTTCTCTGTGCCTCTGTGTCTCCGAACTGCTATTTCCAAACCTCTATGTGGCGCCCGGAGAATTAAAGAGCTCAACACAGAGCTCACCGAGGCCCAAGGAGGCCACGGAGAAGAGCCGTTATGGGTTCTGCCCCACGGCGCTCGGGGTCAACTCTTGACTCCCCTCGATGCTCAACAAGAAAGAAAGCACCCTCCACACGCGGGAATTTGGAGAAACGGAAGCTCTGTGGCCTCCGTGGTGAGGTCCCCGTCTTCTATTGCGGCCCAGGGCTGCGCTGTGTTCTCAGTGCGTCCGGTGATGAATCTTCTTGTCGTATGTCTACTGGTCGCCGCCGCTGCGATGGCACAGGCGCCCAGTGAGACCTCTCCCGCGGTTGCAGCGAATTCGCAGTCGCCGCCGGCCTCGGAACCTAAAGCGTCAAAGCCCAGTGCGTCAAACTCGCAGGCGAAAGCACCCAACGCGTCGCCTGACAAAACCTCTGCTGCGGTGGCCTCGGTGCCGTCGATGGGGGCCAACGCGAACACGGACGCCGAGGGACTTCCCGCGGAAGACTGGGCAGTGCAACTCCTGGACGCAATGGTGAACGGCCCCAGTGGCGACGCGCGCGACGCGCTGCTAGACGCCGCATTTGCCGCCGGCCCGGACGTGATCCCGCAGCTTCAAGCCGGACTGAAGGACGATCGCACGGCAGAGTTCGCAGCCCAGGCGCTCGCCTACATGGGGGGCGGCGACGCCCTGAAGATACTGGCCGGACTGCTCGACGATCCGCGCGACCTCGACCTGCGACGGTTCTACTTCGCCGCGCTGGGCGAGTACAAGGCGCCCGAGGCCTCAGAGATTTTGCTCTACGCGATGAACCATGCTGACGAGGAGCCCGACCGCACCGTGACCGAGGCTGCCATCCTCGCGCTCACCGTGCAGGCCGATACCAGCATGGTACCTCAACTGGAGGCGGCCGAGAAGAAGATCAAGGACTACGTGCTCCACGACGATCTCGACAACGCGATCGCCGTGATCCAGACCCGAGCGCAGCTCCTCGCCAGTCCCGCAGGGCTGAAGTCCGCCGGCTCGGTCGACGATGCGGTGCGGACATACTTTCTGCCGGCACTCGTACCTCCTACGGGCGCCCAGGGCAACACCGGCAAGCCGACACTGCAACACGCATCCCCAAGCTCGGTCTCCCGCACGCCACACGGGTCGCCGCACCCGCCATCCCCGTCCACCGCAGCGAAGCCTGCCAAACCAGAGGGACCACCGGGCGTGAAGGTGGAGATCCAGAGCCTCACGTTTTCGCCCAGCAAGCAGCGCGTCCTGGCGCGGGTACTCTTCGAAACGCCGGAAGCCTTGGCGTACTACGACTTGGTGCTTCAAAAGCGGGAGGGCAATTGGAACGTGGCCAGCGTCTGGCTGGACTCGGAAGCGGGAAGGCCCCAGCCAAAGGAGAAGTGACGAGTGACGAGCGAAGAGTGACTAAGATCAGAAACTAGAAAGCAGAAACCAGAAACCAGAAAAGGAAGACGGTCCTGGTTCTGATTTCAACTTTTTGATTTCTGATTTCATTCACCACTCGCCATTCACTATTCACTGTTGTCTTGGGATGCTCTGGTCACTTGTCACTTGTCACTGCTATGAAACACGTCATCGTCGGCACCGCGGGTCACATTGATCACGGCAAGTCGGCGCTGGTCCGCACCCTGACGGGGACCGACCCCGATCGTCTGGAGGAAGAGAAGCGTCGCGGCATCACCATTGACCTGGGCTTTGCCCACCTGGATCTCGGTGAGGATTTGCGGCTGGGCTTCGTGGACGTACCCGGGCACGAGCGCTTCGTGAAAAACATGCTGGCCGGCGCGAGCGGCATCGATCTGGTGCTGCTGGTGGTGGCGGCCGATGAATCCATCAAACCCCAGACGCGCGAGCACTTCGACATCTGCAGACTGCTGGAAGTCCAGCGCGGCCTTGTCGTCATCACCAAGTCGGACCTCGTGGATCGCGAGATCCTCGATCTCGTGCGGCTTGAAATTCAAGAATTCGTCGCCGGGTCCTTCCTCGAAGGCGCCCCGGTGGTGGCGGTGAGCTCGCGTACGGGAGATGGCCTGGACACCCTAAAGACCGAACTGCGCCGCCTCGGCTTGTTGATGACGGCCAAGCCCAGCGATCTTCCTTTTCGGCTGCCGATCGACCGTGTCTTCATGATGAAGGGATTCGGAGTTGTGGTTACGGGGACGCTCGTTGCCGGCCGAGTTGAGAAGGAAGCGGAAGTGGAGGTCTACCCGATTGGCCGGCATGTGCGCGTGCGTGGCGTCGAGGTCCATAATCAACCGGCCGACGTGGCGGTAGCGGGTCAGCGCACCGCTTTGAATCTGGCCGGTGTGGAAGCGGCGGAGCTCGGGCGCGGAATGGTGCTGGCGCCGGCCGGTCTCTTTGCGGCCACCGACCGCGTCGATGCGGTGCTCCAACTCATACCGTCGGCAAGGCCCCTCAAGCAGCGCGCCAAGGTGCACTTTCACTGCGGGGCCAGCGAGTCCGTGGCGGAAGTGGCGCTGTTGGAAGGGAAGGAACTCCGGCCGGGAGGGCGCGCTTATGCTCAACTTCGCGTCGCGGAGAAGGGTTTGTTGCTTCCGGGCGATCGCTTCATCATTCGGCAGTTCTCTCCCGTCACCACCATCGGAGGCGGCCTCATCCTGGATACCCAGCCGCCCCGGCATCGCCTGGCCGACCCTGACGTGAGCGCGTTCCTCGCGGCGCTGGAGCAGGGCGGTCCCGAGGAGCGGTTGCAGCTTCTGGTCGAGCAGGCAGGCGAGGTAACGCCGGCTGCGCTCACCAGTCGAACCGGGTGGCAACCGGCCGAGGTCGATAGAATCGGCAGGCTGCTGGAAGGCAAGAGGCGCGTGGTGATTCTCGGCCAGCCGCCCAGTGTGGTTGCCTCGGCCACTCATTTCGCGACGCTCTCGGAGCGCGTCGTCGCGGAGCTCGAAGCCTTCCATAAGGCTAGCCCTCTGATCGCGGGCTTGGCCAAAGAGGACCTGCGCGGTCGCGTCGCCACCCGCGATCGCGGAGAATTGCGGCTCGCTTCGCCGGCTCTCTTTAACGCTGTGCTCCAGGAGCTTGTCGCCAAAAGCCGGGTTGAAGTCCAGGGAGAGACCGTGCGCCGTCTGGGGCGAGAAGTCCGCCTGAGCTCGGAAGAGCAGTCGGCCAAGGATCAAATCTGCCAGGCTTTTGAAAGGGCCGGTCTCACCGTACCCGCTGCCAAAGAAGTTCTCCAGGTGCTGCACATCGATCGAGCGCGCGCGGAAAAGATCCTCCACATTCTGCTCAGGGAAAAAACCCTCCTGAAGGTATCGGAAGACCTGATCTTCCACCGGTCGGCGCTCGAACGACTGCGGCTGCTGGTGGCTCAGCGAAAGAGTACGAGCAATCGCCTCGACGTCGCAGCCTTCAAAGAAACCACCGGACTGAGCCGGAAATACGCTATTCCCCTGCTCGAGTACCTCGACCGTGAGCGGGTGACGCGGCGCGAGGGCGATGTGCGGATCATCCTTTGAATGATCGGTCCAGTCTGTTGTCCGTTGGCACGCCCCCTGAACGTTGGGATCCAAGGCGCAAGGGCGCCGTGAATAGTTACGAGGGAGCTTCCATCACAGAGACACGGAGACACGGAGAGAAATGGGGAATATCGGGAAGCAGACGACGTCTTTATGTGACCCTCATTGTCCTCTCTGTGTCTCCGTGCCTCTGTGCTTAATCTTCACACGTTTTAAGCGGCGCGGACTCCGAGGCTCACTGAGGCAAGAACGGCTTGAGCAGGCCGTAAACGAGAGCGATAGGCAGCCCGACCACGTTGAAGTAGCAGCCCTCGATGCGAGTGACGAACCGGGAGGCAAGGCCTTGGATCGCATAGGCTCCTGCTTTGTCGAAAGGCTCGCCGCTTCGGACGTAGCCGTAGATTTCATGGTCGTCAAGGCGGCGAAAGGTGACCAACGTCGTTTCCTGGTCGAGCGCCTCCACCCGGTCAGGCGGGCGCGCCAAGCACACACCCGTGATGACGCGATGAGAGCGCCCGGAGAGCAGGCGAAGCATTCGCGCCGCGTCTTCGGCGTCACGAGGCTTGCCCAGAATCTCGCCTTCGACGACCACCTCCGTGTCAGCGCCCAGCACGATGGCGTCGCCGAACACGTCGCCGCACAAGTCGTTAGTCGCGCCGGGTGGCGGCGTGACCACAGCTGCCACCGCGAGGGCTTTGTCGCGCGCCGTCCGGCGGACGTAGCTTTCGGGAGTCTCGTTGGGAAGCTGAGCCTCCTCCACGCCGCTCACAAGCACGTCGAAGGCAAACCCAGCTTCGCGCAAGACAGTCTGCCGGCGAGGCGAGCTGGAAGCCAGGATCAAGCGCATGACGACACAATTATAGGTCGGATCGACGGAGGAATTCGCCCTGCTCGACTGAGCCCAGGTTTGAGCACCTTACTAGTATTACTATGTTAAGTGGTGTCGTCACAAATTCGCTTGAACTTCGTTCCGCAGAAGGGACAGAGTCCGCTCCATCTCACCAACCAAGGCTGGATCGT
>JGI26339J46600_10000467_pt1 | contig 13977 bp, 12 predicted proteins | sample BogFormECP12_OM1_FD_46600 | JGI IMG/M metagenome (IMG submission 46600) | reverse complement strand
GACGCAATCGACGAAGGGACATGTCGGGCTGATGAACATTGGCCCGAGTGACATAGTGGCGCCGGCTCCACAGCTCACGCTGACGGAACAACATTCGCTGGCGGCGCGGGGCAGAGGACGTCTGCCGGGCGGCAGCGTACAACCGGTGGGTCCTCCGCCGAGCGTGGCTGCGTCGGGCGGCGCCAGCGCGGGCGGACGGCTGATCGCGTTGGGGATTCATCCCGTCGCGCCCACCGGACCGGTCGCGGTTCCCGGAGGCAATCGCCGGGGAACATTCGCCGCGACTCCACAGGGGAAAGCGGGCGCTTCGGGAACACCAGATTTGGCGGGATCGAAATCGGAAGCGAAGGGGTCGGGCAGTCGAGGAGACGGCAGCAGTTTCAAAACGCGCACCAACGGTTCTCTACCCACTGGCCTGTATGTTGGCGCGGCGGACTCCGGTGCGGACGACCCGCGCGAGATGGCTAGCCTGTCGTCAGCGCGGGCGACGCCGGGCGCGCGTTCGGGGGCGCGCGCTGTATCTGCGGTTTCCGACGATAAAGTCACCGACGTAGACCGCCAGGTTTTTGGTGGCAAGCGCTTATATGAAATGACGCTGAACATGCCGAATCTGAATTCCTCGACCGGGAGCTGGGTGATCCGGTTTGCGGAACTCGCGGAGGGACGGAAACAGGGAGAACTGCTGGCGCCGGTTGCCACGGAAAAATCGGATCCCGGCTATCCGCTGGAATTAATTCGCGCCAACGTGCACGGTATGGTCACGCTCTATGCGGTCATCCACGCTGATGGCAAGGTGGGCGACATTCGCGTTCTCAACAGCCCGGACGAACGTCTGGATTCCTATGCCGCGAAAGCCCTCGCCCGCTGGAAATTCGTGCCCGCAGAAAGAGCGGGGAAACCCGTGGCGCTCGAAGCGGTGGTGGAGATTCCGTTTCGAGTTCGGCGGAGTTTCTGAACAGGTGAGTTCAGAAGGGGATACTCGCATGCATTGGCAGAGATTCCGCCGTCTGTATCTGCTCCTACTTGTTCAACTGCTCGGCGCCCGTTGTCTGTTTGCGGATCCCGTCGATGACTACATTCGTGAGCAGATGAATGCGAACCACATCCCTGGTTTGGTGCTTGTGGTATTAAAGGGCGGCAAGATAATCAAACAGCAGCCCTATGGTTTGGCCAACGTTGAACTGGGTGTGCCAACGAGCAACGACAGCGTGTTTCCTATCGCATCGGTCACCAAGGTGTTTACTGCAACCGCCATCTATTTGCTCGTCCAAGAAGGAAAAGTTCGCCTGGACGATAAAGTCACGCAACTCCTGCCGGCACTCCCGACGGCTTGGGGCGAAATCAGTATCCTGAACTGCCTCACTCACACCAGCGGTCTCCCAGACCTCTTTCCTGGGTCGCCCTCCGCTGCCCCAGCCGATTGGATCGCTGCAAGTACCGCGGAAGAAGCGCTCAAGAAAGCTGGTGCCGTCCCACTACTGTACAGGCCAGGGGAGAAATCAAGTTATAACCAGACGGAATTTCTGTTACTAAAAATGATTGTCGAGAAGATATCTGGTATGTCGCTGGAAGAGTTTCTAACCAAACGCATCTTCGCGCCTATCGGCATGACCTCCGCCCGCTTTGGAGACTCTCTCGACATTATTCCGAACCGCGTGGGGTTATACATGAACTTTGTTCCGCAAGCCGATCGTTTCCACGTGGAGCGAAAGCCGAACGGCGACGGCTTGCCATCGCCTGAGGGCGAACTCTGGAACGACATCAACTTTCTTTACCCCGCATACCAGCACGGTGGCGTAGGCCTAAACATGAACGCCGCAGACCTGGCTGCTTTCGACATTGCCCTGAATCACGGCCGAGTGCTGGACCAGCGAACTTTGCAACTGATGTGGGCCCCTTTCCGCCTGAACAATGGCCGAGACGGTGAGTTTGCCGGAGGATGGGACACAGCTGTTCTCAACGGCCACCGCATGGTATTCCACGTTGGCGCCGGCATGGTCGAGTATGCTCACCTCATAGATGGCGACTTGACCGTCATTCTCCTCACCAACAACCAGGGGTTCAACCCTTACCGGCTAACAGTTGGCGTTCTGCGATTCTTCGCTCCTGAGGTACAGGAACGCAGTAACTAAGTTTCTGGCGCGCGAGCATCCACATCGGAGCAGATCTTCAGTAAGGTAGGATCGAGGCTCGGAATTCCAGTTTTGAGTTCTAACCTTTAGTCGACGCGGATTTTTCTCCGGGCAGGGCGGCGTACACCGCGGGATTTGCGCAGACTTCATAATAGTAGCGGTCGGTCCAGTGCAAGATGGACAGATCGCGGACGTCGACTTGGGCGATGCGGTTCTTGCGGATGGCTATCTTGCGAAATACTCCATTGGCGATGGGAACGGTGCCGACGAAGAACTCGCACTCGTCGTCGATCCATGGGCTATTAAACCCGGCATCGCTCGGATCTGGTGCCCAGGGAGCAAGCGAGATTTCCTGCTGCAGTTTGTGGAAGGCCGCTTCACTCACACAGATCCCACCTACGTTGTAGTTAAGGCGCATTTCTTCCGCTCCGGCTTCGGCAGTCGCGCTGTCGTTGTTATTGCCTCGGTTATTGGCTCCGCCTCCGATCTGAACCGAATACACCTGGAAGACGCCGGCATCGGGCGCGAGTTTCTTGCGGACGCGCTTGCTGCACGAGGAGAGACGATCGCTCTCATTGATAGCGTCGGAGATCATGATGCGGTGCTCGCCATCCATCAGGTAGAGAGGAGGCGAGTCCTGGTAGGCGATGCCCAGGCCGACTTCCATCGGGGGCAGACCGGAGCGCTCCAGGAGTTGGTTGTACTCGTGCAGCAGGCTCACAATCTCCCACGCCAGAACACAGGCGCGGCCGACGCTGAGCATGGCTTCGCCTTCGCGCTCGAGCAGCGCCACGATGATGGCATCGCCTTCGAGGAAGACTTTGGCGGCGCCGTATTTCGCGAGCAGCTTGTTTACCGGATCGTAGAAATTAAGACTGAAATACGAGGCGGCGTTCATGCCTTTTTCCATCAGCGAGCGGGTGAGACGCGAAGAGTCGCGCACGTCGGCCTTCAAGATCACGTGGTGAATAACACGATCCTCGGCGGGCTTCTGGTCCTCGGGAGGCAGGAACTCGTAGAGCATGCCGTTGAGCGTGGAGAGTTGGCGGACTTTGTCGTCGCTGACCAGGTTGATACTGTCAAAACCGGCGGTGAGGGCTTCCAGACCGCACAAGTCGCGGTGATAGCAAAAGAGGTCGTGCAGAAGACGCGCGGCAAAGTGGCTGCGCTCCGAGCCGCGGCAGGAGGCGACGCGTCCGACGGCGGCAAAGAGCCGGTCGGAATGGAGCCGGCCTTCGGCAATGATTTTTTCAACGCGCGCCGCTTCTTCGCGGAAGATGAGCGCGTTCTTAAGCTGCTGCGGATTCACCTGCGGCGCATATTCGGCGAGCAGAGGAACGGCTTCATAGGAAGCAACGACGTGCGCCAGAACGCCTTCGCGCTGCAGCATACGGGTCCAGATGTCGAGGCGGTCTTTTCGATGGCGATCTTCCGGCGTCGAGTCTTCGCCGTTGCCGGCGCCCACCAGCGTGGCGGCGTTTTCGGGAACATTGAGCGCCTGCTCCAGATGCGCATCGTCAAGGGCTTCCCCGTATCCGAGTTCGCGCAGAAAATTCAGGGCGAACTGGCGNAGAAGGGGGAAACGGTCGGGATCCTTGTCGAAGTTGCCGAACATGTAATAGTGCTCGGCGCAGAGATAATCGTCGCGGCCGTCTTCGGTAAGAATCAGCGGATTGAGGAACAGACGATAACAATCGGCGGGCAATTCGCCGAGCAGCGAGCGGCGAGTGCGGGCCAGCGTTTCTTTTTCGATTTCGCGAAGCAGACGAAACATCTCCTGCCCGGCGCGGCGGAGGATGATCTTCTTGCGCACCTGGAAAGAGGAGACGAGTTCCTGGGTCTGCATCATTTTGGCTTGGCGCACGCCCTCGAGCGACTTCGACTTCATGCGGCAGTGTTCGAGAATCCTGGCAAACTGGGTTTGCAGTTCGGTGCGTATGAACTTGAGCACGGCCAGGCGGCCGAGCACATCGACCGAGGGATTGCCTTCCGCTTTGGCGCGATTCAGGATTGCGAGATGAATCGAGACCAGCAGAGTTTTCAGGTCGGCGGGGCCGGGCTTGCGCAGTTTGGTGGCGCCCACGGCGGGGCGTGCGAATTTGGTTTGGGTCGCGGAGGGAACGTCCATTTCCAAGAGCGATTCCACCCCGCCGAAGTGGCAGATGTAACGCGCGAGATGAAAACTTAAATCCGCGGTAATGCGGGGACTGAGAAAAACGTCGTAGCGGAGGTTGTCGACGCCCAGTTTCAAATCACTGAACGCGAGCGTGATCCCGTAGTATTGCAGGTCGGGCTGACTGGGCGGTTCCGAGGTACGCAACCGAAAAATCGGGAGCTTGGGCATGGGCGCGACAGTACGTCTCTGGTCTCTTCCAGCTGCCTGGAAATTGCTGAAACTGCGCTACTAAGCAGCAGGCTAGCACGGGCCCGGGCCGCATCGAAAGTTACGCTAGTGTCGGCGCAGAAGCATCGCGGTAATGAGATTAGTGTGGCGCGGACACTGCTGTCCGCGAAAAGTCGAAGCACATTCAAAGGCCGCGGACAAGAGTGTCCGCGCCACACTGGCTATTGACTGGCGCGGCGCGCTCTTTCGAATTCATCGCCTTTCTTCCAGCCGACGAGGCGCGCATGGTTGGCCGCCTCCCAACCGAGCGCGAAACCGAAGCGCGCCATGGCGGCGTCGGAGGTGTAGTCCATGCCGGGATGATATTCGTCGCTCGGCTGGTGGTAATGATGGGCGGTGTAGTCGGCATCCCGATCGAGGCCCCAAGCTTCATCGTGGCCCTTGAACTTCATCCCTTCATTGATGGAAAACGCTGGAATGCCGACGCGCGCGAGGCTGAAGTGATCGGAGCGGTAGTAATGTCCAGCTTCGGGACGCGCGTCGGGACGAATCTTAAAGCGGAAATCCTGAGCGATTGCCTGCACTGCGGGATAGAACGTGGTGCGCTCGGCTCCGGACACCTGGACTTCTTCGGGCGCGCCGAGTGGCATCACGTCGTCGTAGTTGAGATCGAGCGAAATCCTGCCCGGCGGAATCGGGGGATGTTTGCCCAGGTATTCGGAGCCCAGCAAGCCTTGTTCTTCGGCGGTGACCGAGACGAAGAAGATGGAGCGGCGCGGCTTCTGCGCGGCGCCTGCGTAGGCACGAGCGATTTCCATCAGGATGCCGCAGCCGGTGGCGTTGTCCATGGCGCCGTTATAAATGTTGTCGCCGGGCATGTCGGGCCGGATGCCGAGATGGTCATAGTGCGCGGTGTACATCACGCCTTCATTTTTCAGAACTGCGTTGGCTCCGGGCAGCACGGCAAGCACATTGTTCGATTCGAAAGGACGAACCCTGCTGGTCATGTGAGCGGAGAGGCGCACGTGGAGCGGTACCGGTTTGAAATCGCGCGAGGTCGCGGCGGCCATCATTTTGTCGAGATCCAGACCTGCGGCCGCGAAAAGGTTGTGCGCAACACTTAACTGAATCCAGGCGGCCGCCTTCAGCCGGGGAGTGCCGTCGAGCTTGAGATAGGACTTCTCGCCGGAATTGGAATTGCGTACGACTTCCCAGCCATAGCTGGCCATCTCGGTCTTGTGGATGAGAATGGCGCCGACGGCCCCTTTGCGCGCCGCTTCTTCGTATTTATAGACCCACCGGCCATAGTAAGTGAGCGCTTTGCCGGCGAAAAACTTCGGATCGTCCGAGGGCGGCTCGTTGACCAGCATGAGCAGGACTTTGCCTTTGACGTCCACACCTTTGTAGTCGTCCCAGTTGTATTCGGGCGCTTCGATGCCGTAGCCGACGTAGACGATGTCGGCGTCAACCGTGGATTCGGGCTGCTGGGTCTGATCGTAGGCGACGTAGTCGTCGAGTGGTTTGAGGGCGAGCGGATTAAAGGACGACGAACCGTTGGCGGGAACGAGCGTGAAGCGCGTGTCGGCGCCGGGCGTGATGCCGACCAGCGGTACTTTTTGCAGATAGGAACCGTTGTCGCCGGCGGGTTTCAGTCCATAGAGCGCAAACTGCGCCGCGATGTATTCGGCGGCAATGTCGCCTCCGCGCTGGCCCGTGCCGCGTCCCTCGAGAAGATCGTGGGAGAGGAAGCGAACATGGGTCTCGATGTTGTCGGGACGAATGCCCTGCATCGCGGCAATGGCGGCCGGGGGAAGGTGCGAGCCAAAGTGCTTTTCGGCGCGTGGTTTCGGTGGCTTTTGTTGCGCGGAGACAGTGGCGGCAAGCAGCAACCCGACGGCGAACATAATTCTGCCAATCAACATGCAGGGCACCTCGAAGAGCCAAGTAGTGAAAGATGTGCACCGATTGTAATGGAAAAGGCGTGCCCGACGGGGTTACTTGAGCAGTAGCGCGGACGTGTCGCAAGGAGAGCGTGAGGCTTGCTGCTTGTTTCGATTGTTGGAAGTGAACTAACATTCCGTGACATGGAAATCCAGGACTTTGCCGAAGGATATCAGTCCAAAACGGACGAGGAACTCCTGCGATTGGAACTTGTTTCCGAACAATTGACCCCGGAAGCGAATGCCGCCCTCAAGGGCGAACTGGCAAGGCGGCAAATCAATGGGACAGACCGTCTGAGCGCCTTTCGTGAGCAGGAAGCGCATCGCCAAACTGAGCAGGCAAGGGATCCGGGAAGACTGTTTTCCGTCTACAGCTTTGGTCGTAGCCGGTTTGGCAAAGCCAGGTGCGTCTTCAATTCGGAAACGCGGATGGAACGGTTTACGACAACAGTTTTCGTCGTATTGTTCTGGTTCCCGTTAATACCAACCGGCACCTATCTTGCCGAGAGAAAGCGCGAGTTCCTTTCGAACCAAATTACCTTCTTGGAAAAGCTTCCTCTCGACTGGGAGCAGGTTTTGAAGGTGTGGGTTGTCGCAGCGGGCAGCCTCCTAGCCCTGATATGGGCATTCAAGCTGCTGCCTCGCCTACTTTACAAACCTTAAGAGTCCTCTTGTCCCGCGACCGCGGGATTAGTTTTTCGAGCTTCAACCAGCGCGGAAATCGCGGACGTCTTCTCCGGACTGAAAGATCGGAGGGAGAGTAATCTGCTGCGTGGCGGCGAGCTTGCGGTTGATCTCCTCCACTTCCTGCTTGACCCATCCGACGCTGGTGATTTCGATCTGGCCGTCTTGTCCGATCAAGAACAAAGTGGGGACGTTCGTCAGACCATAAGCATTCGAGACAGCGTAGCCTTTCGGATCGTCGAGCAGCGTGCGGAAGGTGACGCCGTACTCCTTCAGAAAAGCGGCGGTGTCGCGCTGGTCATCCTGCGAGATGCCCACGATCGTGATTTTCTTGTCGCCGCGCGCTTGGTGCAGGCGTTCGAGGTANGGAAANGTGTATTGGCAGACCGGACAGGANACCTTGAAGAAGGCGGCGAGCACCGGCCCTTGTTTGAGAGCGGCTTGCAATGAGAATCTGCCGCCGTCGAGGTCGGACAAGGAAAAGTCAGGCGCTTTGGTTCCGGCCGGCAATGCAGCCATATCTTTCGGACCTCCGAACAGGCGATCGAGCCACTTCATGGAAGAAATACCTCACGGAATTAGATGATGCCGCCGGCCTTCAGGATTTTCCGCGTCAGCCCGGTGATGGGGATCTGCGGGATGCGATCGATTACGATCCATTTGCCTTTCGCGGCGGGCGGAGTATCCAGCAACGTCGTATTCCGTAACGTCGTATTCCGCAAAACATGAACCGTGTAGTCGGTGATGGTAATGGAATGGCGAAACGTGCGCCAGTGCGCTGAAGCGGGTAAGGGGCGCGGAGGCGCGGACGATTGGGGCAGTTCCCACATGCCGGGCATAACCGAGGCTTTTCTCGGGCGCTGCACGAGGCGGATGCCACCGTCGCGGTGGCTTAGCACGCACCAGATTTCTTTCTTGACTTGGCGGCTCGAGGCCGGCGTTGGAGTTCCGCCGGACGGGGATGACCGGCGCTCCATTGTTATTGTCCGGTTTGAGCTTTGACGCAATTGCTCGGTTGCACACAACTTTTGCAGTGGGCATTCCGGGCACTTGGGCTGGCGCGGCACGCACACGGTTGCGCCGAGTTCCATCATGGCCTGATTGAAATCTCCGGGCCGGGAGTTAGCGAGAAGCGCTTGCGCATGTTGCCAGGTTTGCGGCGTGGTGAGATTGATGCCGGTAAATCTTTGCAGCACACGCTCGACATTACCATCGACAACGGCTACGGGCTCGGCGAACGCGATGCTGGCGATGGCAGCAGCGGTGTAGCGCCCGATGCCGGGCAGGGCGAGCAAGGCTTCGGAATTTTGCGGGAACCGGCCATCGTGTTGTTCGGCAATCTGCTGCGCGGCCTGACGCAACATGCGGGCGCGCCGATAGTAGCCCAGACCGCTCCAGGCGGCCAGCACAGCCTCTTCAGAAGCGGCGGCGAGCGCTTGGACATTCGGAAAACGTTCGAGGAAAATCCGGTAGTGGTCAAGCACGGCGGCCACGCGCGTCTGCTGCAGCATGATTTCGCTGAGCCAGATGCGGTAGGGATCACGAGTTACGCGCCAGGGAAGGTCGCGGCGATGCTGGTCGTACCAGCGGAGCAGCGCGCGCCGGAAAGCGGCCAGGTCCTTGCCGGTCGGTGGAACTGGAGACGCGGCGAGCCGCGTCTCTACGGGGATGGAACTGGATGCGCGCATTATTGTTGGCTGACGCTGTGCGCGATGGCGACCCATCCGGCTTTTTGCTGCTGCCACACGGTCATCATGTGCTGCGGCGCCGAGGGGAGCGGTTGCGAGCCGGCGGTTCCATTCAAGATGGCGCCATTCAGAGTGATGGTGTATGTCACTACGATGGTGGTTCCGTTCAACTCGGTTTGCAGATCGCCGAGGGCATAGTCTTTTAACTGCCACCGGCGATACTGCTCAAGAGTGGCGGAGCGATCGAGCGTTCCGCCGGGGGTCACGCCGGCGTAATTCGAAGCGAGAGCGCGCTCCACCTCGACCCAGTTCGCCGCTTGCACCTCTTTCCAGAAGACGCGCTCCAGACCTTCGCCTCCGGTTGCTTCGGACAAGGAACGTGCCGGATGCTCGCCGAAAAAGGTACAGGCCGGCGCGAACGTCAAGACGAACACCAGCACGAACATCAATACGAACATCAGAGAAAGCGGGGGTGATTCGATGGATATCCTGGGACGCATGGCGTGATTGTATCGCGACCTGGCTTGTATGGGGGCGGGGCTTTGCCCCGTCCAAGCGGGGCGCAGCCCCGCTTCCACACAAAGCCAATTGACCGCTGGGAGATGGCCCCCGATAATAATGAAGCCTGGTAACCGCGACAACGCGTGAGCATTAACTCGAATCGGCAGGATGGGTATGACAGAATTCGACCGCAAGGTGGAAGAGGCTTCGGCGCGCTTCAATCGCTCGGTAGCGAACATCGCCGGGACTCTGGAAAAAGAAACGGCGGAACTGGTGGCGTATCTGAACGACGAGGTTGTACCAGCGGTGCGAACACATTCCTCGAAGGCGCTGAGAACGGCGGCGGGAAAGCTCTCCGAGTTCGCGGATTTTCTGGAGACACAGCGCAAGAGTTCTTGAACTGCCTCCCTTCCAGCTACCCGCCGAGGAGCGCGCCGCGGCCGTTGCGGTGTCCGGCGGCATGGTCGTTACCATCGAAGCTGCCATGTCTTCTGTTTCTTCTATTGCTGGGCAGCGCGCTGCTGAGCGGCTGCGGTGGGCATAAGCCTGCGCAGACGCAGGTTCCGCCACCACCGTCACTTCCACAGGAAAGACCGGCCGCGACTCCGCCGCCCTCGGAGACGATGGGCGAAAACGAAAAGATCGACATTCCCGCCGGCGCGAAACCGATCTTTGAAGAAACCGGGATGGCGAGCTGGTACGGCGCTCCGTATCACAACCGGCGCGGATCGAACGGCGAGGTTTACAACATGCACGCGATGACGGCGGCACATCTTACTTTGCCGCTGGGCTCGATCGTACGCATCACGAATTTGAAAACCGGACATTCGGCGCTGGTGCGGATCACCGATCGCGGGCCGTTCGTGGTGGGGCGAATCGTCGATCTTTCCCTGGCCGCCGCGAAAGCACTGGATGTGTACTTGCCGGGCACGGCGAAAGTCCGGCTGGAAGTACTGCAAGCGCCTGCGCCTCTCGATACGGGTGGACGCTGGGCGGTTCAGATCGGCTCCTTCACCGGGCAGAAAGCGGCCGCCGAAGTGGCGGAACACCTGCACAGGCGTTACCAGACGGCCCAAGTCCTGAAGTTTGTGAGTCCCGCCGGAGGCTGGTGGGTGCGGGTACGAGTGCTGGACGACGACCGCCAGCGCGCCAGCGCTCTGGCCCATGAGACCCAGACTAACGAGGGGTCGGTGTTTCTGGTGCGCCTCGACTGAAAACATTTTTCTTTACAAATCGTTGTCAGCTGGAGTGGTATTGTTTCTTCCAGAGATGAATTTATCTCCGTGTTGACTTGCCGGGTGATCGTAATCCCAGGCAAGGGGAGACTCACTTATGGCGGATTGTCTATTCTGCCGTATCATTCGCGGCGAAGTGCCATCCAAGAAAGTCTATGAAGACGAGCACACATTTGCCTTTGAAGATCTGAACCCACAAGGCCCGACCCACGTGCTGGTCCTCCCGAAAAAACATATTGCCGGCTTGAAGGAAGCCGTGGCAGAAGACGCGGAGCTGGTGGGACGCTGTCATCTGGCGGCGGCGCGCATTGCACGGGAGCGGTCCATTGAAGATGGTTACCGCACGGTACTGAATGTAGGCCCGCGCGCCGGGCAATCGGTTTTTCATCTGCATGTGCACCTGATCGGCGGGCGTTCGCTGCAGTGGCCACCGGGATAGATTCGCCGGGACCATGCACGCGTTACGAGTCCTACGGTGGAGGGACGGGCGTCTCGCGAGCCTGCCCTGAGCGCAGTCGAAGGGTCCAGCCGGGCGGGGACGCCCGGCTCTCCACCCACAAGATTGGATCATGCTCCTGCCTGCATCTTCCGGCTCACATTCCCTGGCTTACAATCGTGGCATGGCAAACCTGACATTGGTGTACGGTCTGCGCCTGCTGCCCTCCGATGAGGTCGCGGAAGTTGGCGCGGCGACGATCAAATTGAAGAATGGGCGGGATGCGCACGTCACCATGCACATTATCGAGGGCGGGAAAGACGAGATCGAGAAGCAGCTCAAAACGAGTCTGGCGGCCTTTTTCGACATCTATCCTGAGATATGACGCCTGAGATATGACGGCAGGCGCGACGTCCTGTAATCAGGCGGCGAATCAGGCAACGGGATGCGACTGATCTCTCTGGAACTCGAGAGCAAGCTGCGCGACAAAGGGCTCTGGCCGCAGAGCTGGATCGCGTGGGCGGCGCTCTACGTACTCGCGCTCGACCTGCTTCTGTTCGCGGTGCAGTGGCTGGCGCGTCGTGCGAGTCCAGCAACGCCGGCGAGCCTCGGGGGCTGGGTAACTTTTCTCAGCGTGCTGGCGATTGTGTTGCTCGGGATTGCCGGATTCCGCTGGCTCCGCTCGCAACTCCTGTGGCGGCTGCGGAACCGGCTGATCGTTACCTATGTTTTTATCGGCGTGATTCCGGTTTTTCTGCTGGTGATGATTTCGCTGATCACGCTCTATCTTCTTGCCGGGCAGTTCGCCAGCTTTGTCGTAACCTCTGACATCACCACTCACCTGCGCGGCATGGAGGCAGCCAACCGAGCCATAGCCAATCATCTGGCAACGCAAATCTCGGGCGGTGGAAAGCTGGATGCCGGAATGCTCGGCCGAACCAGGCCGCGTCGACCGGAGTGGTCGCGGCGGCAGGTGTGCGCGTGGTACCGGAACCAGCCACAGCCTGTCTGCTCGGGACCGGAGGGCGCGGCTGGCTTTGACTCTCCGTCGTTTATCGCCGGGGATTTCCGCGACATCGTGCGCGACCACGACACGCTTTATCTGCGCACGGCGACCATGCTCAGGGCTGAGCCGGAATCTTTGCGCGTGATTTCGAGTGAGCCGCTCGACAGGGAGTTCGTCGAGCAGATCGCAGGGGATCTCGGTCGGATTGCAGTCTATGGAACCGAAAGCCGGACTGCGATGTTGACCGCGACGGCGCAGCAGGACGCCGCGAAACCCTCCCTGACGTTCGAGCACCAGAAACAACGCGGGCAAACTTTCTCTGCGGGGACAATTCCGCCGGCGAGCGGCACGCTCGATCACGAGATTACTTTCCCGATCCCGCTGCAGGTGGTGGATTGGGCCACGGGAGAAAGACAGCGCGCGGGAGCGCTGGCGGAGGTCGAGACGCGGCCGTCAGTTCTCTATGCGAGGCTCTTTGCGGCGCTCGGAGATTACGCCAAGGGCGTGGAATATATTTTGTTGTCGATTGCGATTGTGTTCGCGATCATCGAACTGCTGGCGCTGTTCGTTGGCACCAAACTGACGCGCAGCATCACCTCGGCGGTGGGCCAACTCTACGAAGCGACCAGGCACGTCAATCGCGCCGACTTCAGCCACCGGATCACGGTGCAGTCGAGCGACCAACTGGCGACCCTGGCAAACTCCTTCAACTCGATGACTACGTCGATCGAGAAACTGGTCCAGGAGCAGAAGGAAAAGCAGCGCCTGGAAGGGGAGTTGGCGATCGCGCAGGAAGTGCAGGAGCAACTCTATCCCAAGTCGATCACGCAACTGGAGACTCTCGAAGTGCACGGGTTCTGCCGTCCGGCGCGGACGGTGAGCGGGGATTACTACGACTTTCTCGCGCTGAATTCCGACAAGCTGATGCTGGCGGTCGGCGACATCAGCGGCAAAGGAATTTCGGCGGCGCTGCTGATGGCGACGATCCATTCGGCAGTGCGCGCCTACAGCATCGAGGACGTTCCCGTGCTTCGGGAGGCTACAGTCGGTGCGACGGGAGGCTCGGGGCTGATGCTGGCTTCCGAGTCGAGGGGGGCGGACGCGTCTCCGGCAACCCTGCTGACGCTGCTGAACCATCAGCTCTACCAGAGCACTCCGGCGGCGAAGTACGCGACTTTGTTTCTGGGAATCTATGACGGAGCGACTCGTCGCTTCACCTACACGAACGGCGGTCACCTGCCACCGATCCTGATTTCCGAGGATGGATCGGTTCAACTGCTAAGCTGCGGCGGGACCGTGGTCGGGCTGTTTGACAACTTGAGTTTTCCGGAAGCGACCGTGCAACTCCGCCCCGGCGATGTGCTGGTGACTTACAGTGATGGAGTGACCGAGCCGGAAAACGATTATGGCGAGTTCGGCGAGGAGCGGCTGATCCAGTTGGTGCGCGAAAATCGCCATTTGCCGCTGGAACGCATCACCGAAATTGTTACCGCGGCCGTGGCCGACTGGATCGGCGACAACGAACAGCCCGACGATGTCACGTTGGTGTTGGCTCGGGCGAGGTAGTGAGAGCCGGGCGCCCCCGCCCGGCTGCACGTGCCCACCTGGAAGGACGAGGACGCCCGTCGCTCCACCGTAGTGATTGTTAGACGGTCTCGACTGTCAGAGTCGGAAACGCGGCGCGATATAGGTGCTCATCCAGGGTCAAGAGCCGATGGCCGTGCGCGGCAGCGTGAGCCCCGATCAAGAAGTCGGCGAGAATGCGGCGCGGGCTCAGGTCACGATGTTTTCGACGCCGTTCCGCGTAGCCTCGGAACGCCCGACCGGCAGATCGCCATATCGCTTCACCCAGATCCCAATCCACCACAATTCCCGTGTCTTCAAAGAACCCATTCACGAAATTTTCGGATCGACCGGGAGCAGCTATCAGTTCGGCAAAGACCGGGGCGGCCACGGTTACATTTCCGTGCCCAAAGGCTGATTCCAGTGCAGCCTGCACAGCCAAGTTTAG
>JGI26339J46600_10000463_pt1 | contig 13999 bp, 9 predicted proteins | sample BogFormECP12_OM1_FD_46600 | JGI IMG/M metagenome (IMG submission 46600) | reverse complement strand
GTGCCGGAATCGGTGAGCAGGTCGATGAGGACGTCGTCCGCGGGCAGGAGAAAAAGGTTGTAGCACGCGGCGCGGAGGAGTTGCTCGCGCTGAGCGCGGGTCGTCCACTGGATGGGTTCGACGCTTTTTATGCGGAACGGTTCAATGATGGTGCGGGGCATGGTAGTTTCTCCTTTTTACCACACACCCTTGGCATGCGGATGTCAGTGACTGGGATCACGGGTAGGCAAGGACGCAGCCATGACTCAGTTGTTGAGAAAGCCACGGATCCGCAGTTGAGTTCGTCCTACGATAATTTGACCGAGTCCCTGCGCTCGGCGGGCCGCCGGACGGCCAGCAGCAGAGGGCCTCGGGTTTCACGCCAGCGGCGGTCGAAGCTCCGCGTAACGACCGATTGCCACCGATCACGATACCGTGGTCTCCGGGCTGGATTCCACGCTGAAACTGTGCCGGCGAACCACCCGCCGTCGCTGCGATTCCTGGAGCGGGGCGGAGGCGGCGATGGCGCAGAGAACGTAGAACAGCGCGGCGTTGGCCGGGATCTGCAGATTGAAATCGAGAAAGCTGTGCACCAGAATCCCCACACATCCGAGCAGAGCGGCCACGGTCAACGCGCCGCTCGCGGTCTCGGTCCAATTCTTGAGCTTGCCCGCGGCCTGACGGAAGACCAGCGCCAGAAACCAGACCGCGATGGAAAATCCAGCCAGACCGGTCTCAACCAGCAGTTGCAGATAATCGTTGTGCGCCTGGTTCACGAAGAAGGTGGTGTAGAAACTGCGAAATTCCGGGTAAACAATCGGAAAGGTACCAAGTCCCCAACCGAGGAATGGCCTCTTGACCAGCATGCGCAAGCAGTCGCGATCGATGCTGAGGCGAACGCCTCCGTTAATCTCTTCACGGGCTTCGGAGTGAATGCTGATCAGGCGGCGGGTGAGTTCGTTGCCACCGACCCAGACGAGAAAAACAATCACCATGGTTAGACACGCGCCCAGCATGAGGGGCTGCTTCCAGCTTCCTTCGCGCTTGCGAACCAGAAGCACGCTCAGCACCACCATCTGCGCGACGAACGCCGCCATGCCTCCGCGCGAACCGGAAAGAAAAATACTTCCAGCCATCAGCGCGGCGATTCCCGCCACCGCAATCTTGCGGGCCCCGTCCGTGAAGTGAGTCGCGGCCAGCACCAGCGGGAAGGGCGTAAGCATCTCCATCAGGCCGGCGTAGTGATTGTGATTGACGTAAGGTCCGTAAATCGAGCCACCCTGCTCCGAGGCCCACATCCAGTAAAGCTTGCCATTCGGCGCCAAACCCTGCAACACCGCAAACGCAGCCACTACCGCCCCGTAACCCGTGAACAATTTGGCCAGCAGCTCAAACTGAGAAGAGCGACGCAGCGTCTGGGTCACGACAAACGCCAGCATGCCGTAGGCAGCGTAGAGCAGCAAGTGAGAGTAGGTCAGGTGACGGTAGGCCGTTGTTCCAACCACCCATTGCACCAGCACCAGCGCAAAAAAGGCCGCCATGGGCCGGTAGAGGACGTTATCGGAGACGTTGAGTTCACGGTTGATCCACTGGCGGGACGCCCAAACCGCCAGCAGCAGCATGGCAGACGCTTCCAAAGCGAAAATGGACCAGGGCTCGACCGCTCCAAAGGCCAGCGGCCCCAGCAACAGCACGACACAGGAGCCGGCCAGCAGCGCGGTGTTGGTCAGTCGCGGTGGCGAAGCTTTAGCGACGGGCGCGGGTTCAGGTTGCGTTGCCAGGGCGGAACTCACGGGTTGTCCTTGGAATGATTGGGGGAATTGTCGGAAGAGAGTTCGGGAGAAAGTTCGAAATCGCCGAGCCAAAGCTTGCCGCGAATCGGAGAGCCGGCGGGGAAGCGCTCGATCGCGAGCAACAGCAGCGTAGTAGAGTTCGGTGTTGTCACCTTCGAGTGAACTTCCTTCCAGAAGTCGGCATCGTTGAGTGGGTTGCTGGCAAACAGCGGCGCGCCCGTGTAGGCATCTCGCAGAACGATCTGGGGTCCGCCCGCTCCCTCAAAGTCCGCCGACTTGTAGTACGCGGAGAAGTCGTAAGTGGTTGCTCCGCGCACCGGAATCAGTTGTTGAATTCCGGCGTCGCTGATGCCTGGGCCTTCGAAGGTGAGCGAAAGAGAGCGATGACCCTGACGGAAGTCGGTCGGATCGAGCAATGGCTGGACTCCGGTTCGATTGACGTAGGTCCAGTCGAAGCCTCCGTTCAGGATGTCGAGGCCGAAATCGCCATTCACCACCAGGTTGTCCTCCGTGGGCAGATAGGCAGAGAGGCCAAGAATGTCAGCGGTTTGTTCCCAGGCAGACATGGCGGCGTCGGGACGGCGCACTGCAATGAGATAACGCACGTATTCGTACAGATAGCGGTTCTGAAATTTCTCGTGCAACTGGGCGAGCCGTTCCCAGGTTCTGATGGCGCCCTCGGTCTCCTGCTTGCTCATCAACAAATCAAGAAAGGCAATCAGAGAATCGGTGCGAGCCGGCACCACGTCGCGGAGCAGCGCGTCCGGGTCAGGACGCACGCGCCAGCTGGCACGCAGGGCGGCGTCCACCAGAGAAATGTCGTTCTCGATGACGACGTGGAATTCGCGCAGGGCGCGGTCGATATCGCCGTCGATGAGAAAAAAGTTGGCCGCTTCCCAGGCCACATCGGGCGCAGTGGGCTCGGCTTGCAAGGCGCGATCCAGGGCCGCTCGCTGGCCCGTGATGTCGCCGGTTACCTGATAGGCGGCGGCCAGATCGAACCAATAGCGGGCATCGTGAGGGTTGAGCGCGACGGCGGCTCGAAAACTGTCGATAGCGGACTGAGGATCACCCGCAACAAATGCAAAATAACGTCCGAGCCGATGGCGATAATCTGCATTCCCAGGCGAGAGCCGCACCGCGCGCTCCAGCGACGGCAACTCCGCGCGGGAAGCAAAGATGCTCGCCGCGAACTCTTTGCCCGTCAGAAAAATATAGACGCAGGCGAGAAAGGTCACACCAGCAGCGAACTGCCAACGGCGCCGGTTTGAAAGTGGAATCGCCATCGATGTCAAACCGCTTCTTCCTCCCCCACCTCAAACCGCCTTCGGCTCCGCTTCGTTCCCCGCGCCGGGAGCATCTTCCTGATAGTACTGGCCGTATTTGCCCTGATACTCATAGTAGTAATAATAATCGGGGGAAGTCAGGTCGACGGCGTTTAGAAGCACGCCGGCGACGTGAGCATTGACCTGCATCAATATGTCGCGGGCCCGGCGCAGTGCTTGTTTTGTGGTCTGGCCGGAACGAATCACCAGGATCGTGGCATCGGCGCGGGGTGAGAGCACGACCGCGTCGGTGACGGAAAGGGTTGGGGGAGTGTCGATCACGATGTGGTCGAACTGTTGGCGCAACTCCGCGATCAGGTCCCGCATGTTGGAGGAGGCCAGCAATTCGGCAGGATTCGGAGGCGGCGTGCCCGAGGGCATGATGAAAAGATTGGGCAGGATCGGAGAGGTGGTAATCGTCTGTTGCACGGTAGCGCTTCCCGTCAGGACGTTACTGAGACCGCTGCGCGGGCCCATGCCCAGGGTCTTGTGAACACTGGGGCGGCGTAAGTCGGCATCCATCAGGAGAACGCGGACTCCCTTTTGCGCGAGTACGATCGCGGCGTTGATGCTGGTGGTAGTTTTGCCCTCCTGCGGACGCGCGCTGGTCACCATGATTACCTTAGGCGGCGCACCGAGATTGGAGAGCAGAAGCGAAGTCCGGAGCGCGCGATACGATTCGGCCATCTGCGACTGGGGACGAACCTGGGTTACGGTTTCCACCACTTCCTTCGATGCCGTCAAAGCCAGCCGTTTGCCAGTCGCTCCATGGCTGGCGGACTTGGAGCCGAGCGGGATCATTCCGAGAGAGGGAAGGCCGGAGATGGCTGTTGCCTGCTCGGGGGTGCGGACGGTGTTGTCCATGTTCTCAAGCAGAAAGGCCAAGCCGACGCCGGAGATGACGCCCAGCACCAGCGCGAAAGACAGGTTGCGCGGAATGTTGGGTTCGCTGGGAAAGGTGGGAACACGGGCGGCATCAATGATGCGAAAGTTATTGGAGCGCAATCCCGCGGTGACGCCCGCTTCTTTCAGTTTTTCCAGCAATCCTTCGTAGAGCGTCCGGTTGCTGTCCAGGTCGCGCTTCAGGATGCTGTACTCGATGGCGCTTTCGTTGAGCTTGTTCGCTTCCTGTTTTTGCTTCTCGAAGGAGACGCGCAACATGTTTTCGCGCTGCAAAGCGGCCAGGTACTGTCCCTTGAGGTGGTCAACGGCCTTGTTCGTTTCCGATTGAAGCTGGCGTTCAATCTCCTTCAGTTGGCTGTTGAGCTGCGCAACTTTCGGATACGAGGGACCGAACTGAGTGCCGAGGTCGGCAACCTGGATTCTGAGATTGGCCTGCTGTTCGCGCAACTTGTCCAGAAGCCCGGAAGTTGCGCCGTTTCCCCCTCCCACGGTATCGGCAACGATGGCTGCCGCGATCGCGTCCGGATCATTGGACTGGGTCTGGCGATAGACGGCTTCTTTCTGCATGCGGTCCGATTCGGCCATCGTCATTTCTTTGTTCAGTTCGTCGAGCTTTTCGGTGATGATGTTCTGCTTTTCGTCCGTCCCGAGAATCTCGTGCTCCTTCTGGTAGCGCACGAGCTTCTCCTGAGAGGTTTCCACTTTCATCTGCAAGTCCACGAGCTGTTTGGAAAGCCAATCGGAGGCCTGCATGGTGGATTCGAATTTGGTCTTGAAGTTCTGCTCGACATAAGTAGCCGCGAGGGTATTCACGGCGCTGGCGGCGAGCTGAGGATCGGTGCTGTTGTAATGAATCTCGATGATGCGGGTGTTGGGAATCAGCGTGACGCGGAGGTTTCCCCGAAACCTTCCCAGCAGAGCCGAGGTGCGGTTGGAATCGGTCTGCAGCGGATCGGCGACCAGGTTGGCTTGCTTTTGATCGGGATGACCGCCGAACTCGGGACGCTTATCGAGATTCAGTTGCCGGATTACTTGCAGCGCCATGAGGTCGCTCTGGAGGATGCGGACCTCGGTGTCCAGATCGCTCTGGTCGTAGTAGTCGACCACTGGCCCCGAGTCTTTGAAGGTAATGAGGTTGGAATCGGCTTTGTTGACGGCGATGCGGCCGACCGCTTCGTAGACGGGAGTCTGGCGCAGACTGGCAATGGCGACGATCATGAAGATGCCCACTACAACCGCGGTCACCATCCACTTGCGCTTAATAAGAACGCGCATGTATTCGCGCAGTGTGGATTCCTGCGACGGCAACACGTTATAAAGCGCGGAGCCGAGCGGCCTGAGGAATTCAGCCGTTTCGCCGGGTGGCAGCTCGCGCGATCCGTCGTTACGCGGAACGTCACTTCGTGGATCGTTACTTCGTGGAACCAGGGGCCCCAATGACATCGTTACTCCTTAGCCGCCACCACCTCGACGCGACAGCGCGCCGCACCCGACACACAGGTTCCGCTCCAGCCGGTTTTCGCACAGCAAGCCGGGCAGACGAGAGCGGGCTGTTATGAGGAATTTGCCTGATTCTAGCATTCCCGGAGTGAGAACCAGCCAAAATTTACAGTTTGGGGATATTGTTTAAGGTACTGGTTTCCGAGGGGCAGACGCGGGCGCGGCGATGAATCCACAGCTGTACTTTCTCAGCACTTTGCTCAGCTATGCTATCGAACACAAGAACTTACCCGAAAAGCGAAAAGTTTTCGAGATTCAGCCGCCAGCTAGAAGAAATGCGGGAGCGATTCGACCCCATGCCGCTTCGTTCAGAATCGAAATAGAAGTCCGAATCGAGTCGTCGCCGAGTGGCCTCGGTTGTTTTTCTGCTGTTCCGTAAGAGCTGCGTCGTTTGGGTCCGTGATTGTGGCGTGGAAAAACTGGACGTCAGTGTCCACGACAAACATTACGTGTCTTTGGCGAAGGGGGGAGGGCTCAATAAATTCGAACGAGATTCCCTGAGACCCATTGACGTGATCGAAAACAGATGGCGCATAGGCCGCGGAGAGCCGAAAACTGGCGCCGCCCGAGATGAAATCCGTACCGCCGCCAAAGTTCATGCCGAACGAGTCTTTTTTATAGTTTGCTGTCGAAAGCTGTCCCCAACCAGCTAAGGTTCCGATGAACCAGTAGTTCGGAAGCCGGTAGTAGGCACTGGCATCCAACGCCCGAATGTGGCCTTTCGGGTTATTTCCAGTCCCATCGTTCGCTTTATGTGCATTGTTGTAGGACGCCACGCCGTCGAGGAGAAGGTGCTTAGATTCGAAGTCGAAGCCGACGGCGACGGACTGGGAAAATACGGCGAATCCCTCTCCGTTCAGGTTCAACTGCGGAAAGATTTTCAGCCGCGGCCGTTTATCAAACTCGAACCAGTCATTCTTCTCCGCCAACGTCGAACTGATTTTCGGCTGGGAAGGTGTGGTAGCGTCGGCGACCGGAACGGTCCCGGCCGTGGGAAGGGCATCATTATCCGGGGCGACGTTGGCAGTTCGGCTTGCGTCCGCAATTCGAACTCCGCTAGCGGGCTCGGTTGCAACGGTAGTTTGAGTGGAGCTCGTCCTCGTTGGAATGGAATTCTGAGCAAGTGTTAATGAGGCGATGCTAATAACGATTGATCCCAGTAAACCGCTGCGAGGCATGGTGACTCCTTGAATGGACTTATCGGCACTCGCGTTCTCTCCCTTCACGGGAGATTGCGCCGCAAGCCCTAGGAGTGCACCCGTTGCTCCAAAATGTAACAAGCGTGTCCAAACGAGGATCGATAGAGGTCAGCACGAAGGTCCCACCCCGTCGCGCTCTGAGAGCTCTGATGGCAGAGCGTTCACACACCTTCCGCAACGGGCAAAGTGTTAGAGCGATGTTTTTCGTATCGAGCGTTTCTGCAACCGAGCCCACTCCGGTGCTGGCCGTCGAGCGGCCCACTTTTCGAAAGGCGCGAAAAGCGGGGCACCCACGTCTTCTTCTCTGCCAACAGTAAGAGCAACGCGCGCTATACTTGCCCGCTGGAGATGCGGGGCGCCCGCGAGAACCGGCCAAAAATTACAGGCTGGCGATATTGTTTTGGGTACTGGTTTCCGCTGGGCAGACGCGGGCGCCAAGATGCAACCTCAGCCTATACCCGCTTCCCGGCCAGCGCGTGGCTACTGAGGCGGCTGCAGCGGACGCACGCAGTATGGTGTGCCCGCAATTTGTTCCCAGCCGGTGAGTGTTGCTGGCGGACAGGGTGGGCATGGCGTTACCACCAGTTTTGCACGGGCACGGGCAAAGGTGTCGTACACCTGTTGTCGCACTTCCTCGGGAGCGTCCCAGAACTCTTTGGAGCCGTGGTTCGCGTCCATGATCTCAGCGACGATCCGGAGCTTCGCCAGACGGGCCCAAAACGCACCTGTGCCGTCGGCGATGACCGCGACCTTGTCGCCGGGCCGAGCCCCCATGCGTCGAAGCTGCTCGGCGGCAACGACGTCCCGCCACGCTGAGTCGGGGCCGGTTCCCGGAATTGCCATATGGTTCATGGCGACGCGAACCGTGTGGTCCGCCGTGCTCAGCGCCATCACTATGAACACGGCGACTGCCACGTAGGCGCCACTCTTTTGAACATCCGGGCGAAGCCGCACTGCCGCAAGCATGGCAAGATACAACACCAGAACCGAGCCCCCCAGATAACGATCAGTTACAAGCAGCGGAAGGTAGATCCCCATACCGGCCACCGACATTGCTAGGGGTGGCCACAACTCGCGCAAGCCAGCCAGCCACAGCGGTCCACTGAGTAGTGTGAGCACGATCACCGCTGCGACAAGCTCCGGTCGGGCGCGCAACAACAGTCGCGCCTCGCTCGGGACTGTCCCCGCAAGCGCTTCCATCTGAGGTTTTAACTTGAAATGCCACTGCAGTCCCTCATTCCAATATGAGGGGTCAGTCCAGGGCGGATAGGTGCCAGCCACTGGACCGTCAAACTCAAAGAGCGGAGGGTGGCGCAGGAGTTGGCGCGTAGGATGCGCGGGTGTCCCACTGCCATGGACTTCTCCCTGCCAATTTCTCCAAAACGTTCGTGGAGACACAAACTGCGCGTAGGCTGCTTTCCCCGTATCGCCAAACGTGAACCGGCCCTTCTGGTGAGATAGCAAGAAGATCAATGGAGCGGAAACGCACAAAAAGGCCAACGCGGCTACAGCCATCCCGCGCCCCCAACCTGGTCTCGAGCGCCTCCATAAATAACCTGCGCCGAGAGTCACAAAGCCTAGTGGGAACAATATTGTTTTCGTCCAGTATCCGACGCCGAGGATGAGGCCAAACAACGCGAACCTCCAAAGCTTGTCGCCCTGCCGGAGCCGCAACAGCATCCCCGCCGTCAGGCAGACGCAGGCCATCACGGCTAGATCCGGCGAGACGCCGTACAACGTCTCCACTTCCAGGGCAGTCCACAAAAATATGGGATACGCCAGGAGAACTAGCGCCCACTGCGGCAAAGCTTGCCCGTCATTGGGCGTTGCGCCAGAAGTTTGTTCCCTACTGAACGCGAGCAACGTATGCAACAGGAAGCGAAAAGCAAGAAGCGCAGCGACAAAGACTCCGAAGTTGACCAGGTGAACCAGAGGAAATTCCCACCTCGGCGAAGGCTTCGCTAACCCAAGAACGAGCCCGAGCGTCCACGGATACAAAGGGCTCCACCATGCGTTTACTGCATTCGCCCAATCGCGACGAAAGAAGGAGTCCCCCACATCCAGGTAGGACATGCCATCCACATTCATCGAGTAGCGGCCAAACCACGCGTGTAAGAGCCCGAGAGCGAGGCTCGCAAACAAGAGGATACGTTCCAGCGGGGGCCGGGAAAAAAGACGATTTAGCATCAGGGAGGTTCAGTCCAATGCTCTCGATCCTCAGGGCTGAAACCCCGTCGATTTTATCAGGCATCTTGTTCTAACATCTACTGCCGTCCCTCCGGTCAGAGCCTCTTCAACTTCTGGTTCCCCTCGGATACACTCCTTGCACAGCTTGTAACGTTTGGATTCAAGGAGCGGAACCGTGGCCCTGGTCTCTCGGTCGGAAGTTGAAGCACAGCACGTCGTTGCGCCTTTGCGTCAAGAAGAACCCATCGAGTTGTCCGTGGTAATGCCGTGTCTCAATGAGGAAGAAACGCTGGCCACCTGCATCCGCAAGGCGCAGCGCGCTATTGCGGACGCCAACATCGCAGGCGAGGTCATCGTGGCCGACAACGGCAGCACCGACCGCTCGATCGAAATCGCCGAGCAACTGGGAGCCCGCGTTGTGCGCGTTAACGCCAAGGGATACGGCAACTCCCTGATGGGCGGGATTGCGGCCTCCCGTGGCAAATTCATCGTCATGGGGGATGCCGACGACAGCTACGACTTTGGCCACATCCCGCGCTTCGTGGAGCAACTGCGCCGGGGCTCGGACCTCGTCATGGGCAACCGCTTCCGCGGAGGCATTCAGAGGGGCGCGATGCCAGCTCTGCATCGGTACCTTGGAAATCCGATTCTCACCAAGGTTGGGCGGATGCTGTTTCGAAGCAGCGCGGGTGATTTTCACTGCGGTCTCCGGGCTTTTCGTAAGGATGCGTACGTGCGTATGGGACTGCGCACGACGGGCATGGAGTTTGCCTCCGAAATGGTCGTGAAGGCCACTCTTTTCAAAATGCGAATCGCTGAGGTGCCCACAACGCTCTCTCCGGACGGGCGCAGCCGTCCCCCGCACCTGCGCACTTGGCGCGATGGCTGGCGCCATTTGCGATTTTTGTTCCTTTACAGTCCGCGTTGGTTGTTTCTGTACCCGGGCCTTGGGCTGATGCTACTCGGCACACTGCTCGGCGCCTGGTTATTGCCTGCGCCCCGGACCGTGGCCGGCGTGACGTTCGATGTGCACACACTTCTCTATGCCACCGTTTTCGTGTTGCTGGGTTTCCAGGCTATCGCTTTCGCTGTTTTCACAAAAATATTCGCGATCTCGGAGGGCTTGCTCCCGCCAGACCCGACACTCGACAAGGCCTTCCGCTACATCAAGCTCGAGGTCGGACTGGTCTTGGGCGCGTTGCTTATTCTGATGGGTCTTGGTGTGTCGATCTACGCGGTGGGCTCTTGGGGATCCCAGCATTTCGGCGCACTGGGCTATGCCCAGACCATGCGACTGGTAATCCCGGCGTCATTGTTTCTCACGCTCGGCGTTCAGACGGTGTTCGCCAGTTTCTTCCTGAGCGTGCTGGGCCTGCGACGCCGATGACGATCTCCGAGTTCGACCAGTTCGCCGACACCTACGACGACGACCTCAACCGGGCTCTCTCAGCCAGCGGCGAGACCAAAGAATTCTTCGCCCGTGGGCGGGTCTATCATTTGACGTCGTGCCTCCGTCGATTGAACCAACGCCCGCAATCGGTTCTGGACTATGGGTGCGGTGTTGGTGACACCTCCCCGCTACTCCGCGAATTGCTCAGCGCTGAGTCGGTGATTGGCCTCGACGTCTCGGTGCGTTCGCTCGGCGTGGCAAACGTCCGATACAAGTCGCCCGTTTGCAGCTTCGCCACATTCGAGGACTTCACACCGAACGCCACAATTGATTTGGCCTACTGCAACGGTGTCTTCCACCACATTCCGCTCGAACAGCGCTCTGCAACCGTCGACTACGTCTACCGCTGCTTGCGGCCAGGGGGAATCTTCGCCTTTTGGGAGAACAACCCGTGGAATCCGGGGACCCGTTATGTCATGTCCCAGTGCGTCTTTGACCGGGATGCGATAACGCTGACCCCGCTTGAGGCGCGGCGCATGCTCGTCGGCGGAGGGTTCGAACCGCTGGGCACTGACTACCTCTTTTTCTTCCCGACTTTTGCGAGAGCGCTGCGATTCCTGGAGCCTCATTTGTCGCGGATACCATTTGGTGCGCAATATCAAGTATTTTGCCGGAAGCCTCTCTCCGCTTAGTCGGCAGCCGGCCGGGGCCGGTGGATACTACGTCCGGTGGTTCCCCCCTCCAGGTACGACATGCCATCCACATTCATCGAGTAACGGCCCACCCACGCGTGCAAGAGGCCAAGGGCAACGCTCGCAAACAGGAGAACACGTTCCAGCGGGAACCGGGGGAAAAGACGATCTAGCATTAGGAAGGTCCGAACTGTGCCAGCGCGAGACGAAGCCGGGTGCGCCGGCCTTTCGCCGAGAAGTATATCTCGAAAGGCCTCTCCCTGGTTGGTTGAACGGTCTTCCATCGGGAAGCGATTACGCGTGAGATTTCCAGAGCCTTGGTCCTCAACCTCTGGTAAACCAACCGGTGCTCCGGCACCGCCAGGACAACTATGTCCTTGACAGAGCTTTCGCTCCTATCGAGGAGCACCCTTCAGGGCTCGGATGGGCCGCGATGAATCGTCACGCTATACTTCCGCAGCACTTTGCTCAGCTATACTATCGAACACAAGAACTTACCCGAAAAGCGAAGATTCTTCTGGCAGGCTGCGGAAAGAGTCGATGTCCGATGGCCAGCCCCTAAAGGGGCGTCTGGTTTCGAAAGCTACGGCATCGCTAAAGCGATGCCCTGATACGAACCCGGCATCGATAAAGCGGTGCCTGATACGAAGGCTGCGTTTTTCCTGGGCGCGCGACTCGGCAGGAGAGGTTTCGAAGGGACAAGAATGGTCAATTGGTCGCAGGAATCGATACTGGTAACGGGTGGAACAGGGTCGTTCGGGAAGAAGTTTGTGGAGATCATGCTGCGCGACTACCAGCCTCAGAGGCTGGTGGTTTTCAGCCGGGACGAGTTAAAGCAGCATGAGATGAGAACGTCGGGCTTCGATCATCCCAGTCTGCGGTATTTCATTGGAGACGTTCGGGACGTGGATCGATTGAAGCGGGCGCTCTCGGGCGTGACGGTGGTGGTGCACGCGGCGGCGCTGAAGCAGGTGCCGGCTTGCGAGTACAACCCGTTCGAAGCGATCCAGACGAATATCATGGGCGGGCGCAATGTGATTGATGCGGCGATTGATCAAGGCGTGCGCCGCATTCTGGCGCTCTCGACCGACAAGGCGGTGAATCCGATCAATCTGTACGGCGCCACCAAGCTGTGCGCGGAGAAAGTTTTTGTGCAGGCCAATGCTTATGCGGGCGCGAAGAATACGCGCTTCAGTTGCGCGCGGTACGGGAACGTGGTGGGCAGCCGGGGGAGCGTGATCCCGGTTTTTCTGGAACAGCGGCGGCGCGGGAAGATCACGATCACCGATCCGCGAATGACCCGATTCTGGCTGACGCTGGAGCAGGGCGCGAAGTTTGTGATCCGTTGCCTGGAGCAGATGCACGGCGGCGAGATTTTTGTTCCGAAGATTCCCAGCATGCGGCTGGTGGACTTGGCGGAGACCGTCGCCCCGGGATGCCAGGTGGAGTACATCGGGATTCGTCCGGGAGAGAAGTTGCATGAAGTGCTGGTCTCGGAGGACGAGTCGCGGCAGACGCTCGAAACCGAGGACATGTACGTGATCCAGCCGTCGCATCCGTGGTGGAAATCGGAAAACTGGGACAGCGCCAAGCGGCTTCCGGAAGGCTTCCGTTATTCGAGCGACAGCAACGAACGCTGGCTGACGCGGCGGGAGCTGGAAGAATTGGTGGCGCCTGAAACCAGCGCTGCGGAGGCGGTTCCGACGTCGGCGTAGCGGGCGCAGTTTATTCTCGTAGAGACGCGGCTTGCCGCGTCTCCTGGTGCAGAGTGAGACGGGGCAAGCCCCGTCTCTACAGGTGGAAGAGAGTTACCCTCTAAGCATGACCTCATACAAACGGCATTGCACCACGGATTGCTAGCATGAGCGCCTCACCCACCAAGCTGGAAACTCTTGCCATCCATGGGGGTAAGCCGGTGCGGGAAAAATTGTTGCCGTATGGGCGGCAAAGCCTGGATGACGCAGACGTCCAGGCGGTGGTTGAAGTTTTGAAGTCGGACTGGCTGACGACAGGACCGAAGATCGGCGAGTTTGAAGAACGNTTTGCAGCGTGGGTCGGGGCGCGGCANGCGGTCAGCTTTAGTTCGGGCACGGCCGCGTTGCACGGTGCGGCGTTTGCCGCGGGACTGGGACCTGGGGATGAGGCGATTACCACCCCGCTGACTTTCTGCGCGACCGCCAACTGCATTTTGTATCAGGGCGCGACGCCGGTGTTCGCCGACGTCTCGCCGGACACGCTGAACCTTGACCCCGGTGAAGTTTCCAGGAAACTTTCTCCCCGGACCAAAGCCATCATCGCGGTCGACTATGCGGGACATCCCGCCGCGCTTGATGAACTGGGAGAGCTGGCGAAGGCGCAAGGACAAGGCGCGCTNCTGATTGAAGACGCCTGCCACGCGCTGGGCGCGGAGTACAAGGGGAAACGCGCCGGCAGCATTGCCGACATGACCGCGTTCAGCTTTCATCCGGTGAAGCACCTGACAACCGGGGAAGGGGGCATGGTTGCGACCAACGATGCGCGGCTGGCCGAGACGCTGCGGAGGTTTCGCAATCACGGCATCAGCAGCGAAGCGCGGCAGCGGCAGGAATCCGGGCAGTGGTTTTACGAGATGGTCCTGCTGGGCTTCAATTACAGGCTGACAGATATCGCGTGCGCGCTGGGACTGTCGCAGCTGGAAAGGCTGGCCGCGAACCTGGCGCGCAGGCGGGAAATTGCGGCGCAATACGCGGAGGCGTTCCGGGATCTGGCGGCGGGCGATCTGCCGGCGATCGTTCTTCCCGCGGTGCGCGATGGCATCGACCCGGCGTGGCACTTATATCCGGTTCGGCTGAAACTGGAAAGGTTGGCGGTGGGGCGAGGAGAAATCTTTCGAGCGCTGCGGGCGGAGAATATCGGGGTGAATGTTCACTACATTCCTGTGCATCAACATCCGTACTATCGCGAGCACTTCAAGTCCAAGTGCAAAGAGGGTTATCCGGTTGCCGAGGACGCGTATGAGCGGCTGATCAGCCTGCCCATGTTCCATGCCATG
>JGI26339J46600_10000461_pt1 | contig 14023 bp, 9 predicted proteins | sample BogFormECP12_OM1_FD_46600 | JGI IMG/M metagenome (IMG submission 46600) | reverse complement strand
GAAAACAACGCCGGTCCCAGGCAGTGGTAATGGACGACATCGTAGTCCGACGTCATGGCGTGCGCTGTGCTCAACAGAGTGTGGACGACGGTTTCCAGATGCTTGGAGCGGATGGTCGGCAACCGCCGCACGCGCATGCCGTTGTGCGTGTTTATGGGAGGAGTGAAATAGCTGCGGCAATACACCGTGACTTCGTGTCCCAGGCGAGCCAGTTCGTGGCCAGCCTGCTCGTAATAGGATTCAATGCCGCTGTACTTGGAGACCACGCCGCGACCTCCGATGAACGCGACACGGACGCTGCGGCGTGGGCGCGGAGGCTTCGGTGCGTCGGGGAAGGACAGAAGCTTTTTGGCGGAGGTGAGCCGGTAGTAGAGTCCGAGCATCTTCTCCATGTGTCGATCGGGGTCATGGTTTGTTTTCACGCGACTGCGGGCCGCGGCGCCCATCTTCTCGATCAGATCGGGGCGGTCAAATAGAAATCCGATGGATTGAGCGAGCTGTTCGCGGTCCCCGTCGGAGTAAAGGAGGCCGGTGACGCCATGTTGGACGAGTTCGCGGCGCGAACCCAGATCGGAGGCGATGACGGGCCGTCCCCAGGCATAGGATTCGAGGATCGATTTCCCCAAGGTTTCATAGGCGTGGGAGGGAAACACGGAGAAGCTGCAACCGGCAATGAGCTTCTGGAGTTCCTCGCCATGGACCATGCCCGCGAAAAGGACTTGGTTCAAATTCAATTCTTGCGCCAGCGCCTCGAGCCGGGGACGCTCGGGACCGTCCCCCGCGATGATCAGAGGAATGTGTGGTAGGCGCACCATAGCGTGCAAGAGTTCATAGACACCTTTCTCTGGAGACAGTCGGCCGAAGTAGAGCAGGTATCCTTCATCAGTAGATAGCTGTTCATCGCTGGGGAGAGCCTGGAAGTGGGGCAGGACTTCGATGCGCTGCGCAGGAAATCCGCTGGCAATCAACTTGTTGCGCACGAATTCGCTGGGAGCCAGGAACATGTCCACGCAGCGTTCGTAAGTTCGAAACCATTTGTGCAGGTATGCTTCGGCGGCAAGAACCACCGCGCTGGAACGCGGGCCGGCATAGCAACCCTTCGTGGCGGCGTGGTGAAAGCCGCCGTGACTGCAGAGTTCGCAGGGGCGGGCATCGGCGACAAGATTGTAGGTTGGGCACAAAATCTTGAAATCGTTGAGGTGGTAGAGCACAGGGATCCCCTGGTGCTTCAATTCCCAAAGAATCGAAGGCGACAAGTGGTGGTAGATTCCGCGGACGTGGGCCAGATCGGGCGAAAAATCGGCAAGGCAACTGCGCATGGCACGCCTNGCCGAAGGTGAATAGAGGGCGTGCGCCGCCATCTTGATCTTCTTCAGGAAACCAGCGTTTGGATCCTTGAAGTCAAGATGCGGAATGCGATAACTGCGGCCTGTAAAAGCGGGAGTATGGCCGTGGTCCATGCTGAACAGAGCGGTTTCTTGGCCGCGCGCATCCATCTGGTGGATGAGGTCGAAGAGGTACGCTTCAGTGCCGCTAAACGGATAGTCGTATTTGTTGCAATATAGGATGCGCATGGTCAGCCTCCGGCTGGGGAATGCGGGCCAGGAATTGCTCCGCAAAAACGCGTAGGTTTCGCTGGCGATTGTAGGAAGCGGCGATGCTGGCCGCCGCCGCATGCTGGATTCCGCTCAGGGAAGCTTGGTTGGCTTGAATCCAACTGACGGCGCTGACGAAGTCCGGCAAAGAACCGGGTTGATAAAGAAATCCAGTGCGCTGGTGCTCGACCAGTTCGGGGATCCCGGTGATGGCAGGAGCGAGCACAAGTTTTTCGTGGGCCATGGCCTCCATCAGGACTACCGGGATTCCTTCGCTCTTGCTGGTCATTACAATCAGGTCGGCGTAGCGGTAATAGCCGGGAAGGTCGGCGCGAGGCACGTGACCGAGCAGGTAAACACGCCCTTCGAGCCCCGACGCCATGATCTGGCTTTCGAGGGCCGGGCGATCCGGCCCCTCGCCGACGATCCAGCAGATGAAATCGAGGCCTTGATCGCGCAGCGCGGCGCAGGCCTGGATGAGGAAGCAATAATCCTTCACTCGATGCAGGCGTCCGACGGAGAGGAGACAGAACCGGCGATGGTCGGCCTCGACGGCGAGGGCGGGTGTGGGCCAGGAAAGAACGCGATCGACCCCCAAGCGTTGCACGAGGATTTTGTCTGCGGGCGTGGAGGGGTAATTGCGGAGAATGTACTGGCGGTTGAAGTCGGAGACGGTTACGCAAAACTGGCAAGCGCGCAGCTTGGGCGAGAGCAGGTCCGCGCGCTGCAGCAGATCGGAGCCGTGCAGGGTAAAACTGAAGCCGATTCCGAGCAGACGGGCGGCGGCCAAGGCCATCCATGAGGCGAAGTATCCGTGATGAGCGTGGATGTGCTCGACGTTGAGCGGCGCCAGTTGTTCTGCCAGAGCGGCCCCCATCACGGTATGGCCCAGCGTGCGAATGCGGCGGCCCGCGGAAACTCCGCGCTCCCTCAGCAAAGGCCGCAACAACTGCCAGAAATTGTGACGATTGGAGACGAGCCGGCACACTGCCCGTACCAGCTGATCGTCGGAGAGCGGCTGAAAAAAACGCGTCTCTTTCCAGAAAGCGCGTTCCGCCATGCTGAGATCCTTCGGCGAGACGCGTTTGCCACTGCAACAGATCACTTGCGCGCCACAGCGGCGCAGTTCTGCGATTTCATCGATCACGTAAGGTTCGAGCGGCGAAGGAAACTCGTTGGCAATGTAAGCGATGGTGGTCATACGATGGACTCCTCGGACGCGCAGAGCATCCCGGCAACGGTGAACATGAGTCCAATGACAAACTGGTACGCCATGTCGACGAAGAAGGCGTTGAACAGATAAACGCTGAGCAAGATGGGCCAGACTTTGCGCAGGGAAGCGACGGGGCCAGACTCACCGGGCCGACCGTGCCAGGAAAGGCGGAAGAGGTTGAAGAAAAGAATGCCGTACAGGACCGACCCCGGCACACCGAACTCAACCAGCAAGGCAAGGTAAGTGTTGTGCACGTAGAAGGTACGGAGGTGGTAGCCCTCCATGCGGCGGGCAAGCTCGGCGTACATACCGCCGGCAGCCCAACCAGTAAAGGGCCGCTCCCGGAACATCGCCCAGCCGGCATCGTACACGGCCAGGCGTGCCGCCACCGGACCGCGTTCTCCGGTGCGGTCCCAAAGAGCAGTCTTCAGCGAATGGTTGCTGAGGCCGATCGCCAGGCCAACCAGGAGGCCCGCAACCGCCAACAAGGTGCACACCGCTTGCAGACGGCGTTCGACCAGGCGGAATCCGAGAACGATGGTGGAGACGGCGAACGAGATCCAAACGGCGCGCGTCATGGTGGCGAGCACGGCCAGGGGCAGAACCAGCCACAGCAACCGGACGACGGCTTTGCGCTCTTGCGAGAGCGCAATGACAAGAATCCCAAGCATGTTTAACGAAACGCCGTTGGCGACCGCCTGGAGAAACGGGCCGCGAGCGCGGTCGGCATGAAAACCAAGGCTTTCGTCAAGAATGAAACGCGGAAAGATGAGTGAGCGGGCGTCCGCGAGGAAGGCAATGGCAATGAACACGAGGTAGGCGAGCGCGAGGATGACGAAGATTTCGAAATGTCTTCGTTGCGATGCGCCTCGGAAGACCAGCACAGCGAGGTGAAACAGCGCAAAGGGGACGATGAACTTGCTGGCGATAATGCTCCAGATCTGTGCGTCGAACGGCTCCCGAAGCGCACGCAACATGGCGAGCGCCATGAGGCTGAGCATGGGCAAACTGAGTCCGGCAAAGAATGGGAGCTTGTCGCGGAGCGCCATAGTACGTAGAGCAACGAAGAAGACCAGGATGCCGAACGCGATGCGGTCGGCGTAAAAAGAAAAAAGGTCTGGCGGTCGAAACAGGAAAACGGTCATCGCGGCCACGTAAAGGATGGAGGGAAAAGCCAATCCCAGGTGAAGGGGGCGAAGCAGCAGACCGGCAGCGCGCCAAAGCGGGTTGTCGTCACTGTCCCGGGTTAAAGCTAGGGCGCGGCTGCTCATGGCGAGAGTCAGGCTCCTTCCGGCGCGAACAGCACGCGAACTGTCCTTGCGAGGATGCGCAGATCCAGGCGCAGACTCCAGTTCTCGATGTAGGTGAGATCAAGGTGCATGTTGAGTTCGAACGACGGACAGCCGCGTGCCGTAATCTGCCAGAGACCCGTGATGCCGGGTTTTACGTCAAGGCGCCGGAACTGATGAAGTTCGTAATGGTTGACTTCGTCGATCGGATGAGGCCGTGGTCCAACCAGGCTCATCTCGCCGCGCAGCACGTTCCAGAGCTGGGGCAGTTCGTCGAGGCTGTAGCGGCGGATAAAACGGCCGATGCGGGTGATTCTGGGGTCGTTGTCGATTTTAAAGATGGGGCCTTGTCTCTGGTTGCGGGCGCGCAAGTCTTCCTTGAGGTGCGCGGCGTCGCTCACCATGGAGCGAAACTTGTAGCAACGGAAGCGGCGGCCTTTGGCGCCGGTGCGTTCCGCGGAATAGAAGACCGGACCGGGCGAGTCCAGCCGGATGAGCAAGGCCACGATCGCCATTAGAGGACTGGCCAATACAAGACCGAACGTGGCACCGGTGACATCCAGCAAACGCTTCAGAAATAAGGTGGCGCTAGGTAAGGGTTCGCGATGAAGGGTGATGACCGGCACTTCTCCGATGTGATCGACGCCTGAGTCTGGCCACGGACCCGGGGGCAGATCGGGCACAGCACGAATGTCCAGGTGGTTGCGGAACGCGGCCTCGGCAGCTTTTCGCGTCTGGGCGGCTTGACCGGGGAGGGCGAGGATGACCTCGTCAATGAATTCAGCGCGAGCGAGCCAGTCCAGGTCTGCGATTCGCCCCAATACCGCCGGGGAGAGAGGCAGGTCGTCATCCACGAAGCCGCAGACGGTTGCGCGGCGGAGAGGATCATTGCGGAGTGCGCGGGCGATGGAGCGAGCGACCGGCCCCCCGCCAATGATGAGGATCTTGCGCGATTCTGTTTCGCGGCGCCGCCGCTTCCATGCAAACTGGCGCAACCGGCGCCACAGCACGAGGCCGGCCAGGCTGCTGGCAAATATTCTGGAGGCGGCGAGAGGACGTAATCCGTCCCAAGCAGCGATGAAGACCAGCCCGATCGCGAACAGGGTTGCCCTCGCCAGGGCGGGGACGATTCCGGCGGGCGACGGATCCCCGGCGCGTTTGTAGAGCCCCTCACCGAAGCCGAAGAGCGTTACCAGAGCAGCAAAAATAGGCAGATAAGCCCACGGTAGGGCCCAAGCGGGAGAGAACAGCGATAACGCGCCGCAGACTACCACGAGAACGATCAAATCGGCTGCCACCAACTCACAAAGCGTGAATCGATCAACCGTAGGTTGCCGTGGATGTTGTTGAGTTAACGTTCGCGGCGGAGCGCGTCTCGTGGTGGTTTCGTCAATCGCGTTGACGGGACGTGTGGGGGTGGCGTCGGCCGTCGACGCGAACCTGGAAGGCGGTCTTGCAGAAGTCCCAGGAATCATGCGGGCATACTGCGAGGGGCAATCTTCGGGTGCGGTGTCCCATAGTCGATTTGTGGTCAATTTGCTCATAGGATTCACAAACTCCGGTATAGGCCTTGCGGCACAGGAAAACGACGTTCCACGAGGACGGTTCCGAGCAGAGGAACTTGCGCCTTGCTCAGCTGATCCTTGATTTGAGAGGCGACGAGGCGTCTTGTTTTGTTGGCGGCCAGCACGAGCACCAGGCCGTCGCAGGTTCGGCCAATGCTTGCCGTAAGCCAGGAAACTGGAGCACACCGCAGAATGGAAAAGTCAAACTCCGTCGTGAGTTCACGGAGCCGCGATAGGTTCTGATCGGTGATCCGCTCCCCGCTGGCGTCCGGCAGCCAGCTCTGGCGAGGAACCATCCAGAGACGTGGTGCGATCAGCCAGGTGGCCTCCGCACGGCTGGGGGAGGGAATCTGCAGTTGGGTTTCGAGAGGGATCGACTCCGGGTGGGCGTCGATCAGCCCGACGTCGTACCTGCCTTCTTCACCCAGAACTCTGGCGACTTCCAGGCATAGTGTCGCAGTCTCAGTCGATGCTTCGACTGCGACAAATCCGACGTGCCGCACAGGCTTCGATTCATGGCGGAAAAAAAGTTGCCGAACCAGCGCATGGATCTGATCATCGTGAGCCAAGGCTGCCGGAGAAACTACTTTGCGCTGGACTTGCTCGCGAATCGGAGTTACGCACGGCTGCTCAGCGGCGGCTGGGGTTTCGACAAGAAACTCGCGGAGAGTGTTCACTGGACCACCACCTTGGGCCGACCGATCCAAGAAGTAGTAGAAGAGCGCAAAACCGCGGGCTCAGGAGCCGGCAGCCAGGCCAGGACCGGGACTTCCAGTAGGCCGTGGGCTTCGTCGGGCGTGCGAATCGTTGGGTCAAAGTACTCTGTTGTAAAGGCGATGCCGATGCTGAACGCCATGGCCAACCCGAAAGCGAGCAGGGAATAGAGGAGCAAGGAGTGCACGGGCAGGGCCGGGGCTACGGGCGGTTCCACGATGGCCACGTTGAGGATGCGGCGCTCGTCGAGCGCGTCGCCGATGCGTGCCTCCTCGCGCTTGCGAAGGTAGAGCAAGTAGTTGTCTTCCTCAGCCTTGGCGGTCCGCATCAGATCCTGTTGATCCACAGAGGCGGATTGCATCTGCTGGGCAAACCTGCGCAGGGATGCAACCTGGGTGGAAGAGTCGGATTGCCGTGCCCTCAGACCGTCCCACTGCACCTGCGCCTTCTCCATTTCCATGCGGGCCCACTCGTAGTTGGGATCCTTGTCAGTGGTTTCGTCGCGTACCGGGGTGAGCGCTTCGGCGGCAATCGAGGCGCGAGTTTCCGCGATTTCCTGTTCAACTTCTTGCACCAGCCGGTAGGATGGTTCAAAGCGGCTGAGAAGCTCAGTGCGCTTGAGTTGGAGCTCCAGCAGGTGCGTTTTCATCTTTTCGAGGACCTCTGGGTTGTCGGCCCACCGCTTGAGGGTGACCGAACGCGAGGGAAACGACTTGAGCTGTTCGCGCAGCGACGCGATCCGGCGCTCGGTCTCGACACGATCCTGGTCGATCTGGCGGTACGCCGCGTCCGCTTCGCCTACCTTCTGCAGCGCGATATCGCGTTCCAGCGCCGCCGAAGCCACGCCCCGGGCGCGAGTAAAGTGCACGAGTTCAGCTTCGGACTGATGCAGTCTTTTTTCGTATTCCGCGGTTTGCTGGTCGAAAAACTGGATCTCCCCCGAGGGCCGCTGGAGATTCGTGTGCCTTCGCACGTAGAGGGTAGAAAGCGCTGAGAGCACGCGGGCAGCTCGTTCCGGACTGGTGTCCTTGTAGCGGACCTGGATAAGGTTCGACTTTTTCAGAGCTTCGACATCCAAGCGGCGCGCCAGCTTGCGAACGGCATGTTCGATCTCGGCTGGGCGCTCGAGATCCGGGGTGTCCGCAGGAACAAGTCCTGCCATTTTCACTACTTGCTTCAGGAGATCTTCGTCGCTCAGAAGTTCGACTTCGGAATTGAGTTCTTCTTCAGTAATGTCGGGACGGGTGAAATCCATAGGGCTGGCGGACTGGGAAGAGGCGACGGGGTCATAGCGGCCACGGCGCAGCAGAACCTTGAAGTGCGACTCATATCGCGCCGAGAAGATGACGAAGAGCATCGTCGCCACCAATACGAACCCAAAAGAAGTGGCTACGAGCCGCGGACGCCGGAACAGCGTAGCCGCAAGATCGCGGGGCGTCGGGGAAAGAGGGGTGCGCGAGTTTCGGTTCCATTCCGCGGACATGGATCGTACAGCAAAGCCGATCACACCCGGCGGGCTTTATGGGAACTCGCCAGATTGTTGGAGACGCAATCAGTGAACGCTGCTGCTCCTTTCTGCTAAAACTGCAATGGGTTCATGTACCAGCTCATGGAGTTGGTCGGAACATACTTGCGGATCTTTGAAACCCGGCTCTGTGGCACAAAGATAAAGTCGCCGGGCTGAAGGTGGAGATCTTCGCGAAGATCGCGAGAATCCAGCATCTTCTTTAGGTCAATCACGTGGGATTCGGCTACGTACGCGGAAATCCTGCGAAACAGAACAACCTGCGAATGACGGGCCTGCTGGGTGAAGCCGCCGGCAATCGCCACGGCTTCATTCACGGTCAGATCCCCGCGCAACTCATATTTCCCTGGCCGCGCCACCTCACCCGAAGCGAGGAAGTAGGGCTTGTCAAAATCCTTTAAGGTCACGGTGACCTCGGGCTCGTGCAGAAAGCCGCGGTAGGCATAGGCAACCGCCTGCTGCATCTGGGGCACCGTGAGTCCTTCCGCTAACAGAGTGCCCGCACCTTTCAGGGCCACGAAGCCGTCGGGCTGCACCGTCAAAGTCTGATTAAAGTCGGGAGAAAAAGTGAAATTTACGTCGACGGTGTCCGATTTCGAAAGCCGATAAAGCGGATGGCGTTCCCCTCCGAATGCAGGATCTCCCATGCCACCCGCTTTTCCGGGCTGTGTGATCGCTCCCCTGGTGGAACCGCCCGTGCCGGACCGGTCCTGGCTCTGCGAGCTCTCCGCCGCCGCGAGCTTGCCGGTTGGCGGAGCAGAGGACACAGGCGCCGAAGCAGGCGACGGTACAGTCTCCTGAGCGGAGGTGACCACGGCTAACTGTAGGATGAGCATGCCCACAGCCCCCAAAACGACTTGTTTAGTAAATACATTCATCTCCGGACTCTCACCGTTGCTCTGAACGGCGAACCAAGCAGCTCGGACGTTTGAGCTGTTTCCTCGAAGGTACCTTTGCGTCCCGAACACAACAAGACTTGGAAAGTACTGTCCACCGAGGTAGAGGGCACGTTCCGGCGATCGAAAAGGTGATGAAATCAGCAGCGGGGCCGCCAGGACTGGGGTTTCCGGTCCCGGGCGCACTCCGGGTAGGAAAATGCCGCTACGAAAGTTGCGCACAAGAGTAGCCCTGCGAAAGTAGGTATGCAGCGCGGAATTCATCACCAACAGGGTGTGACGGGGCCTACATCCAGTCCGTGCGCTCTTGGGCATGATGGTAGCGTGAAAACTATTCGTTCCGCGAAACAGTCCACGGGAACCGGGCCGGTCGAAACCGAAGTAGTGCAAGTCCTGGTCGCCGATTCGAGTCCCATTCAGTCTCAACTTTTGACGCGGGCCTTGAAAAGCCGGCGGGACTTTCAGGTCTCCGCTGTCGCTTTGGAGACGTCCGCTCTCTTCAACTTCATGCAATCGAATCAAGCCGACGTGGTTTTGATTGCAGGGAACCACCTGGCGGATTTGAGCCTGCTGCGCTGGTTGCGAGTTTCGCATCCGAAGATCGCCCCCGTGCTGCTGGCCGAGAACGACGACCGCGAACTGGTGGTGAATGCCTTGCGCGCGGGTGCGAAGGGCATCTTTCTTTTTACCCAAACTCCTTTTCCGATGCTCTGCAAGTGCGTCCACTGCGTTGCCCAGGGGCAGATTTGGATCAACAGCCAGCAGATGAATTACGTGCTGGATGCGTTGTCGGAGGTGCCTACGCTGCGTGTGGTCAACTCCACTGGGAGGTCTTTGTTGACGCCTCGCGAGGAGCAGGTGGTCGCGCTCGTAGCCGACGGTTTGACCAACCGCGGAGTCGCCGCCGAACTGGGGCTCAGCGAACACACGATCAAGAAATATCTACTGCGCATCTTCGATAAGGTGGGGATTTCGAGCCGGGTGGAACTGGTCCTCTACGCCATGTCGCACGGCGAGCATCGCCCGGCGGAATGGATGCCGAGCAGCAACGCCTGAGCGCAGAAGGAAAGGGCGACGGATACAATGTCAATATGCGGAAAGGCGAGGAGATCCCTTGGTGACAAACTCCGGGTCGGGCGTAGCCCGCCGATGGACGGTGATCGCTTCAGGGCTGCTCCTTCTGGCGCTCGCGCTGGTCGTGATCTATACCGGGCCGAACGCTTTTTACAGTCCTACCGCTTTGGTAGTGGTGGCCGCGATCGGGTTGGCCGCGCTGCTCCTCCAGGTTTGGTTTCGCCGCGATCTTCCGAATATTCATTCTCCCCTCTGGCTCAACGTCCTCGGCATTTTCTGCGCCATGGTTACGCTGTTCGCGGATTACCTGCGGATAAGACGCGGAATGCTGGATCTGGTGGCGTTTGCCGCCGTCGTCTGCTTCGGCATCAGCGGATCGCTCATCCTCCACGCTCTGCGACGCCGGATGCGAACCCCGCAAACGCCTGCGACCGAGTAGCGACTACAATGCCGCTATGCGCGTCACCCTCTTTGGTGCATCCGGACTGCTCGGCCAGGAACTCGTTCAGGAACTGAGCAGCGATCAATTGACCGCGCTCTCTTCCAAAGACGCCGACCTGCGCGACCGCGCGCGCGTTCGCGCCGTGATTCGCGATTCCTGTCCCGAGTGGATTCTCTTGTCCGCTGCCTACACCGACGTGGATGGCTGCGAGTCAAACCGCGATCTGGCCTTTGCGGTGAATTGCGGGGGCGCCGTCAACGTGGCGCAAGCTGCCCGCGAAGCCGGATCGCGATTGCTGTTCGTAAGCACGGACTACGTTTTCGATGGCAACAAAGGATCGCCTTACGAAACCAGCGATGCCAGAAATCCGACCAGCGTTTATGGCGAGAGTAAAGCCCGGGCCGAGGAGCGGCTTCTTGAGATCCTACCCGAGGTCTGCATCGCCCGGACTTCGTGGCTGTTCGGGCACGGAGGCAAGTGTTTCCCGGCAACGATTCTGAAGCTGGCGTCAACCCGTCCTGAGATTTCCGTGGTGAACGACCAGCGTGGCAGCCCGACGTTCACGCGCGACCTGGCATTCGCTCTCGTCGAACTTTGCCGTGCCTCCGCTCGCGGAATTGTGCACGTCACCAATTCCGGCAACTGCACATGGTACGACTTCGCCAGCGAAATCGTGCGCATGTCGGGATTGCTGACGGCGGTCAAACCTGTGACCACAGCCGAATTCCCGCGTCCAGCGCGTCGGCCCGCCTACTCCGTTCTGTCGCCCGACAGCCTGCACGCCTACAACATCCACATGCCGGAATGGCAGGACGCGTTGCGGCGCTATCTCGCGAGCGCGTCCGGCGCTGCTGTTTCCGTCGTTCCGTAGAACCAGCGCCCTTCATCGATCATCTTGAGTAGGCTCAGAACTCCAGCCGCGCCTGAAAGGCGATCATGCGTGGACTGCTATCACCACCCAAACCGACGCCCAGCAAGCCGGTTGGCGGAGAAGTGGCGTAAGTGAGCGCCCCAAAGCCAGCCTGCGTGGAAGGATTTCCTGGAGTGCCGGCCTGCACCACGCTGGGAAGTCCGAAATTTGGATGGTTGAAGACATTAAAGAACTGACCCTCAAACCGCAGCTTCACATGTTCGGTCAAGGAAAACCATTTTGTCAGATAGAAGTCGCTCCAAAGGAAATCGGGACCACGCAGGGCATTACGGCCAAGGTTACCGAATCGGCAATTCTGCGGGCTGTCCCCGCCATAACACTGCCCTGTACTCGGATCAACCGCCGATACAAATGCGTCCGGATTAAGCCACTGCAGCGTTCCTGCCTGCGTTACACCGGGAATCGGATGATGCTGATACAGCGGAACGCCGGGAACGACACTGGCGAACTGCGGCCCGCTGCCCTGCACGATGCCGTTTCCGTTNGCTGAATAAGGCGTGCTCAGCACCGAGAACGGAACTCCGCTATGCCAAAACATGGTTCCGGAAATCTGCCAGCCATTGAGCGCGTAACCCAGAGAATGATTACGCACTCGAACCGGCAACTGATACACATACTGCGCGTTGAGATTGTGCCGGATGTCATAGTCGCAGGGACCATGGTCGCGGGCCAGGTCTCCTGGCAGAGGTGAGAGAATTCCTCCTGCGGAGAACTGAAGGAATCCTCCGTTCGAGACTGTATCCATGCAACGGCTCCAGGTGTAGTTGACCTGTCCTTGCAGACCATGGCCGAGCCGCTTCATCGCGGTCAGTTGAAGGCCGTTGTAGTGACTGTTCGCGCCCGTGGAGAACTGCGTCACCGCGCCGAATCGTGGATCGGTAGGTTGCATGTAAGGGAACGGCGCAAAACAGCCCTGGCACACGGTTTGGTAGCCGTTGACTTGTGTTGAGTAAGGCTGGTTCACGGCCCGCGTGCCCACGTATTGCGCTTTCAGGCTGGCCGTCGTTCCGAATTGATGTTCAATTCCCAGGCTCCACTCCATAAAGTACGGCGCATGCAGCTTGCCATCAGGCACTGCCGTCATCGCGACCGGTGGAAGGCAAGTTGCCGGATTTGCCTGTGGCGATTTGCACGAAAGCTGGCCCTGGGGAAATCCCGAAGTAAAAGTCTGATCCGCGGCAATGGTTGCGTTCACTGCACTGTTGGGCACTCCCGGCGCGATTGCCGTGCATCCGACTACCGGGTCGCAGCCCGCAGACCCGGCTGTGCCCACAGTGCCAAGCAGACCTCCCTGAAACGTCTTGACGTAGGGTGGATTGGTGCCAATCAGATCGGCAACGGTGCCTGGCAAAATATCGCTAAAGATTCCGAAGCCGGTTCGAAGCACGGATTTCGGCTCGAACTGCCACGCAATCGCAGTCCTTGGTTGCAAGAGTGCGATTGGCGAGGATGAGAACAGATTGCCGAGATGAGTCTGGATGGCGGCGTTCAGCGGTTGATTGACATCATGGGCGATCGAGCTGAATGATCCGCGAAGACGGCTTACTTGCTCATGCGGATTCAGCGGATTGGAGTTGAAGGTGTCGCGCAGGCCGAACGTCCAGGTCAGGGTGCGAGTCACTTTCCAGGTGTCTTGCGCGTAGACATCGAGATTGAGAAAGTTGAAGGGCTCATTTGCATTCGAAGGGAACGTCTGCGACGCGGTGTTCGCGACTCCGTAGATAAATTGCTGCAAGTTCGCGTAGGTCACGGTGGGAACTGTGCCTTCCCCGAAGTCATAGTCGTTGAGGCGGAAGATACGGGTATTCGTTCCGAACCGTAATTCGTGAGCGCCCCGGCTCCAGGCGAGGTTGTCATTAATGAAGAAGCGAGAGGCTCGTCTGCCTTGCACCCAGGTGTTGTCAAGCCCTCCAATCGGCGTGAAGGCATTCGCGCCGCTGCCCTGCAACACGATCGGGAAAGCCGAAAGTGTCTTCTGAAAGTCAGCTGGCCCAAACAAGCTCTCGTACCACGAGAATGCCGGATTGAAGTAGTTCACCAGGTTCTGTGAGAAGACGTGCGTGTATCCTGCGGCAAAAGAATAGAGAGGCTGAGGAGACACGGCATCAAACAAAGAGTTGATGGGGTCGGTGTAGGCAGCTTGTACGCCTGTGTCCACCTGAAAACGAAACCAAGTCGTATCTTTCTCGTTGATGTTGTAATCGAGGCGGACCGTCTGTACCTGTTCGTGGTCGTCGCTGGAGTGCGAGACGCTCTGCCGGTTCGCGCAACCGTTTCCATTCGGCGGATTGCCCGGTGCCGCAGTGAGGTCCGAATTGAAAGGACACCGGAGTACCTGGGTGGCTGTCCCGCTGGTATTTCCATAGAGCACGAACATGTTCTTATAAAAATCGACCAACTGCTGCGATGCTTTGGGGTAGATCAATTTGTTTGTGACCGGGTCGGTGTAGCCCAGAGGAAGTTGCTGCAAGACGTATTGTTGGAATGCCGCACTGGGAACGATCGTCGGCGTTACGATGGGCAGTGCGATCCGAACCCATTCGCTGTCGAAGAAAAAAAAGAGTTTGTCGTGCGCAATCGGCCCGCCCACACTCCCCCCAAAGTGGTTCACGGTCGATCTGGGCCTGTGGTTCCCCGGCGTCGCATTGGTAAAGTAGTCTGCTGCATTCAGTAGCGAACCATTCCACAGTTCATAGAGATTCCCGTGAAACTGATTCGTGCCAGACTTGGTGACGTAGTCGACTTGGGATGCTCCATACCGTCCTTGATCCACGGAATA
>JGI26339J46600_10000459_pt1 | contig 14052 bp, 16 predicted proteins | sample BogFormECP12_OM1_FD_46600 | JGI IMG/M metagenome (IMG submission 46600) | reverse complement strand
CCCGCGGGGCGGCAGTAGTCGCGGTGGCCAAGCAAGCCGGCTTTCCGCTGCTCAAATCAAGGTCTACCTCGCGCCGGATACCGTTATCGGCGGATTGGGGTCCCTCTGTGTCCCTTTGACTCTCGCTATCTTTTGATACAAACTGACTTGGTCCATGCGCGACAAGCTTTACCTGGCGGGCTTTCTGCTGGCGGCGGGGCTGCTGCTCTACGTAGGGCGGGGCCTGCTGGAGAGGTCGGCGCTCGTGACCGGAGTGTTGGTCTTCGCCGGTACCACGGCGGTAGGCGTCCTGGGTCTGACCCTGTACCAGGTACAGAACCAACTGCTGGCCAGCAGGCGCGAACTGGCGCGCAAGGAGGCGGAGATCAACTTCGCGCGCGAAGTCCAGGTGGCTCTTTTCCCGCGCCAGTTTCCCACTGACTCCGGCCTCGAGTTCTCGGCCGTGTGCGTGCCGGCGGCTGGGATTAGTGGCGATTATTATGACGTCCTTCAATTGAGCGACGGCCGTCTGGCGTTCGCCGTCGCCGACGTCAGCGGCAAGGGACTCCCGGCGGCGATTCTGATGTCCAACCTGCACGCCGGGTTGCACATTCTGGTGGAAGCCGGCCATTCGCCCGCCGAGCTTTGCGCTCAACTCAACCGGCACCTCTGCCAGTTCACCGAAGCCTACCGGTTCGCGACACTCTTCTACGCGGAATGGAACTCCAGCGAGCGCTGCCTCACCTACGTGAATGCCGGACACACCGAGCCCCTCCTGGTGGGCGCCAATGGCAGCCGCCGCCTGGCGACCGGCAGCCTGCCAATCGGCTTGTTCCCCGCCACCCAGTTTCACGTGGCGACCACTGTGCTCGCGCCGGGCGATGTGGTGGTGGTGTACTCGGACGGCATCACCGAGGCTGGGGTGCTCGAGGCCGAGCCCTTTGGTGAGCGGCGTCTCGAGGCGGTGGTCAAGGCTCATCGACACCAACCCTTGAGCGAGATTGAGCGTGAAGTGCTGACGGCAGTGGAGAACTGGTCGGGAAAAGACCCGGGAGACGATATGACGCTCCTGCTGGTGAGAGCGACAGCAGCAATGGGGGAGGCGCTATGAAAATCGAAGGGCACCGATTGCGGGACCTCGTTCGCTTGCTGGCGCCGCTGTTTGAACTGATCGCCGCCGTGTGGGCCCTTCGTATGGTGGCGTTCGCCGCCGGGGCGCGGCCCGGCTCGGTGTGGCTCCACATCATCAGCGTCACCGTCGCCGGCGCCGTTTCCATCCTGCTGGCGGTCCTGATGATTCACCACCGGCGCTTCGGCAGCTACCCGAGCGTGGTGGTGACGGTATTTCTCCTCATCGCCTGGGAAGAACTGCTGATCTCCGCCGCCATCGCATTCGCCACCATCACCGGGACGGTAAACGTCTACAGCGTGGCTAAATACTCGTTTGGACGAGCCCCGTGGCACCACATTGCCGCCCAGCTCACCCTCATCCTCGGATCGAGGACGATCCTGGGCGCGGCCATGGGTTGCCTCCTGCTCTGGATGCTGCGCCGTGTTGACCCGATGGAGGGGCAGAGGGCGGAAGGCGGAAAGCGGAAGGCGGTGGGCAGCAGATCCTAGGGCCGTGCTAGTGTGCTGTAACATCCAATTCCTGACAAGGCGAAGAATTGATCCCGCCTGGCGGGACAGATTGACGATTGACGATTGAAAGAGAAGAAGAAACAACTCGCACGGCTTTTCAATAGGCCCGACTATCGTCAGTGGTTCTCTTCCAATCGTCAATCGGCAATCTGCAATCGGCAATTCTTCACCCTTCACAATTCACACTTCACCCTTCACAATTCACACTTCACCCTTCACAATTCACTCGTACCGCAGCGCAACAATCGGATCGACGCGCGTGGCGCGCCGCGCCGGCAGGTAGCAGGCCACCAGGGCTACGCCCAGCAGTACCGCCGCCACTCCTGCGTAGGTAACCGGATCGTGCGGGCTCAGCCCGAACAACAGGGAAACCAGAAAGCGTGTCAGGGCCAGCGACAAACACCAGCCCACCACCACTCCCGCTCCGACGATTGCCATGCCGTGGCGCAGCACCAGGCGCATAACGTCACCGCCCTGCGCCCCCAGGGCCATCCGAATCCCAACCTCGCGGGTCCGCTGGCTGACCGAATAGGACATGACGCCATAGATGCCCACTGCCGCCAGGAGCAGCGCCAACAGGCCGAAGCCGCCCAAAAGATCGGCGCCCATTCGGGGCAGTTGCAGAGCATTACTTAGGATCTCGGGCATGGTTGCCTCACCCTTGAGCGGCAGATGGGAGTCGAGGGCTTGAACGACGTTGCGCGCCGGGGCCACCGCGGCCGCGATATCGCCCTTCGAGTGCACGTAGAGAGTTACCCCAGTTGACATCTGTTGATCGAGCGTAAAATAGATGTAGGCCTGAGGGTCCTCACCCAGGTTGAAGTACTGGCAGTCGCGCGCGACGCCGATCACCTCCACGTTCCAGGTTTCGCCGAAGAAGTGCAGGTGGTGTCCGATCGGATTCTGACCGGGCCACAGGCGCCGAGCCAATGTTTGGTTCACCACCGCCACCAGCGGCGCTCCTTCCCGATCTTGAGCCGTGAACCCGCGCCCTTGCAGGATGGGAATGCCGAGGGTCTGGAAGTAGCCCGGCTCCACAGGGTCCACCGGCGTCAGCTTGCCACTGCGGCGGTCGGTAGGATCCACGCCTTCGGGAAACACGGTGCGCTCGAAGCCGCCGTTAAAGGGCGCATCCACGCCGACGCTCGCCGATTGAACCATGGGCAGCGCCCGGAGGCGATCGAGCACCTGCTGGTAGAACTGGCGGGCGTGCTCATTGTCGTAGCCAGACGCGCCGAGGTTGAGCGGGACCGTCAGTAGACGGCGCGTCTCGAAGCCGGGATCGATCTGCTCGGCGTTGCCCAGGCTGCGCACGAACAGCCCCGCTCCCACCAAGGCCACCAGCGAAAGCGTCACCTGCACGATCACCAGCAGGTTGCGGGCGGCGAACCAGCGATTCACGCGCAGCGTGGGGTCGGTGCGTTCCCGCATGGCTCCCATGAGCTCGGCGCCGGCGGCCTGACGCGCCGGGGCCAGGCCGAACAGCAGCCCGGTGACGACTGAAATACCGAGCGTGAGCAGCAAAACGCGGCGATCGAGCGAAAACTGGGTAAGGGCGGCGGCCACCAACGGCGCGCGCAGCGCCGCCACCAGATGGCTCGTCCAGTAGGCCACCAGGATACCGCCCGCTCCCGCCGCCAGCGACAACACGGCGCTCTCAGTAAGAAGTTGACGCACCACCCTCCAGCGGGTGGCGCCCAGCGAAAGCCGCACCGCCATCTCGCGTTCGCGCCGCGCCCCTCGTGCCAGCAGCAGATTCGCCACGTTGGCGCAAGCGATCAGCAGCACCAGGCCCACCGTACCTTGCAGCAGCAGCCCCGCGCGCACGAATACGCCCCGAACGTTCGGGTTGATCGAAGATTCGGTCAGCGGCAGCATGGCGACGCCCCGCCCGGTGTTCTCCCGCGGATACTCGGCCTCGAGGTGACGGGCCAGCGCCTGCATGTTCTCATTCGCCTGCCCAAAGGTGACGCCAGGCTTGAGCCGGCCGACCATATTGAAAGCCAAGCCGCGGCGCTCGTTATAAAAGTCAATCGGCTGCCCGGTTATGATCGTGTCGTGCGTGGCGTTCGGAACCCAAAGATCAGGGCCACCCAACGCATTTTCACCGCTAACACCCTGGGGCGTAATGCCCACCACCGTAAAGCTGTGGTGATTCACCGTGATGGTCTTTCCCACCAAGCTGGGATCTTTGCCAAACTGGTCTTGCCACAAGCCGTAGCTGAGCACCGCCACCGGGTGCGCGTCGAGCGCGCCATCTTCCTCCGGCAGGAATCCTCGTCCGAGTTGGGGCTTGATGCCCAGCACGTCGAAGTAGTCGCCGCTCACCAGTTCACATGTCACGGGCACGGGCTTGCCGCTCACCTCCAGCGTCACGCCGGAGAACGTCGTGATCGCCAACCCGGTAAAGACCTGATTCATCTCCCGGTAGTCCTTGGCGTTGAAAAAGGAAGTGGGAAGGAAAGTGTTGAAGCCGCCCGTATTCCTCTTGTCCGTCGTGTACACGGCGACCGCCCGCGAAGCGTCGACCCCCGGCAACGGATTAAGCAACAGGGCGTTGATCAGCGTGAAGATCGCGGTGTTGGCGCCGATCCCCAACGCCAGCGTCACAATGGCGATGACGGTGACGCCGGGATTCTTCGTCAGCATGCGGATGCCGTAACGGACGTCCTGCCAGAAAATGTTCATGGGCGGCCCTTCCCCCAGATTTTACAATATCGGCTACAAGCGTATCGCAACTCCGTGTCCATTCTCGGAAATCCGGCAATCCCTTTAATCTTCAGTCGCTTACTGTAGCCCCTCTTGGAAACACTTCGAGCCCCACTGTCCGTTTGTGGGACTCTGCCGTCCGAAATTGAGCAGTATCCACTTCCATCACGCACCGCCAAATAGCTTGGTCAGGGATCTCGCTAAGATGGACCGTGCGGCGGCTATCGTCGGGTTCAAGTACCCTGACCCGCCATCGCCGCTAGCCTGGTGAGTCTGGTCCCGCGAGGCCGCGTCGTGGCCTGGCTGGGCGCTTTCCGGGCCCACGCAATTACTGTTCCCTGTCCCCTGTTCCCTGTTCCCTAATCGGCCGTCCGGCCCTGCCGGCGCAAGATTACCCTGTTCGTCCTGGCCGCAACGCAGGCGGTCCCGCAAGCCCGGCTGTCCCAGCCGGAAGACTCGATGCCGTAACTTCTCCTCCAGCGCCTCGCCCACTGTTGGAACCCCCGCCGGATATTGGTTGAGTGCCGCCAGGATCACCCGTTCCGGCGTCCAGTAGCGTTTTCGCTGCACCCAGTAGGTAATTCCCACCCTCCGACGGTGGTCTGCCATTCGAATCGGCAATATAGAAAGTTGCGGTGGCTCGCTTCGCTTGGAAAAGAAGGATGATCGCGGCTTCAGACCATTTATGCCCGTACGCCGGGCCACGCACCAGACCGCCGCCGCCATTTGGTCTAACTGCCGCATCTGCTGTGGCTCGGCCGTCTGCGCCTGGAACGTCGACCCAATCTCTCCCAGGACTTTCTCGTAGAGAGCCGCCCCGCCGTTGTCACCTGCCGCCGTCAGCTTTTCCGGCAGCCGCTTGGCATAGCGGCCATGCTTCAGGTTGTTCATACAACTCCACGCCTTGCCTCGGACGGTGCGGGGTCCGGTCGACTTGAGGGCGTTGCGGCGGTTAGCCGCCAGGAACGCTTCAGTCCGAGTAGGTGACTTGCGCAGCATAAAATCCTCCTCCAGCCCTTTTCAGTCCCGGGGGCTCAATCAAACGCGCTCAGCCAGGATTATGCCGTATTTTAGTATATGTAGGGTTATGTGTCAATAGGATGACAGAGGGAATTTTACAGTGCTCTCCGCGCGCTCAGGGTCAGTGTGCTAGGCGATTCTGGTCGTTCTTTTCTTTCCATCACCGATGCTTCTCCGCCAGAGCGCGTTTCACACCTTCGGGATCGTGGGTAATCACGGTGAGATAGGCACGGGCCGGTTGGTCGGGTTCGCAGCGTCCCTGTTCCCAGTCGCGCAGCGTACCAATCGGGATGTGATACCGCGCCGCGAATTCTTCTTGGGTCAGGGCAAGCGCACGGCGCAGGGTTCTAGTTCGCGGTACCCGCCGCGCGGTGCGAAGCTGCTCGGGAGTCATCGGCTGCGCGTCCGGATCAGCCCTAGCCGCAGCAATGACCTCTTCGTCGGTCATAGCCCGGAGGCGATTCCAATCCGTTTTGTCTTCAAATGGTTTCGTGGAGCCGTCAGGCAACACTTCAACCACTTTGCCGTCAGCGCGGACTCTCGCGGTAATAATCGTTTCGCCCACGTTTTCCGCCTGTCTGGCCGAGGCAGGCCCGGAGGGCCGGTAGAGAGTAGCCCAGGGCGCAAGCCCTGGGAACCCCGATGTAACGCAAGCAACCCAAGCCCCGGAGGGGCGTAAGAGCGTGCGCCAGCCATGCTTCTTTCGCCCCTTTCGGGGCTCGCTGGCCTCCCGTGATCCTGACCCAGGGCTTGCGCCCTGGGCTAAACTCTTCCGCCCCTCCGGGGCTAAGGCGTGGCCTCGACGGCAAACCGGATGGCCCTTTCATGCAGTCGATCCCGCGCGTTGAGAAGAGCAAAGAAATAAACTGAATCCGCGAAAACGGCTTTCATGGGGTTGGTCGCTTCGGCGTGCCATGGATATAATGGTCGTGGTTCTCAGCGAAGTCCGCTGGTAGGTCTTTCAGAACGCCGGCCAGCACCAGCAACTTCTTACCGACTGGCTCCAGGGGGGAGGCTCCCTCAAGCGGCTCAACGCGCACTTGAGTGCCGTCCGCCAGCTTCGCTTCGGGCGGCAAGATCACTGTGCCATTCAAAACGGTGCCCTTATAGGTCATAAACTCGACTCTCTGCCGTATTTCCTTGGAACCCTAACTTCGTTCGTCATCAGCCACAGTTAAATGTACCACGTTCTGGCTTTTGGAGTGCGGCAGCTTGCTGCCGCTTTCTACCGCAGCAGCGTTGCCGACGATCGGCGAGAACAAAGCGGCAGCAAGCTGCCGCACTCCAAAAGCCAAATTGGCTACCAAGTAGCGGTACAGCCTACGCTCTCTCAGCCTTTTGTGATACATTCCGGGGAGCGGAAGGATCCGATTGACCCGATGACGACACGAATCACAAAGATTACGTCGCCAGAGGCCAGGGAGCTAGAGAAGAAAAAGGCCGAATTGGCAAGTCTGGAGGCGAGGTTAGCAGAACGTGAGTTGGATTTGGCAACTCTTCAGGCCGAGCTGCGTAGCTTCGAGGGAACCTACTACCGCGTCGTGGGCTCCCGGCTCGCTGAGTTGGATGAAATTGAAGCTCAAATTTCGGAGGCCGAGTCTCGCAACCAGCCGAAAGACCCGGAGGCACAGGAGCGAGCGTCGCAAGCCCGCGCCCAGGCTCAAGAATCGGCCCGGGCCGTGGAAGCTGAGCAGGAGGCAGGCAAGCGGGAACCATTCACGCCGTCGGAGAATCTGAAAAAGCTCTACCGTGAGGTTGCCAAGCGTATTCATCCCGACTTGGCCACCGACGAAAGCGAGCGCCAACGCCGGCATGAATTGATGACGGAAACCAACCGCGCCTACGAGGAGGGCGATGAGGGTCGCTTGGAGGCAATCCTGCGCGATTGGGAATCCAGCCCGGAATCGGTGAAGGGTGAAGGGCCGGGAGCCGAACTGGTTCGCGTCATCCGCAAGATTGCTCAGGTGGAAGATCGGCTGAAGGCTATTGATCGAGAAATTGCCCGGCTGGACGAATCCGACCTCTACCAACTGAAAAACCAGGTGGATCAAGCCAAGGAGGAAGACCGTGACCTCTTGGCCGAGATGGCGGCACGCGTGAACGAACAAGTTGTGGAGGCACGGGAACGATTAAGATCAATGACGGGACACGGCACCACTTTATGAGCGATGACGATAATCAGGTTCCGAGTGCCCTTCTTGCCGTGGGGACCAAGGCCCTTACTATAAGGTCGGCAGCCCTTGTAAAGAGAGGGCTGGCGTTGGCCGAGAGCCTCCAATTCCCGGAAGCGCTCCGCGAACCGAAACCCAGCAAGGAACAGTTGGAGGACGCCGCCCGGTTCTTGGACCGCGTCGGCCAACGTCGCCAGTCGTTGGGCAACACGGACGGTGCGATAGCGGAATACCGTGAAGCGCTACGTTTGAACCCGGACTACGCACTGGCGCACCACAACCTCGGCGTCGCACTGGAGCGGAAAGGCGACCTGGATGGGGCCATGGTGGAATACCGTACCGCCATTCGCCTCGAGTCGGAGTACGCACCAGCCCACTTAGGCCTCGGCAACGTGCTCTACCACAAGGGCGACCTGGATGGGGCCACGGCGGAATACGACACTGCCATTCGCCTCGACCCGAACAACGCACCGCCTCACTTAGGCCTGGGCAACGCGCTCTACCACAGGGGCCGACTGGGTGCAGCCATGGCGGAATACCGTGAGGCACTCCGGTTAAACCCCAATAGTGACATGGCGCACGCTAACCTCGGTGCCGTGCTAGGGAGGAAGGGCGACCGCGACAGGGAGATCGTGGAGTATCGCCAGGCGCTGCGCTTGAATCCGGGTAATGAATTGGCGCACACCAACCTGGGCTCCGCGCTTGGGCAGAAGGGCAACTGGGACGGTGCGATCGCGGAACACCGCGAGGCGCTCCGCCTGAACCCCAGCTACGCACTGGCGCACGCCAACCTCGGCTTCGCGCTCGGAAGCAAGGGCGACGCGGAAGGTGGGATCGCGGAATACCGTGAGGCGCTCCGCTTGGAGCCGAATATTGACGTCGTGCACTACAACCTTGGCTGCGCGCTGCGGCAGAAGGGTGACTGGGACTCTGCGATCACGGAATACCGAGAGGCGCTGCGTTTGAACCCCGACTACGCGCCGGCGCACACCAACCTCGCCGTCGCGCTCGAAGGCAAGGGCGACACGGACGGTGCCATAGCGGAATACCGAGAGGCGCTTCGCCTGAACCCCGAACTTGCAACGGCGCACTACAACCTTGGCCTCGCGCTTGAGCACAAGCAGAGCTTCCGGGAGGCTTTGCAGGAGTACCGCACGGCCTACGAAATTAATCCTCAAAACCCCGACTACCGGAATGCTTACAAGCGCCTCGTGAAAGAGGTGCGCCGGCGCCAAGAGCGAGAATGAAAAGCGGCGGGAACGATGGTGCGCTGCCGTAGTGACCGCCACGACGCAGACGCGCCAAGCTCCCAAAGTCGCGCTCCGGAGAACAAAAGCCATGGCCGACAACATCGGCTGGGAGAAAATCCTCGGTACCGCGCTTATCAGCTCATTCTTCACCGCCTGCCTGACGGAGCCGGTCAAGGCATGGGTTCAACGCTGGCTCAACCGCAGGTTTTTGCGGCGGTCTATCTCTTGGGAGATCAGCAACAATTCCGGCGCGCTGCTCGGGCAGGTGCAAATGGCCAAGCATAATGACGAAATGAAGGACGGGATCGGGCAACGCTTTGCGATGGGATACAAGCGGCTGGCCTACGACCTAGCCCTGAAGGACACCGTCGCTTTTTACACCCTTGCCGGCCATATCGAACTGTATTATATCGAGATCCTCTACCGGAATTTCGAGCAGGTGATCCACGGACGGTTTGACAGCGGGGACCAACGGCTAGCCAATGCGGGATACGCCGCCGATAGCGTCCTGAGCGTTCTCAAAAACAGGCATATGAGCAAACGCTTGATGTTCAGGGTTAGCCCCAACTGGGCGAAAGAGCATTTGAGGGAGAACCTGCCGCTGACCCCTTACATTGACGTTGAGCCGCCGGGACTCCGTGAGAGATTGTTTAGGCGATATGACCGGTTGCAGTACTGGATATGGCGCACGTTCTATGCACGACAGTTACGCCGGGCGTAGAGCCTTGTTCTGCGTCTTCTCCCTAGGCTCAAGCCGCTCATTTGCCAAAACCCGACCATGCGAGGGAGTACGAGGCGCCTACTCGGTTGACCAATGGATTCAGCAAGAAAGTTGAGAACCAAGCTGCTTCACTGAAAAAACTTCTCGAATTTAGCAATGGCCCCGTTTCCGATAATATCGATGAGAACTCCGAGACATTGGGAAACTTCGTGTCCCTTTACGATTCCCTCGTCGAAAATCACCGCATAGGCAACGTTGCTCTGCATGTGCACCTTTTTGGCGATGTGCATCGGCGGCCCAATGCCGATGTGTGTCTTACTATCGCCCAGCGGGAAGAAGCTCTGAACCTGTTTCCCAAGCGCGCTAGTAAACTCGGTCTCTGCGGCCAGGACACTCAAAAGCGTCAACAGCATCCGTCTGTGCTTGTTGACGTTGGCGAGGTCGTTGACAATGACGATAGGGCTCACTTTCCCTTGGCTAGCCTTGTACGGCTGCAGGCGCTTAATTTCTGCAAGCGCCTCTGGGGAAATGCCGTCGAGCCGATGCCGCCGAAGTTCGCTCTCGAAAGCGTCGGCGCTGCTGCAAATAGGGAATTGATGTTTGTCAGTAGGTACCTTGTTCGCAGCAAGGACCAGTTCCCATACCAAGTAATCAAGGGACGACCTGAGGTTTTGAACACAGTCGCCGATGCGAAGAGGAATCGAGACGGGAATAGGGATTCGTGGCCTGATTCTGTGAATAAGGCGATTTGTATCGGGTTCTGTCTCAGCCACGACTTCTGCCGGTTTATTATCAAGATACCGACGAAGTTCAACTTTAAGGGCATTAAGGTTCTCTGCTGCCCAGACGACCTTCTCCATCACTGAATCGAACGGCATCCTAACAGGTTAACACGCTTAGGGGCGCAACTCTCTCGCCAAACTTTTCGCCCTAGAATTCGAAACTGCACCGCTTCCTACGATTCAAACTGCCACTACCCGGAGGTCCGTGACGTGGCGAAGAAGAGGCGAATCTGATATCCTTAGTTTTGACCGTTGAGACCTATCCCGACCAGCTTGAGCCACAAAATCAGGATGCGCCGATTTGGCGCTTCATGGAAATGTGGAAGTTCCGCGACTTGATGACCACGGGGGAGCTGTATTTCCGGCGCGCCGACCTGTTCGCCAATGATAAGAACGAGGGATTGCCACCCGGAGAGTACCTGCGCACCCTGGCGCTGAACCCCCTTGACGTGCGCGACAGACAAGTGATGGATGACCACACTGGGTCTGTGGCACAATTCCGCGAAAGCTTTTACATTAGCTGCTGGCATCTACACCGCAACGAAACACGCGAGATGTGGAAGGAGTACGGCGAGGACGGAGTGGCCATCTGTTCGCGGTATTCGTTACTGAAGTCCGCTCTGGATGCGACGGGTGATCGCGCGTTCCTAGGGCTGGTCCAGTACGGGTGGAAACATGTGACAGGCCCGAATCTGTTCCGCTATGTCACCACCAAGCGGGTGGAGTATGCAGGCGAGCGGGAAGTGCGGGCAGTGTTGTGGATCATGGACGCTCTTGCAGGTGGCAACCGACATTTCAATAGCGACAATCGCGCACATCCGCGCCCTCTTACGCCCCCACTGCCGGACCGTGTGCCGGAGTTCGTCAGACGAAAGGTGGACTTGCAAGCACTTGTAACTGAAATATTTATCACGCCTTGGGCGTCTTCGACAACTGTCGGCGAGGTCAAGCATCTCGTGAAAAGCAACGGGTATTCAATTCCGGTTCAGCCCTCCGAACTAACCCGTTACCGGGAGTTCCTTCCGTAGAGCAAACTTAGCGCGGGCTTCACGCCCTTCAAAGTCTGCGGTTCTTTCTTTCGAGAGAACAGCGTTCTCCGCGAGTCCGGGCTACCCGCTGTAGCTCATTACATGCGCGGATTTTTTTCCGGTCGAAATAGGAGGTGAACTCGAGTGAGCGAATCGGACGATGAAGTTTTCGAAGAATCCTCTTTCTGCCGAGCAGGCCCGTCCAAGAATTGCCGACTGCAGATAGGTCCTGAGCGAAGCGAAGGATTGACAATTGGAAGAGACGTCAGTTGTCAGCGTCAGTCCTTCGAGGGCATCCGCGTTTGCGCGGTCGGCGTGCTTAATGTACTCTAATTGTGCAACTGATACGCTTGAGCGAGATCGGCCATGACGTTGACCATTGATCTCCCCGATGAGCAAACAGCGGCTCTGGCGGCAAAGGCGCGGGCGCGCGGCCTCTCCGCCGAGCAATACGCCCGGCAGGTTCTGGAGCATGACCTGGTGCCGGAGTGGCTTCAGAAGTCATGGGGAAGCGCAAAGGAATCCGGCCTCGATCGGCTTTCCGGGGATGAGATCGACGCGGAGATCGCAGCGGCACGTAAGACACGGCGGGCATCGCGGTCGCAGCCGGACTCATGATCCGCGTCGTCCTCGATACCAACATCATCGTTTCCGCGTTGTTGCAGCCCCTCGGGCCTCCCGCCCAGATATTCGTCCAGGCCATCGGCGGGTCAATTCAGATGTGCGTCAGCGGCAGCATCTATGCCGAGTACGAAGAGGTCCTCAGGCGTCCCCGATTCCAACGCGCCGAAGACATCATCGTCGGCACGCTTCGCGCGATTCTGGAGAAGGGCTTTTGGGTGAGACCCACGGAAGCTCTACGAGTGTGCTCCGACCCGGACGACGATATTTTTCTGGAATGCGCGCAAGCCGGTCGGGCCGACTATCTGGTGACCGGCAATCTCGGGCACTTTCCGACATCGTGGGAAGGCACGCGGATCGTAACGGCCAGGCGCTTGCTGGATGTCGTCCTCGGTGAAGCGGAAACAGAGCCGGCTTGAATTCACTGAGGCCAAAGCGGTACCTTGTTGGTGATCTTAGCCTCGTGCGCTGAGGCTCAAATCGTCGCACTTTCAGAATACCATCGCCGTTCAACGGGTCAACGCCTTACCGTCTCCGTTAATGAAGCCTCATCGCCCGCCGCAGCAAGGGTAGCGCAGGCCTGCTTTCCAAGGCCTGCGGTTCTTTCCTTGTGATTTTTGTCCCCTGTGTGTCTGCACGCGGGCCGTCACTCGCTTGCCCCAGGGGTGCGTCCGCGCAGAAAGCTGCCTGGATTGCGCCTCAGCGCTTCCTTGCCCCCAATTGCGCTACGCCGCCTCCAAGCGGACTTTAACCTTCAATCCGGCCTTGCGAAGTTGGTCTTTGACGGCCACGGCGACGAACTGGTTCACCGAGTAGCGCGTAGCGCGGAGTTATCCCGCCCCCGCGGTCAGCGGTTTCCTGAGCTGGCGGCTGGGCATGTTCTCGGTGTCCATCCACGGGCCGTATCCGAGCCTCTGAAGGTCGTTACAGAGGCGCTCAACGAAGGGCTGATCGTCCTTCCAGGCGTACGAGATGAAGATGCTGCCACGCTGCTTCGCCATCAGTGGGAGTCACTTTATCACAATCATGCCCGGAGCTCACCGGGTTCCACCTGGGAGCGCGGGCGTCTCGCCCGCTCTTAATTGACGATTGTCGATTGCCGATTGTAGCGCGCTTGGACTGGGATGACTTTCAATCGTCAATCGTCAATTCTTCACCCGCGCTTCGAATTTTTCGGTTGCGTGACCGCAAGGGTGTGAGGCTGGCCTGCGTACCCCTGTGGGGAGTGGGGAAAGGATCAGGGGTCGGGCAGCGCGCTGACTTTTCGCCGATCCCGGTATCGATCCAGCGTGAGCTTCAGCCCGATCAGCACGTCCGGGTGAAAATGGTAGGATCGGGCCTCTTGCTCGGCCCTCTGGAACGACATCTCGCCGCGTCTCATTCGGTAGAGGGCGACGATCACCCCAGTACGGTCATCGCCCAGCTTGCAAGTCACGAACATCGGCTTGGGAGCCTGCCGCATCATTCCGAACAACTGGCGCAGCCTCTGGTCAGACACGCCGGTGACGGCAGTCTGCCCGAACCAAATCTCAAACGGAATAATGTGAAAGTTAAGGTTTCTCCTACCCGTTCGTTTTTCGCAGCCTCGGATGGTCCCCACTGCGCCTCCCTGCAAGTCGACGATGGTCCGGATTCCTAAGGCCGCGAGTTTGGCGTAACCGTTGCAGTCGGGATGGCCTCCGCGAAATAGATCGGCGTCAACCTGGTGGAAATTGGGGATGTCCTTCTCCGTGATCCTGGAGGGATTACCTGCACGAGGGTATCCATGATAGCTGGCTTCCGAACTCACGGTGGAAGCGAGAACCAAGCAGACGAGCAAGGTGCTCGCCCTCACATACACTTGAACCGAAACTGCCATCTGCCGTACCCTTTGATCGTGATCTTGGCCACTGGAACGGCCAAAACATACCTGACTCGCACGTCACCCTCTTCCCCTCATAGTTTGATGCACTTCCGCCCCTCGAGGGTCTCGCGCCGGGCGTTAGCCCGGCATCCGGAGGTAGACGGCAGGAGGTAGACGGCATAGGAGGGAAAGCAAGGGTAGCGCATCTATAACGGCGTCGGCCGTGTCAAGACCCTTGTGGGCACACGTCGCCTTCTGCGCGCCGGAGCGGGGTCAAGGGCGCCCGG
>JGI26339J46600_10000456_pt1 | contig 14106 bp, 15 predicted proteins | sample BogFormECP12_OM1_FD_46600 | JGI IMG/M metagenome (IMG submission 46600) | reverse complement strand
ATAACTTGCCTCCTTGGACTCACGATACTCGTCCACATGTTATATCGGCACAACGCGCAAGAACTTTAGGGCTGTTTTGGGGGTTCTTAAAATTGGGGAGCCGACGTTACAGCCTTCCTCGTAATGTCCACCGCATGGAATACTCCAAGGTGTTGGGCCGAGTGCGGGCTAATGAGGATTGGTTCAGGGGACCCTCGGTTCTGAAACCTCCGGGGGTGTCTGGTTCAAGAATTTCGGAATATGCCATGGGTGCCGCCTCAGAAACCGCGCGATCGGCGGAGCTTCCGGCGGATATATGTTGACCTTCTCGCTGGCATCCCATTCGAAGGGAAGATGCACTACGCTACCTGGCTGGGAGATTTCCTCCAGCGCCCGTAATGTTGCCCTCAACACCGCGAGTTGACGTGCAGCGTCTCCCGGCAGGCCTAAGGTCAGCCCAAAGGGGTGCTCGATCGCCGCATTGCGCGGGACACCGACACTGTTGGTCAGCTCCGGCATCATGGAAAGCGAGATAGTACTGAACCCGGCGGCTTCGATCTCTCGCTGAACCAGTCCCACGGACCAGCAGCAGACCGGTCAAACCGGAACCAGCACTACCGCGTCCACCTGTTCCCGCCGAAGCTGGTCGATGATGCCAGGAACCGAGTCACGCAGTAGCGCATCGGGCCGAATGGTATACCCCCCATATGAATAATGAGAAGGGGCCGAGTGCGCGATATCACCCAGCGCTTCGAGTTGACACAGTCTCTCGAGAGGCATCACGCAGTTGAGATCCTGTTGAGCAAAGGATGTATTGATATGCATGTGATACACGCGAACGTCGGCCGTCACGGTTGCTCGAGGAAGAACTCGATACGACGGATCGGACGACCAAGGATCCCGCCGCTCGATCTCCTGGTCAAATGGCTGGTCGGTCTTGAGGGCGACCGCTGCGGAACTCACAATCGAGACCGTGCATTGTGAGATTGGCTTCGCCAGGGGACTCCAAGGGATCTGCCGCGGCGCGCCGAGTGTAACCCAATGCTTCATCATGCGGCTGGTGATGCCATCGAGGAAGCGGTAAGAGTTGACGATCTTGGCCATCAATCCTATGATGCAGCCCTTCATTTTAACGAATACTCACGTCGAGTAGCGCCAGCCAATACTGGACGGATTGCAGCGCGAAGCCGATAAGGATCATGCCAACTCCGAAGACACCCATGCGCTTCTCGGGCACATGATCTGCACTCCATTCGATGAAAGGCGTACATGCGCTCGCGATCGCCGTGACCACTCCAATCACCAGTCCGGCTTTCACCCCGACGCTCAGCGCGTTCGCGCGTTGATGCGCTGTTAAGGCGCTGATATATCCGGCGACAGCGTAGCCGACCGTGCGATTCACCGCCGCGAGAAACTGATGTTTGGTCAAACGAGGGCGGGTGGCAGGTTGATAATCGATGGTCGGCCGAATGCCGGTTCGGTACCCAAGGACCTGTCCCACTGTGCTCAGTGCGCCAAACGTGGCCCCAAATGTGCCTCCATATAAATAAGCAGCGCCCAGAGCGAAGCCGACTCCACGAATGGCGCTCATCGCCGCGTCATACCAGAATCCCGGCTTCGGTCCACGCCTCGAAGCGCGGGAAAACTCCCAGGCGAGTGTGATGCCGTGCGCCCCGCCGCTCGCGAGCCCAAATACCGGCCCGAGGGCGAGACCGTACCCGGCTCCGAAGAGCGCGCCGTAGGTGACTCCTCTGGTGAGAGTCCGAAGTGGTCCGTGTTCCCCGCCCAAGAGATCATAGGCTAGGTATAACGCGCCCAGCACGTCAAGTGAACTGCCGACGATGCTGACCACCGCGAGAGTGTGCTTGTCGATCATCATGGAATGTTGGCAAACTGGCCGTTCTTGAGGACCAGAAACGACTCGTGCTGTGCGCAAGCGATGAGCTGTTTCTTCGGGGTGTCGATGCCCTCATCCGTTAGTTGGAAAGTTCCATGGTGGATAGCGATGCTGGTCTTGGCGCCCAGGATCTCATGTGCTCTAACCGCCTCGTCGGGAGCCATATGCATGGGCGACATGATCCAGCGTGGTTCGTACGCTCCGATCGGCAATAACGCGAGGCGCGGCGATCCGAACTTTTCCCGAATCTGGGCGAAATGACCTCCGAACGCGGTGTCTCCCGCGAAATATACGAACCGTTCCTGACATTCGATCACATACCCGCACCATAGGGTCGTGTTGCGGTCGTAAATTCCCCGGCCTGAGAAGTGCACAGCCGGGACGCAGTGGATGGTGAAGCCCGTGAGTGACAATGATTCGCCCCAATCCACCTCGTGAGCGGGCCCTATATTCTCTGAGCGGAGCAGCCCAGCCCCGCCAGACGGAATAATGAATGTAGAATCTCCACGAGCCGCCAGCCGACGCAGTGCTGGTAGATCCAGGTGATCATAATGATTGTGGCTGATGAGCACGGCGTCGATGCACGGCAGATCCTCCCAAGCGACTCCCTGTTCTCTGTGGCGCCGCGGACCTATCCAGAACAGAGGACTCGCTCGTTCGGACCAAATTGGGTCCGTCAAAATGTTGGAACCCCGTTGCTGAAGGAGCACGGTCGAGTGGTTCACGAGGGTGGTTCGCAGTCCGCTGCCTTCCACGCGGCGGGGTGGTATGGATTGCTCGACGTCCGGAATGAAGCTGGCCGACGGTTCCGGCCGGCTGGTCAGCTTCCATCGGAGTACCTCAAGAAGCCCGGGCGCCTGCCGACCGTCCGGGTTGTAGAAACGCTTTCCGTCAAAGTGCTTCGGCCACCTCGGGTCGCTAGTACCCTCCTGCATGAATCACCTTCAATTTTCATTTTGGATCCCAGCTTCCTGGCAGTTTACACCCAGCCGCTAACTTTTCTCCCCTAAGAGATGGCCTTTCCTGTGAGAGCCGTCTTTAGGGGTAAGGGTAGGGAATCGCGGCCGCAAGGGACTGATAGATAGAAGGTTGGTGCGAAAGGGGGGACTCGAACCCCCACCCCTTACGGGACCAGATCCTAAGTCTGGCGCGTCTGCCAATTCCGCCACTTTCGCTCGCGATCAACCCTCTTTCCATTGGATAACTACTTCTCGGGCTTTGTCCAGCTCTCCTGTAGCTCCAGCCCCTGGGCAACCGAGACCGACTCTGGTTCGAGTTCAACGGACCTCCACCAGCACCAGCGACACATCATCGGAGGCAGGACCGGCGCTCCACGCGGCAACGCGATCGAGGAGGCCCTGCTGCATGTCGTTGAACGGCAGCAGCGACGTCTGGCGGACGAACTCGCGCACGCCCTCGACGCCGAGCCTCTGGCCGTGCGAGTCGAACACGTCGGTGATGCCGTCGGTATAGAGGACGATACGGTCGCCGGGCTCGAGCGCGACCTCGACAGTCGCTTCCCCACCCACCGCTTCGGTCACCGCACCGAGCGCCATACTGCGCGACTCCACGAGCCTCGGCTCCGCTCCCGGCTGCACCACCATGGCCGGCGGGTGACCCGCCCCGGCAAAGACCATGCGCCGGCAGTTGCCGTCGACCCGCGCCGCCGCCAGCGTGAAAAGAAAGACCGGGCTGCCGATGTGGTGCATCACGAAGCGGTTCAGTTGATGCAGTATCTCGCCCAGCGGCGCGCCGCGGTGCAACTGCGTGATGGTCTCGGAGTAGATGCGATTGGCGATGAGCGCCGAGCTGATGCCGTGGCCTGAGACGTCACAAACCATCAGATTCAGGTGCCGCTCATCGAGCGGGCTGACAAGGCCGAAATCGCCGCCAATCGTGCGCACCGGGCGATAGAACGCCTCCACCCGCAGAGCACCCCACACCAGCGACTTGGGCGCCAGGCTTTGCTGGATGCGGGCGGCAAGGATCAGATCCTGTTCGATCTCCTGGTGGCGCGCTTCGAGTTGCGCGTTGACGGTGCGCAGATCCTGTTGGGCGCGCTTCTGTTCCGAAATGTCGGTGGCGGTGACGATCGCGAAGCGCCGCCCCCCGGGTTCCTCCACCGACCGCGCGCTGATCACCACGGGCAGGCGTTCCCCGCTCTTGGTCGGCAGGAAGAACTCTTGCCGGCTGCGGCCTGTCTCTCGGGCCTTCTGGCGAAGCGCGTGAATCACCGTGAAGTCTTCCGGAGCGTAGTACGCTTGCCCAGCGTGCTTGCCAATGATCTCGCGGCGCGAAAACCCGGTCATCTCCTCGAAGACGGCGTTGACAAAGAGGACGCGGTCCGAATCGTCCGCAATCAAAACGCCTTCGTTCAGGGTTTCGAGAACGCACTCCATCTGCCTCAGCCATTCCGGGCTATCGATGGTCGCGCCACGCCCTTCTTCGCTCATCCCAGCCTCACTCCAGTATCTTACACCAGCACCCGGCGCGACTTCGCCGGACCTGCCTGCGCTCGCCATCGATTTCACGGCGTCCTTCGAATTTCGCTTCTTTTTCCGTTTCTGTTCTTTTCTTGTTTTTTCTTGACAAATGACCGCAAGCACGACATCTTAACAAGTTTCGGTTGCTGGCCGCTTTCTAGGGCGCGTCCCGGCCTGATATGATGATGGTACGAGTCTGCTTTCATGACCAGTGCTTCGATGGCGCTTGCGCCGCCGCGGTCTTCACTCACTTCTACCGCGCCTGCGTCAATCCCGCTGCCGAACTGCGCTACCACGGGCTGACGCACCGTGCCGGCCAGCTTTTCGATCCCCGCATCTTTGACGGCGACGAAAACGCCATCGTCGATTTCAAATACTCGAGCTCCGACCGCCTGACCTGGTGGTTCGACCATCACCAGAGCGCGTTCCTTACCGAGGCGGACGCCGAGCACTTCCGCCGCGACACCAGCCACCGGAAGTTCTACGATCCGTCGTTCCGTTCCTGCACCAAATTCATCGCCTACATCACGCGCCAGGAATTCGGCTTCGATTCCACGCCTTTGCAGGAATTGATCGACTGGGCCGACATCATCGACGGCGCCCAGTACCCGGACCCGCAGACGGCGGTGGAGATGCGCGAGCCGGCTACCCAACTCACGCTGGTGATCGAGGGCGCGCGGACCAAGGGTTTCGTGGCCGACGTCATCATTCCCGAGCTGATCGTCAGGCCCCTGGCCGAGATTGCGGCCCTGCCGGTTATTCGCCAGACCTTCGATCAGCTTTACCAGCGGCACCTCGAGTTTATCGACCTGATCCGGCGCCGGGGCCAACTCCAGGACGGCGTTCTCTTCTTCGACGTGGCGGACCAGGGGCGCGAGGGTTTCAACAAGTTCGTTCCTTATTACCTCTTTCCCGGCGCCGTTTACAACGTGGCCGTCAGCAGTTCCGAGGAGCGCACCAAGGTCGCCGTCGGCAGCAACCCCTGGAATGCCACGCCCAAGACGATCAACTTGGCCACCATCTGCGAACGTTATGGCGGCGGCGGCCATGCCAAGGTAGCCGCCATCTCGCTACCGCCGAACGACCTGCGGCGGGCGCGAGAGGTGGCGCAGCAGATCGTCGCCGAGCTTCGCGCCGACCTCAAAGCGGGAGTCGGGAATCGGGAGTAGGGAGTCGCGAAGATGCCTCCCGTTGCCGGTCTCTACTCCCTACTCCCTACTCCCTGATCTTCCTCCGCTTCCCACAAGACCGCGTACGTCTCCACCGCCGCGTCTCTCCCCTTCACCACCACGGGCGCCAGCCTCTCCGTAGGCAGGAGTCCGTCGACCAGGAGGCGGGTGGATTCGCAGACCAGGATTTGCCCGCCCGCCGCTCCGGCGCAGAGGCGCTGCCCCAGGTTTACCGCATCGCCTACCACAGTGTAGTCCATGCGCCTAGCTGATCCGATGTTGCCGGCGGTAACCAGGCCGGTGGCGATCCCGATGCCGATCTCGAGCCGCGGGCGGCCGCGATCCCCCCCGTCGTGGTTCAGCCGGGCGAGGGCGCGTTGCATCTCGATGGCCGTGCGCGCGGCGCGCGCGGCGTCGTCCGGCCGGGCCAGCGGTGCCCCGAACACCGCCATCAGGCCGTCGCCGAGGAACTTGTCCAGCGTTCCGCCGTTTTCGAAGATCACCTCCGTCATTTCGGTGAAAAACTCATTCAGCAATTCGACCACCGCCGCCGGCGGCATCTTCTCTGCCAGGTGAGTGAAGCCGCGGATATCGGCGAAGAGAATGGTGGCCGTCTGGTTTTCGCCTCCCAGCCGCACCTGGTCGGGATGGGCCAGAATCTTCTCCACCACGGGCTCGCTCAGGTAGCGCTCCAGGGCCGTCCGTTCCAGGGCGTGGCGGGAAAGCGCTTCGTGGGCGCGCGCGTTCTCCAAACTGGCGGCGGCCTGCGCGCCCAAAACGGAAAAGATGCTCAGCTCGTCCTGATTGAACGCCCAGGGCTTGGTGAGGCAGTCGACGTAGAAGATTCCGAAAAGGTTCTGCTTGTAGAGCAGCGGCGCGCACATCGCTGAGCGCGTGCCGGAAAGGCGCAGGCTCTCGCTCCCGGCAAAGCGCGGGTCTTCCGCCAGGTTGCGGATCAGCAGCGGGAGCCGCTCCGTGGTGACGCGCTCGATGAGGTGTCGGGAGAGCATCACGCCGGAAGCGCCCGCATTCAGCTTTTCGCTCCCGCCGGCTTTGGTCCGTACCACCGCCGGCTGGAAGCCCGCTTTTTCGGCCCGCAGCATAACGAATCCGCGCTCGACGTTGTCCATGCGAAACGCCAGTTCCAGGGCGCGTTCGGGGATGGCCTGGGGGGTGAGCGCGGGCGAGAATGCCTTGCCGAATTCCAGAAGCAATTTGAGCAGCTTGTTTTCCCTCTCCAGGCGGCGGAATTGCTCGTGCGCGGAGGCGGGCCGTTGCCCCGACCCGGACCGGGCGCCTGGGGAGGCCTCCCCGGAGGTGGCGCGAGTGATGCGATCGGCCGAAAGGTCGGGTGCGGCACCCTCGGCGGCGATTAAGCGGTCGATCTCGGCCGCCACGCCCGCGCCCGTTTGGATATCGAGTGGCGGTTCTCCCGCCGCGTCGAAAAGCAACTCGTAGACTCCGACGCTCAGGTGGTCTTGATCGGCGAGACGCTGCTCGCGCACCAATTTGCCGTTGACGGTGATCCCATTCAGGCTGTCGAGGTCGGTGACCACGGCGGCGTCGCCCGCCAGCACTGCGAGCCGTGCATGGTGCCGGCTGACGCTGGGGTCCTTCAACACCAAGTCGTTCGAGGTAGCGCGCCCGAGGGTGACGGTCGAGTTCAGGATCTCGAAGATCTGGGTCCGCCGGTTAGGATCGTTCGGGTCGGTGATGATCAGTCTAGCCATTCCTAGCAGTTCTCAGTACTCAGTTCTCAGCGCTCAGCTTTCAGCCGTCAGCTTCCGATTGGGGGCGGTCCGGTGGATTTGAGCGCGTTACGGCGATTGGCCGCCAGCCTGGCGGCGGAAGGATTCGCGGACTTGGAAGAAGCCATAAGCTTCCTGTCACCCTGGCGCATCGTCGTGGGCCACTCGGCTAGCTGACCGACATATTAAGTATAGAGAGAGGTACTAGATTTGTCAAGGAAGAAAAATGAGTCAGGAGAATTTGAAGAGGAAAAGCCGCGGACCCAGCAGCTCCGCTGGAATCCTCGCGTGCAGGTCCGCCTCGTACTCGTGTTTGCTAGAACCAGTGTAGCGGGGCGGCGGACGGCTATCAACATGGTTCATACCGTACCACCACGCGTTGGGGTGGCCGTGTGGCATTTTTGCAGGTACGATAGAACCATGACCGGAATCCAGTTCATAACGGACGAGAAGGGTCGCAAGACGGCGGTGCTTATCGACCTCAAGAGGCACAAGGCCATTTGGGAGGACTTCTGGGATGGCCTCGTTTCCGAGTCGCGCCGCAAGGAAAAGGGCATTCCGTACGAGGAATACAGGGCCAAGCGATTGAGGGACAATCATCAGCGTGGCTAAATACTGCCTCGAAATAAAGCCCTCTGCCGCGAAGGAACTGGACGCGCTGGACGATGCGCTATTTGCCCGGATCGACCGCAAGATTGTGGTGCTCGCCGAGAACCCACGCCCGCCAGGATGCAAGAAGCTCAGGGGGGTACAAGGACCACTGGCGCATCCGCGTGGGCGACTGGCGCGTTTTGTACCCATTGATGACGCTGCCAGACGCGTGAGCATTACCCGCGTCGCTCACCGCAGAGAGGTCTACGAGTCCTGACACGGATTGCGGCCCGCCGAAGAAGCCGCAGCTACCACTTTTTTGTCGCGCCTCTTTGCGTTTTCGGCTGACCGCTGATGGCTGGCTGCTGTCATCTCGCTCTTACTCCCGACCCGCAAGCGGCCTCATCCGGGAAACGATCTGCTCGCGCACCTGGGCGGAAAGCTTGTACACATCGTCCTTGGTCAGCCCGGCGGTGGGGATGGCCGGGTGGACGATCATTTCCGTTTGCCCGGCGCGCACGTGATAACCGTCCGGCTTGTGGACGTAGCGGGTGCCGTTCAGCGTGATCGGCACCACGGGCACTCCGGAGAGGATCGCGAGATGGAAAGTGCCGGCGTGGAAGGGCAGCAGGTCGCCGGTTCGGCTGCGCGTGCCCTCGGGAAACATCACCACCGAGACACCCGATCGAATTTTCTTCGCCGCGTCGTCGAAGCTTTTCATCGCCCCGCGCGGACGGCCACGGTCCACCGCAATATGTCCCGACCTCCGCAAATGCCAGCCAAGGAACGGCCAACTGAATAGCTCCCGCTTGGCCACGAACCGGAACTGCACGGGCAGATTCACGAAAAGGATCGGGATATCCATGGCGCTGGGATGGTTGACGCAATAGATGGCGGTCTCGTTCAGCCTCGCGTTTTCCAGGCCTTCCACGCGCACCCGAATCCCACTGGATTTCAGGATCAGCCACGACCAGGTGCGGGCCCAGAAGTGCTGCCAGCGCCCTTGGCTGTCAAAGAACGAGCCCATGACGGAGAATGTTCCGCACACCATGGTGTAGAGATAAATCAGCAGGTTGGTGAAAACCAGCGAGCGCAGGTAGCTGAGGTAATAGGCGAAGCCCTCATGGGAAGATTGAGCCATTGGGTCATTGAGCGATTGAGCCATTGAGAAGAATTCAGCCATCGGGTCATTGAGTCATTGAACGAAACCTCGCTACGCCCATACCGACGTTTCCTTCAATGGCTCAGTGACTCGATGATCAATTCCTACACCCCGGCGAGTTGGGCAGCGGCGCGCAAAGGGATCCTCCCTTCGAGCAGCGCCTTCTTGAGAGCTCCCACCAGGAACAGCGAACCACACGCCAGGACGACGTCGCCGGGCGCGCTGGCCCGCCGAGCAGCTTCGATCGCCCGCACCGGGTCGGGTTCGATCACCACCCGCTGCGGCCGGACGCCTGTCACCGCGAGAATCTGCTCCCCTGTTGCCGCTCGCGCCACTTCCGGCCGCGTCAGGTAAACCTCCTCGGCCAGAGGAAACAGGATCTGACTGATTTCTTCGATGGCCTTGTCGCGCATCGAGGCATAGACCAGTCGTAAGCGCCTGCCGGCCCAGTTTTCGCGTGCGAAAGCTGCCACTTCGCGCGCGGCCGCAGGATTATGCGCGCCGTCCACCACTACGAGCGGGCGATCGAGAATCGTCTCAAGCCGTCCCTCCCAACGGGCCCGGCGGACCCCTTCCACGATGGCAGAGCGCGGGATTCGCCAGCCGTCTTGGGCCAATCGCCAGGCGGCGCAGACCGCCGCCGCCGCATTCCGCACCTGAAACTTACCCGGAAGCGAGGGGGAAAGGCCGGCGTAGCAGTCGCCGTTCACCGCTAAGTCAAAACGGTAGCGGCCGTCGCGTCCCTGCACGTCGGAGATGAACGTGAAGTGCGAGAGCTCGATTAACGCAGCGCCGAGTTCCGCCGCCTGCCGCCGCAGCACCTCCACCGCGTCGGGATTTTCACAGCCCGAGATTGCGGGGCGATGTGGCTTCATGACTCCGGCCTTTTCTCCCGCGATCGCAGCGTGGGTGGTTCCGAGGAATTCCATGTGGTCGAGTTCGACGTTCGTGATCACGGCCACGCGCGGCTCGGTGACGTTGGTTGCGTCCAGCCGGCCGCCCATGCCGACCTCGAGCACCGCAAAATCCACCGGCGTGCGGGCAAAGTACTGGAAAGCGCTGGCCGTGAGGTGCTCAAAGAAGCTGGGGCGCAGTTCCAGAGCCTTGCGCTTCTCCAGCCTCTCAACCGCCTCGCAGACCTCGGTGAAGCAATGGGCAAAATCGTCGTCCGGGATTTCCCGGCCGTCGACGCGAATCCGTTCGTTGACCTTGATCAAATGGGGCGAGGTGTAAAGGCCGACCCGGTATCCCGCGCACTGGAGAATGCGAGCCAGTATGGCAGATGTGGAGCCCTTGCCATTGGTGCCCGCCACGATGGCGGTCGGGTACTTCTGATGCGGGCGGCCAAGTTCGGCCAGGATGGTTTCAATGGCGCGCAGGTCAAACTTGACGCCGCGCAACTCGTGGCCAAGATCGGTGAGATAGGTGAGTGAGTCAGAGTAGTTCATTCTGGATCAGAAGAGGAAGACAGAAGACAGAAGTCAGGAGTCAGAATGAAAACAAGGAAGAATTGGCGATTTTCGATTGACGATTGGAAGAGGAACAGGCCCGTAAAGTCGGTCCCCCCTCCCCTAATCGGTAGTCGTCAATGGCTAATGTCCCCTCTTCCTTCTGACTCCTGACTTCTGTCTTCTGTCTTCCTCTTCTGCTTGTCTTCCAATCGTCAATTCTTATCGTGCACGAGAAATCCCAGCACCCGAGCCAGGTAATCCTTTAACTCCGGGCGCGGCACGATCGCGTCCAGCATGCCGTGGGTCAGCAGGAACTCCGAGGTCTGAAAACCCTCGGGTAGCTTCTTATGGATAGTCTGCTCGATCACGCGTGGCCCGGCGAAGCCAATCAGCGCCCCCGGTTCGGCGATGTTCAAGTCGCCCAGCATGGCGTAGCTGGCAGTGACACCCCCGGTGGTCGGGTTGGTGAGCACCGAGATGTAGGGCGCCCTCACTTCGTCGAGCCGCGCCAAGCCGGCGCTGATCTTGGCCAACTGCATGAGACTGATAGCGCCCTCCATCATGCGCGCGCCGCCCGAGCAGGAGACTACGATCAGAGGGACGCGCTGGGCGATCGCCCGGTCGATGGCCCTGGTGATCATTTCGCCCACCACCGCACCCATGCTGCCGCCGATGAACTGGAATTCCATGGCGGAGATGATCACGTGTCGGCCGCTCAAACGGCCTTCGCCGGTTAGAAGCGCGTCCTTGAGTCCGGTGGCCTTAGCGGCTTTATGGAGCCGCTCGCTGTAGCTCTTGGTGTCCTTGAACTTCAAAGGGTCGTTGGAAGCCAGGGCCGAATCATGCTCGGTGAACTTGCCGTCGTCGAAGAACATCTCCAGGCGCGGCCGAGCCCCCAACTTGAAGTGATAGCCGCACTTCGGACAGCATAGCAGGTTCGATTCCAAGTCTCTCTTCCAGAGGATCTGCTTGCAGCCGTCACACTTCACCCACAAGCCCTCGGTCTGAACGTGCGTCTCTCCGTGCGGCTTTAGCGGCTTTTTGTCTTTGTTGAACCAGGCCATAGAAGAATTGAGTCATTGAGCCATTGGGTCATTGAGTCATTGAAGAATCGGCGCATCGAGCGATTTTGTGTTTTGGGCCATTCAACGAAGCGACTCTGCGAAGAAAGGGTCGTTTTCTCTTCTTCATCCCTTTCTTCAATGGCTCAATGACTCAATGGCTCAATGACTCAATTCTTCAATATTCTATGCCCCTTTGGGCCATGATTCCCTTCTGGTACGGATGCTTGATATCGCGCATCTCCGTCACCAAGTCGGCGACCTCGACGATCGACGGGTGGGCGTTGCGGCCCGTCAGGACCACGTGAACCATCTCCGGCCTGTGCTTCAGAGCTTCCACCACCGGCTCGGGGTCGAGCATTCGGTAACTGATGGCGTAGTTGATCTCGTCGAGAATCACCAAGCCGTATTCGCCACTCTGAATTTTCTCCTTCGCGAACTGCCACGCTTCTTCCACCAGCCGAACGTCCTCGGGGTCGGGCTTTTCCACGCCCACTTTCACGAATCCGCGTCCCATCGGCAAAATCTGGAAGTGATCCTCGCCCAGCATTTTCGCCGCATCCAGTTCCCCATAGGACCAGGAGCCTTTAATGAACTGGACCATCAGGACCTTGAGCCCCTGTCCCACCGCCCGCATCGCCAGACCCAGGGCTGCCGTCGTCTTCCCTTTGCCCGGCCCGGTGTGGACAATAATCAGTCCTTTTCTGCTTTCAGGCAAGCCCACCTCGCAGAAGCCATCAGCCCTCAGCAATCAGCAAGACAAGAAGAGAATCCACAGATTACGCAGATTTCACAGACTACCCAGCGCCCCAGGCTTCTTGAGATCAATTTGAGCAATCTGCGAAATCTGTGGATTGTCTTCTTCGCTTTCAATCGTCAAACGCTAACACGCCTATCGCGGGTACGGATACCCGCGCAGCATGGTAAACCCCCGGTAAATCTGCTCCAGAAGCAACGTGCGTGCCCAGTCGTGAGTCAGAGTCAAGCGCGAGAGCGACAGCAGCAGGTCCGCCTCCTCTCGGAAGGCCGAGGAGAAACCTTCGGGTCCACCCACCACAAAAACCAGCTCGCGTGTTCCATGCAGTGCGCGCTGGCCCAGCCACTCGCCAAATTCCTGGGAAGTCCACTCGCGGCCGTGACTATCCAACAGCACGGTGTAGCCTTCGCCGGCTCTTTCCTTCAAACGGTCCAGCAACCTGCGCTCGCTTGATGAAGCCTTCCCGCTGGCGTGGCCTTGCCCCCGTAACGGCGCCAACTGCTCAACCACCAACTCACCTAAGCGGGCAATACGGGCCTGGTAGTCTGCCTGCAACGCCCGCAGATGGGCATCCTTGGTCTTGCCTTCCCAGATCACGCGGATACGCATCACAGGACAATGATGAATGCTGAATTATGAATGCTGAAAAAAAGAAAAACCCTTTCGATTTCATCATTCATAATTCAACATTCATAATTCCGCATCCACCGGAATCTTCACCGCCTTCTTCCACAGCCGCTCCAGATCATAGAACTGCCGGGTGCGCTGGGAAAAAATATGAACCACGAAATCAAGATAGTCGAGCAGTACCCACTCGGCCTCGTGGCGGCCCTCAACATGAGCCGGAGAGATGCCGGATTTCTCCAACTCCTCGCGGATGGCCTCGGCGATCGCCTGAATGTGGCGTGTCGACGTTCCGCTGCAGATCACGAAGAAGTCGGTGAAGGAGCAGACGTCCTTCAGGTCGAGCACATCCAGGTCGACCGCTTTGCGGCCTTGAGCGGCGCGGACCACCTCTCGCAAGCGCGGCGTCAGCGTGGGGCTATTCTCTTCTTGACTGACCGGTATAAGCCCTCCTTCCGTATGTATTCTTCCACAAGCGGCGGCACAAAACCAGTGAGTTCGCGTCCGTTTCCGCCGGCCCCCCTCCCTCCGTTCTGAATCGCCGCGCGAATCCGGTGCGACGCGGCTGATACGTCGACATCGCGAAGAATGTACAACGTGGTTGATCGCAGCCGGATCGACTTCGGTTCCGGATCCCGACGCCCCGCGGGAACGATGTCTTCCGGGAGGATCTTCCAGATGTCGGCGGCGTTGAAACCGGGACGCGATACCACAATGAGGTTCACCAGATCCAGGAGGCGCCGGTAGTGCTTCCAATGAGGAAGGTCGAGCAGCGCGTCCATGCCGATGAGAAAATAGAGCCGGTCCCTGGGGCCCAGGNCGCGACAGGCCCGCGCACAAGTATCCACCGAGTACTGCGGGCGCGCGTCGCGGGTGGGAGCTTCGAGCAGCGAGGGCACAAACCGAGGGTCCGACGCGCAAGCCAGCGACACCATCGCATAGCGGTGGGCGTAAGGAGTCAGCTTCAGGCGATGCTTATGAGGCGGGTGCGCAGCGGGGACGAACAGCAGCTTATCGAGGGCGAACTCCTTCGCCGCCGCCTCGGCGACCCGCAGGTGGCCGCTGTGGATGGGATCGAAAGTGCCGCCAAAAAGCGCAATTTTCACCGATCGGGTTTTCCTTCGCTACCTCGGAACTGGAAGCGACCCTGGGGTATTTTGGATTTTCGATTTTGGATTTTGGAT
>JGI26339J46600_10000454_pt1 | contig 14168 bp, 8 predicted proteins | sample BogFormECP12_OM1_FD_46600 | JGI IMG/M metagenome (IMG submission 46600) | reverse complement strand
GTGGGGGACGTGGTTGCTGTAGTCATAAGATTTTCCAAACTTGATGAAAAAACACGTAGGGACAGCCGCCCTCGGCTGTCCAGCCGGGCAAAGCCCGGCTCACTCATCGCGCATGGACTAAAAGCCTCCCGAGCTGGGCTCGGTTGGACAGCCGAGGGCGGCTGTCCCTACGTGAGTTGCGCCGTCAACGCGCCTTTCTTTTCGGCAACATGCGCCAGCGCGGCTTCGAGCACGTCCATGGCTTCGTCCATCTGCGCGTCGGTGATGACCAATGGCATGAGCAGGCGAATCACGTTGCTGTACGACCCGGCCGTGATCGTCACCAGGCCATGCTCGTAACAGTGTTGTGACACTTGTTTCGTTTCTTCGTCAGCCGGCTCGCGCGTTGTCTTGGAGCGTACCAGTTCGAGCGCCTGCATGGCGCCAAGTCCCCGGACCTCGCCGACCAGTTCCCACTGCGCCTGCCACTTCGCCGCACGCTTGCGGAAACGTTCGCCCAGCACGTTGGCGCGCGCGCAGAGGTTTTCTTTTTCGATGATGTCGAGCACGGCCAGCGCCGCTTCGCAGGCCACAGGATTGCCCGCGAACGTGCCGCCAAGCTGGCCGAAGCCGGGCGCATCCATGATATCGGCGCGTCCCGTGACCGCGGCCATGGGCAAACCGCCGGTCAGCGATTTGGCCATCGTGACCAGATCGGGTTCGAGTCCCAGCCGCTCGCAGGCAAACATCGCGCCGGTGCGCGCGAATCCAGTTTGCACTTCGTCAGCGATCAGCAGAATGCCGTGTTTGCGGCAGATCGCGCCGAGCGTTGGATAGAACTCCGCCGGCGGCGTAACGAATCCGCCTTCACCCAGGATCGGCTCGACGATCACCGCCGCCACCGATTCCGCCGCCACTACCCGCTTGAACGTGTCTTCGATGTGCCGCGCGCAGTGCACGTCGCACGACGGATACTTCATCGAGTACGAGCAACGGAAGCAATACGCATAGGGAATGCGGTACACCTCGCTCGGAAACGGCTCGAATCCCGCTTTGTACGGATGCGTCTTGCTGGTCGCCGCCATCGCCATATAAGTGCGGCCGTGAAACGCGTCCTCGAAGCAAATGATCGCCTGCCGCTTCGTGTAGCAGCGCGCGATCTTGATCGCATTCTCGACCGCTTCCGCGCCGGTGTTCACGAGTACGGTTTTCTTCGGTCCCTTGCCCGGCACCAGCGCGTTCAGTTTCTCGCAGACAGCGATGTAACTTTCGTAGGGCAGAACATTAAAGCTGGTGTGCAGAAAGCGATCGAGTTGGCGGCGCACGGCGTCAACCACAGCCGGCGCGCGATGTCCCGTGTTGAGGCAGCCGATGCCGCCGGCAAAATCAATCAGGCGGTTGCCGTCAACATCTTCGACCACCGCTCCTTCCGCCTTGGCAACGAAGACCGGCGTGGCGTGAAAAGCCGCCTGCACCACGGCGGCGTTGCGCCGCTTCATGAGGGCTTGCGAGCGCGGTCCGGGAATGGATGTGCGCAGTTGAATGGTGGACATAAGTCAGTTCTCAGTTCTCAGCTGTCAGTTCTCAGTCAATGTCTGCCCGCGCCAGGGGTCGGTTCTACTGGCAACCGACCACTGGCCACTGCCCACTGGTTCTTAGTACCAGCCGATCGGAGCTTCGTTCAGATTGATGTGCACCTGCTTGCTTTCCAGATACTCTTCGATGCCCCACGGCCCGAGTTCACGGCCAAAGCCCGACTGCTTGTAGCCGCCCCAGGGAGCTTCCACATACGTCGGCTGCATGTGGTTCACCCAGATGATGCCGGCGCGCAGCGCCTTGACGGTGCGGAAGGCCTTGAAAAGATCGCGTGTCCAAACCGCTCCAGCGAGGCCGAAGGGCGTATCGTTGGCGATCCGGATCGCGTCCTTCTCATCTTCGAACGGAATCACAGCCGCCACCGGTCCAAAGATCTCTTCTTGCGCAATGCGGGCGCGGTTGTCCACGTCATAGAAAATGGTGGGTTCGATGTAGTAGCCCTTGGCGAACTTCTCNGCCCGGCCNCCACCNATNGACATCTTGGCTTCTTTCTTGCCGATCTCCTGATAGGAGCGCACCGTCTCGTACTGGTCCTTGCTCACCATGGGTCCCATCTTGGTTTCGCGCTCCAGCGGCGGACCGAGCCGGATTCTCTTGGCCTTCTCGGTCATGGCCTCGACGAACTTCTTGTAGATGGACCGCTGCACCAGGATGCGGCTGCCCGCCGAGCACACTTCTCCCTGATTGATGAAGACGCCGAAAAGCGCGCCGTCAATGGCATTTTCGAAGTCCGCGTCGGCGAAAAAGATGTTGGGGGACTTGCCGCCCAACTCCATGGTGACNCGCTTCAACGTATCCGCCGCCTGCTTGATGATGGTNTTGCCTACNGAATTGCTGCCGGTGAAAGCGATCTTGTTCACATCGGGATGCTGCACCAGCGCGGTGCCGCAGATCGATCCCGAGCCGGTAACGATGTTCAGCACACCCGGCGGCAGGCCCACTTCCGGCAGCCAATTCGCCAGTTCCAGCGCGCTCAGCGGCGTGACCCCCGGTGGTTTCAGAATGCAAGTGCACCCCGCAGCCAGCGCTGGCGCCATCTTCCAGGTCGCCATCAGCAGCGGATAGTTCCACGGCGTGATCATGGCGGCCACGCCGATCGGTTCCTTCATGGTCAGACTGACGGCGTTGTCCGGAACCGGATTGACCGTTCCCAGGATCTTCGTGGCCATCCCGCCGTAATATTCAAAGCAGGTGGCGACGTCGCCAATATCGTATTCCGCCTCGACGATGGGCTTGCCGCAGTTGCGCGCTTCAATTTCCGCCAGCTGGGCCGCGTTCTCACGAATCTTTTCCGTCAGACGGAACAAGACCCGGCCGCGCTCCTGCGGCGTGGTCGAAGCCCACGGACCGGTTTCAAATGCGGCCTTCGCCGCGGCCACCGCCCGGTTTACGTCCTCCGCGTTTCCCGCCGGCACCTGCGCGATCACCTCTTCCGTGGAGGGATCGATGATGGCAGAGGTCTTGTTCGACACGCTGTCCACCCATTCGCCATTGATGTACATCTGATAAGTACGAACTTCCGATTTGACTCCGCTTGGCATGGAAAATCTCCTTTCAAAATCTCGGCATTCGCCGCGCTTCGCCCGGCGCGACAGACGAGGGCGTCTGTCCCTACATGGATCTTCCCGCTCCGGCCTTAGACCCGAGCGGGTTGCGGCGGTTTCAGCCGCCCGTACACGAAAAAGAAAAACGCGGCCAGCACCAGAAAAAACAACGTGAAGCCGAACATCTTCGCTTCATACCTCCAGACCGAGGTGATCTGCCTGGCCGGAAAAAACGCCAATGCAATTCCCAGCGCTGTAGTGACGAAGCCGCAAAATCCGCAGACAATCAGCGTGCCGCGGCTGTAGCGCCCGCCGGCCAGGTCGCCACCGAACGCAAACTTCAGCAGCGCCGCAAACACATACAGGAACGGCACCAGTTGCAGAACGACCGCCAGCGAAAGCATGGTCTGGAAAGCTTCCTGCACGCCGCCCGAGGCGTAGAAATTGATGACGATCAATATAAGCGATACGACCGCCTGCACGATCAGCGCCGCGTAAGGAGTCGCGTACTTCGGATGTACTCTTCCCAGCCACGACGGCATGTAGGAATCCAGTCCGGCGACAAAGGGAATGCGCGCCGATCCGCCCATCCAGGCCGAGCCGATTCCAGCAATAGACAGGCTCAGCATCACGGCAAACGGCGTAACCATCCAGGCCACGCCAACTTTGCCGGCCATATGGCTGACGGCCTGCACAATGCCCTGCAGCACACTGATGTCGTTCTTGCCGACCGCCACCAGCAGCGTCAGCGTCGCTCCGATATACAGCAGCCCGGAAATCATGCCGCCCCATGCCACCGCGCCCGGCAAAGTTTTTTGCGGATCCCGGATCTCATCGCCCATCACTGACGCGAGTTCAAGCCCGACCAGGCCGAAGCAAATCACGCCGAACGAATTCAGAACGAACCGGGAATCGGGCGGAATCCGAAAATCGGCGGCCGTTACGGTCGTGCCAAAACGCGACCAGACCGTAAATCCCAGCCCGATCAGAACCGCCGCCGCTATAAAGGTTCCAATCGCGCCCAGATTGTTGATCCACTTCCCTACTCCCAGTCCAACAATGTTCAAGACCGTCAGCAGCGCCAGCAGCGCCAAAGAAGCTGCCATCGCGAAATTCTTGTTGTCAGCGAGCGCCGCGTGGCCCGCGCCCATCGCAAACACAGTTACTCCGACGAAATAAAGCATCACCGTCGGCACGTACAGCATGTTATTCGTCCAGTAACACCAGCCGGAGAGGAAGCCGTGGAAGTCGCCGAACACTTCTTTCGCCCACAAGTACACGCCGCCTTCGCCGGGGTAGCGATGCGCGAGTTCGATCACCGCAATCCCCTGCGGCCAGAAAAACAGCAGCAGCGAGATGATCCAAAGCCAGACCGTCACGCCGCCGTTGGCAGCGATGCTCGGGACGACATTGAGATTGAATACGGCGACGACAAACAGCAACACCAGGTCGAAGCGTCCGAGGACGCGCTTCAGGTGCGGCTGGTTGTCGTCGGTCGTGGACATTGTCGTAGGCTGCGAAGGAATCGGGTCATCGCATCATCGGGCCATCGGGTGATCGGTTTCAGATGGCCCGATGACCCGATGATGAGATGACCCGATTCTGACTTAGTGTGTTGCCACCGCTCCCAACCGCTCCTGCTGCGCCGCGGCGAGAGACCCGGCGACGTCGGCAAATGCCGCCAGGTGCTTGTCGATATCGTCCTCGGTGTGCTGCACGGAAATCGTCCACTGCTCGTCCCACCAGTAGGGCTGGCACAGCACGCCGCGATTCACCATGCCAAACCAGTAATGGCGCCACAGGTCCGCGTCAATCGGCAGCCAGTCCCGGTAGTTGCGGATTTCCTTCGGATAGAGCATCAGCACGCCGTTCGCTCCCGCGCTCGCAATGTAGCCCTGCAATCCAACTTTCGCGATGGTCTTCTTATATCCGTTCACCAGCTTGTTACTAAGTTTTTCGATGATCCTATAGTTCGCCCGGGTAAGCACTTCGCGGAAAGTTGCAATGCCAGCCGCCATCGAAATCGGATTCGTGTTGTAAGTGCCGCCGTGGAAAACTTTATGGTCCGAGATCAAATTCATGACCCGCTTGTGCGTACCAAAAGCCGCCAGCGGGAATCCGCCACCGATCGACTTCGCCAGGCAAATCATGTCGGGCATCACGCCAAAGTATTCCGAAGCTCCGCCCCAGCACAGCTTCGCTCCCGTCTTGACTTCGTCGAAGATCAACAGCGCGCCGTGCTTGTCGCAAAGCGCCCGCAGACCCTCCAGAAATCCCTTCTGCGGCATGCAGAGGCCAACGTTCATCATGATCGGCTCCAGGATGATGGCCGCAACCTCATTCGGATTCTCCTTGAACCGGCGCTCCACCGTTTCCAGGTCGTTGAACGTCGCAACCAGCACGTTCGCGATACTCGCCTTCGGCACGCCGGCCCCGCCGGACACAGCTTTCGGATTCTTGATGTCGCCGAAATCGTCGGCGGGCGGGTGCGGCTTCACGCTGACCAGCGCCGCATCGTGCAGGCCGTGGTAACCGCCTTCGAACTTGATGATCTTGTCGCGTCCCGTAGCGGCGCGCGCCAGACGAATGGTATGCATGGTGGCTTCGGTGCCGCTGTTGCCGAAGCGGCACATCTCCACCGGAAAACGCGTGCAGATTTCTTCCGCCAGTTCCCACTCCATGTTGTGCGGCATACCGTAAACGGTGCCTTTGTGCAGGCGCGCTTCCACCGCCTTGATCACCGCCGGATGCGAGTGGCCCGCCATGAGCGTGCCAAAACATAGATTGTGGTCGATGTATTCGTTGCCGTCGAGATCGCGGAACTTGCTGCCCGACGCTTCTAACACGAAGATCGGATACGGCTCATAGGCGCGATAGTTGCTGGCCACGCCCAGAGGCAGGCGCTTCAGGTTCTTCTTATGCGCTTCGGCGGACTTCGGAGTACGGCGCTCGTAGGTTTCGAGCTCTTTTTGCAATGCGGGGTACATCGTGATCTCCAATAAGACTCAGGCCGGATCCGGGGTCCCCAGCGGGCCCGCTTTTGGCCCGCTGGGGTGGAGGAAAGGCCATTAGATTTAGGCCCGGGCGGCCGAAACCGCCCGGATCTTCGGACAAAAGCCGAGGACTAGAAGTAAAACTTCAAAGCAAATTGTACAAGACGCGGGTCGCGAGCCTGTAGCACCTGCCCGAACGTCGTATCCGAGAAGTTGCCGTCCGGGTTGACGAACTGAGTCTTGTTGAACACGTTAAAAACGTCGGCGCGGAGCTGGAAATACCTGTCTTCCGACAGCGAGATGCGCTTCGAGACGGTGATATCCCACTGATTTTCTCCGGGACCGCAGCAGATCGAACGGGTCGTGGTGGCAAAAGTACCCGGAGTCGGATCGGAGAACTGCCCCAGGTTGAGATAGCGGTGCGCGCAGTCCGATGTCGGAGTGCCCGTGCACGGAGTACCGTCGGCATGAGACAAAATCTTGGCGTTCAATGTCTGCGGGGTTGACCCGTTCATCTGTGGCGCACCCGCTCCGAGGAAGAACAAGCTGCTGATCAACTCGTTGTCATTCTGCGTCTGGATGCGGATGGGGAATCCACTCTGGAGTTGGATAATCCCGGAAATTTGCCAGTCGTCCAGAACCTTGCCGGCGAAGCCGTCGTACTTGCGGACAGGAAGGGCCCAAACGTAGTTGATCACGAAGCGCTGCTTGGAGTTGAACAACGAAAGCGAGCGGCTCTTCTTGAAATTGAAGGGATTGACGGTCTCCTCGAAGCTGGAAGCCCAGTCAAGAGACTTGCTAAGAGTGTAAGCGGCCTGCAACTGCACGCCATGGGAGAAGCGTTTCTCCAGGCTGGCCTGGAACGAGTTGTAAGCGGAGGCGGCAATGGTGTCTTCAGCGAAGATGTTCGTGAAGACAGGGACGCCATCAACAGGACAACCAGTACCAGTAAAAGGCTGGCAGTTGGGAGAAGAGTACGGGCGCAGGCCGACCAAGGTGATGCCATTCGGACCAACTGTGGTACCACCCTGGATGAACGTTCCCCCACTCCCCGCGTTGTAAGGGAGGTGCAATCCCTGGGAAGCGATCACCGTGCCACCAGGAATGAAAAAGCTGTTGTCTTCCAGGAACGGCCCGCAAGTGCCGGCTCCCAGAGTGGCGTTGAGATCTAAACACGTCTGCGGAAGAGCTGCATTGATGTCGTGCGAAGCCAGCAACCGGTGGCCTTGCGATCCTACGTATCCGAGTTGCAGAACAATGTCCCTGGCCAATTCCCTCTGAATCGTGAAGTTGTACTGAGCGGTGTACTGCGTCCGCATCTTGGGCTGGAAATCGCCGTAGAGCAGCATCGGGCGGAACGTGGACCAATCCTGTGCTGTACCCGGCTTCGGGCTGAGAATCCCGGTGAACGGATTTGGGCTGAGCGCGCCGCCAGCTTGCGGCACAAAAGGCGTGTTGAAAAAAGTAGCAGGCAAGAACGTGCTGCCACCGAAGGGAGGCTCGGCGCCGAACTGCTCGAGCACTAGCTGCTCCATTGGGTTGTAGAACATCCCCCAACCGGCGCGAATACTGGTCTTGCCATTGGCTCCGAACAGCTTGCCCATTGTGCCACTGCTAAAGCTGGGGCTGTATGCGATTCCAATTCGCGGAGCGAACGCCTTGTAGTACGTCTGAGTCATTCCCCCCGGAATCCCCTTGTCGCCTGGGACGACCAGTCCGGTGGGCGTGACGCCGGTGTTGGTGCAATCGGGATTGGCGATGCCATAGTTACTCTGGAAATATGCAATACTGGCCGCGCTCAACTGGCAGGGGTAAACCGTGGAGTTCTGACCCGGACGAAAAGTCTGCACGTGGTGCAGAACATCGGTCAGGGGAGTATCCAGCTCCCAGCGCAGCCCGTAGTTCAGCGTGAGCGAGGGGCGGATCTTCCAGCTGTCCTGCGCGAAAAGATAGACTCCAGTGCTGCGGACGTTCTCGCGCTGCGCCGATCCCTGCACGTAGCTATCGGCTAGGCCGAGGAGGTAGCCTGCATAATTGTCGCTGTATTGGACGGAGTTCGAGGTCGAGCTGTTGAAAGTGAATTGTCCGCTTACGTTGTAATAAAGGGTTTGGTCGAAGCGGTCGCGTCGAATGTCGACCCCGAACTTCGTGGTGTGGTTCCCCTTGACCCAAGTCAAATTGTCCGCCCACATAAACGAGTTTCCAACCTGGGGCAGTTCGCCCTCCCAGCCGTTACCGATCGCGAAGCCACCGGCGACGCTCACAAAGGGCACGCCGGTGTGGCTCGCTGGTAAACCAGTCGTGATTCCAGCCTTGGTGGGATCGATGCCCGAACCGCTGATCAAGGCGTTGATGGCGGACGAATCGGAGGTCCCGCCAAAGCACACGCCCTGGGGTACCGCGGAGGAGCACGATGCCTGGACCGCACCGGTGGATTGGGGATGCTGGAAGGTCAACTGGCCTTCGCGCATGTAGGTGAAACGCGCCTCGTTGACCAGCGAGTTGCTGATCGTCCAGGTGTGACTGGGATTGAACTGCTGGTAGCGTGCGCCGACTTTGGCACCAAAACCGGGAATATTCGCGCCCGAGGCCTGGAAGTTGTAGAAAGGCTGAAGGTTCTTGTCGTCGGTGTAGTAGTAGTAAAAACTGAAATTCTGATGATCGTTGATGCGGTGATCGAGTCGAAGGGTGAACTGATCCTGATTATCCGCGCTGGTAGGCACGGCCTGGTAGGTACCGTCGGGACGGTTCGCGGAGGGGACAAAGCGAAGCATATCCACGGCCACTGGATCCATACACGCGGTGGGAATGGTTGCATTCCCGTTATTGGTTGGGAACACCGCATTCCATAGCACGCCGGCAGCGGGCTGCTGGCCCCCTAGAGCCGTAATCGCCGAAGCACAGCCACCGCGACCATTCAGAGCATCGGCAACAAATTGATCGGTGATCTGGTTGGGCGTCACACCATCGGACCATGTTGCCGGGAAGCCGCCTGGGAAAACGCTACCCCCCTGCGCAACCGTGGGCGTCTCCTGAGGGGTCGGCACGACCACCGTCTCCCCGGAAATGCCTTGCCGCAAGCGGCGTCCTTCATACGAGGTGAAGAAGAATGTGCGATCTTTCTTGAGCGGGCCGCCGAAAGTGCCCCCGAACTGGTTCTGGTTGAACTGGGGCTTGACGGTGTTGAAGAATCCCTGGGCGTTGAGCACCTTGTTGCGGAAGAATTCGTAGACGTTGCCGTGCCATTTATTGGTCCCAGACTTCGTGATCACATTCACCACCGCACCTGAGTTGCGCCCGTACTCGGCATCGAAGGTGTTGCTGATCACACGAAATTCCTCGATGGCGTCTGGCGTAGGCTGAATCGTGGGCAGGTTCACAAACTGATCGTTAGCATCGCCGCCGTTGACGCTGAAATTATTGGAGCGGTCGCGGCCCCCGTTGACCGAAACCGAGCCCGAACTGTCGCTGCCATAGAAAGTCCCGCCGCTCGATCCTAACTGCGACTGCACGCCCGGCTGCAACTGCAAGAATTGATACGAGTCGCGAGCATTGAGTGGAAGCTCGTTCACCGACCGGTTGTTCACGATCGCGCCCAACTGCGTACTGGTCGTATCCACCAGCGGGGCCTCCGAGGTGACTTCCACCACTTCCTTGGTCTGGCCGATCTGGAGAACTGCGTTGAAGGTGATGACCTGGTTCAACTCCAGGACGATTCCCCGGCGGACGCTTGTCTTGAATCCTTTCAAATCGAACGAAAGCGTGTACGTGCCCACCGGAACTTGGGGGAAGCCATAGTCGCCGCTGTCGTTGGTTTGAGTTTCGCGAGTGATTCCGGTCGCTTCGTTGGTGGCGGTGACTTTCACTCCCGACAGCACGGCGCCGGTGGTATCAGCAACGCGGCCGAGGATGCGGCCGCCGGTACCCTGGGCGGACACAAGCGTGGAGCAGATCAGGCACAGGCTCAGAACCGAACTCAAGGAGATGAGCCGGCAAGACATCCGGGATGGTTTTGACGACGGCATGGGACAGATCCTCCAGGTCTCGGGGGGCGATTTTGTTCGATCCGATTCGCCTTGCGCGCAACACAAACCTTGCTATAATCGTGCAAGGTTAGAGACTCCGCCGCCCGCTGTCAAGCGGAAAAATGCATTCCCGCGGCGCGACCAACAGGCACATTCGGACCTCATGTCGAGCGACGCACAAGTTTATCTCAAAATCGGCGACGTGGCGCGCTTAGTGGGGATTTCTCCGTCGGCGATTCGAGCCTGGGAAACCCTGGGGCTGACGCGCCCCCGCCGCACCGAGAGCCGGTATCGTCTGTACACCGACGACGACGTGCGCCTGCTGAAGAAAGCCCGTTACCTGCGCAAGGTCCGCGGACTGAACGCTGCCGCTATTGTGCAGATGCTGAAGCGCGAGGGCTCGATCAAACATGCCGCCCACAGCGGCACTGCCGCGATTGGCCCTCGACTGCGCCGCTTGCGCACCCGGCGCGGCCTCAGCCTCGCCGAAGTGGCCTCGGCCGCGGAAATTTCGGTTGGCTTTCTCAGCGCTCTCGAACGCTCGCAGATGAGCGCCTCCGTCGGCACACTGCGCCGCCTGGCACGCTACTACCGCACCAACATCCTTGATTTTTTCGATACGACGGAATCGAATACTCGATTGGTGCGCCCGCCCAAGCGCAAGGTGCTCGAAGCCGGTCCCGGCGTGCGCATGGAGTTGCTCGCCTGGGGCAACAAAGTCATGGAGCCACACCTGTTCCGCATCGCGCCCCAAGCCGGCAGCGGCGAGTCCTACGCCCACGAAGGCGAGGAGTTCCTGTTCGTGCTGCGCGGAGAGCTGAAGATCGCTCTGGACGGCGACGAGTACCATCTGAAACGCGGCGACAGCTTTTATTTTGAGAGCGCCACGCCGCACCACTGGAAAAATCCCGGCCGCAGCGAGACCTGGCTGTTGTGGGTCAACACGCCACCGACATTCTGAAGCCCCGGAGGGGCGATCGAACTTAGCCCAGCGCTTCAGCGCTGGGGAAAGTGGACGATATTGCGCCAAGTCCCGGAGGGACGACCGAGTTCCGTTTTTCGATCATGAGGGAGAATAACTAATGTTGCGCAAATCGATATTCGCCCTGTTCGCCCTGCTGCTCTTAGCCTTCTCCGCATCCTGTTCCAGGAAAACTCCTACGCTGAGCCTGCTGGTGTGGGAAGGCTACGCCGATCCCGCTTACGTCAAGGCTTTCGAAGAGCAGAACCACTGCAAGGTATCGGCTTCCTACATGGGATCGAGCGACGAACTCGTCGCCAAACTGCGCGGTGCCAGCGCGGGTAATTACGACGTGATCTCTCCGTCGAGCGATGTGGCCACCATGATTGCGACATCCGGTCTCGCCGCGCCGCTCGATCTCGGCAAACTGCCCAGCTACGGCCAGCTTTCGCCGCAGCTCACCTCGCTGTCGCTGGTCCGGGTGAAGGGCGCCGTCTATGGTGTGCCCTTCACGTGGGGGTCGGACCCCATGATTTATGACACCACCGCATTTCCCCAGCCTCCCGAAAGCTGGAACATCCTCTGGGACCCCAAGCTGAAAGGAAAAGTCTCCGTGTGGGACGATATTTCCACTCTCTACCTGGCGGCGCAGGTTCTCGGCTACGACAAGCCCGATCCCGGCCATCTCTACAACCTGTCCGACGAGGAACTGGATGCGGTCAAAAAGAAGCTGGTGGAGTTAAAACCCAACATTCGCAAGATATGGTCCCAGGGCGGCGAACTCACCCATCTTTTCCAGAACCACGAAGTNGTGATCGCNATGGGCTGGCCGCTCATGACTAACCAGTTGCGCAAAAGTAATTTNCCGGTGGGCGAGACCATTCCCAGGGAAAACACCACCGGATGGATCGATCACCTCATGATCACCGCCGCTAGCAAAAACAAAGATCTCGCCTACAAATTTCTCGAGTTCATGATCCAGTCCGAGACGCAGAAGAAAGTCACCGACGTGACTGGTTATACGCCGGCAAATCCCCGGGCCGCGCGGTACATGACGCCGGAAGAGCAGAAGAACCTCCACCTCGACGACGTNGACAATTACCAGAAGCGTCTATATTTCTGGCAAAATGTTCCGCGCCGCGCCAAGTACAACGAGACGTGGAACCAGGTGAAGGCCNCGCAGTAGTTAATCCAGGTTGCTCTCGGCAGGCAGCGGCACGTCCAGGTGGGCGAGGTGAGCATCGCCCTCTGCTGCATCGCCGTGATCGTACGGCCGCAACAGGACGGCGTAGACCAGGCCGATAGCGAATACGGCCACCCACACTACCATCATTCCGTAGTTGCTATACCANGGATCCTGCGGCGTGCGCGGCCACGTCATGTTGACGATGGCCAGGACACCATAGGTGAGCGCCGCCAGATTGACCGGCCACGCCCAGATGCCCAGACGAAACTCTCCGCTTGGTTTCCAGCCCTTGGCGCGCGCGATCAGAGCTGCCAAAACAATCATCTGGAAGGCGACATAGATGCCGGCGGCGCTGGATACGACGATCGTCTCCACCATTCTCTTCAGGAACAAACCTGCAATCGCAATGAAGGCCGGCACAATTCCGGCAAACAGCAAGGCATTCACCGGAACCCGCGTGCGTTCGGAAAGCGTGCTGAGCTGGGCGCTGCCAAAGATCATGCGGTCCCGGCCATAGCTGAACAACAGGCGGCTGGTGGCCGCCTCCAGACTGATGAGGCAGGAAAAGAATGAAACCATGACCACCGCGATGACGGCTCGCAGCCCGATCGGGCCCATAGCGGTGTTCAGGATGGTAACCACCGGGTCGGTATCCTGCCCGGAGAACACGGCCTTCAGATCGGGCACTGCCAATACGAAAGCCAGGCAAACCAGCATGGCCGCGAAGCCGCCAATGTAGATGGTCATGCGCATCGCCTTGGGGATGGCGCGACCGGCGTCGGGAGTCTCTTCGGCGACGTCGCCACACGCTTCAAAGCCGTAGTAACACCACATCGCCGCCACGCTCGACGCCAGGAAAGCGGGGAGGTAATGTCCGTTGCCGAGGCCAAAGCTTTGGAACAGCACCCAGAAGCTCTGGTGCCGGGCCACGATCAGCAGATAGCCCCCCACCACAATCGCGCCCACTAACTCGCAGATGAATCCGAACATGGCGACCCGAGCCAGCAGCTTCGTGCCGCTGACGTTGAGCGCGGTCGTGCCGATAATCATGGCCACCGCAATCGCAACTTCTCCCGCTTGGCCCACCCTGAGCCCCAGAAGCTGAGCCACGTAGGGAGCTCCTCCGACCGCAACCCCAGCGATGGTGCTGCACAACGCCCACAGGTACACCCATCCCGCCATCCAAGCCCAGCGCTTTCCCACCAGCCGCCGGGCCCACGGATAGAGACCGCCGGCAATGGGAAACTGAGAAACGATCTCTCCGAACACCATGGCCACGAACAGTTGTCCGATTCCGACAAACAAGTAAGTCCAGAACATCGGCGGGCCGCCAGCGGCCAAAGCGACGGCGAAAAGTGTATAAACTCCCACCACCGGCGACAAGTAGGTGAAGCCGAGCGCGAAGTTCGACCACATGCTCATGGACCGATCAAACTTGGAGTCATAGCCGAGGGCTTCGAGCTGAGCCGAGTCTCGCTCGGCTGTGGTTGCCTTTGTTGTCATAAAGATCCTTTCCAGATTTGGGACCCGAACAATTCTGGGAATCGCCAGACTTTCGCGCCAAGCACAGGCTGGCGACTCAACTTAGGGTTTCCCCTGTGCTTAGGGTTTCCCCTGTGCTCCTCTGTGTCCCCTGTGGTTCAAGCTTTTCCTCTTTGCCGCAACCCCTCTGATGAACACTCGAAAACGTCCAGCGCGGAGCAGCCAGCGATTCCGCGTCACTTGGCATCGCTGGGAGGCGCTGGCAACAGCCCGACCTGGCGCATGATTGTAGCCGAATCGTAGAAATCGAGGCTGCGAGATATTTTGCCATCGCGCACGTCGATCACGCTGACGCCTCGGACAGAAAACTTCTTCCCCGTCTTGAACACGTCCTTATCGGTG
>JGI26339J46600_10000448_pt1 | contig 14225 bp, 19 predicted proteins | sample BogFormECP12_OM1_FD_46600 | JGI IMG/M metagenome (IMG submission 46600) | reverse complement strand
AGTTGCAGGCGGTTACAGGTTACGTTGACTTGGAGAGGACTTTCACCTCTCCGACCACAAGCGCTCTCAGGCGCACTAGCGCGGGCGTCCCGCCCGCTGTGTGACGGGAGCGTCCCGCTCCCGGGCCAGGAATCGCGGCAGTTCGAGAATTGAGGCACTCCAGCGATACAGCGCGGGCAGGATGCCCTCGCCACAGCGGGCGGGATGCCCGCGCTACCGGGCTACTGAATGATGCGCCGCCGCATGTTACGATGGAAGCGTGCAAGCGAAGTCTGGTGCCCTGCGAAGCGTCATGCCGAAGTTCACGAAGGAAGTGCTCAGGTTCATGCGCGCCGCTCTGGGCGAGGCCCGGCGAGCGGCGCGTGAAGACGAGGTTCCGGTGGGCGCGGTGGTGGTGCGCGAAAGACGCGTCGTGGCGCGTGCTCATAACCGCCCGCTGCACCTGATCGATCCCACGGCCCATGCCGAGATCCTCGCTTTGCGCCGGGCCGCGCGCAAGCTCGGCAATTACCGTCTGCCAGGCTGTACCCTTTATGTTACAATTGAACCTTGCGCGATGTGTGTGGGAGCCATCGTGCAGGCTCGAATCGAGCGACTGGTATACGGTGCGCGCGACCTCAAAGCCGGGGCGTGCGGCGCCGCGCTCAAAGTCCTGAACCACCGGAAGCTCAATCACAGGGTCGACGTGGTCAGCGGAGTCATGGCCGGCGAATGCGCGGCGGTGATCCAACGGTTCTTTGAAAGGAAGAGGAAACAAGAATCGAAGCATCGAGCAACATAGGGAGACCTTCTTCAATCACTCAATGGCCCGATCGCACAATGACCCGATTTCCCGGAGAGGTACCGAAGTGGTCATAACGGGGGCGCCTCGAAAGCGTCTTGCCTGCCAAAAGCGGGCACGTGGGTTCGAATCCCACCCTCTCCGCCATAATCTTTTCAGCAGCTTACACAGAAAACACAATTCCAGCGTGCAATAGCGTGCAACCGTGTTAGAATGAGTTTGGGCCTTTTATGCCGCTCAAGCTCTACCGCCGGCACCGCAACGAATGCGAGGCGGACCTTCCCGAGGACACGCGCACCGGAGAAGTCGAAGAGCGCCGCCGCCGCTGGAAGAAATGCTCCTGTCTGATTCACGCCTCGGGGACGCTCAACGGGAAGTTCACGCGCAAGCAAACCGGCAAATACACCTGGGAGGAGGCGAAGGCGGTTGCCGCTAAGTGGGAAGGAGCAGACTCGTGGGACGGCAAAGCCGAGCCGCCGCCTGAGCCACTCCCGCCACCCGCGCCGATTTCCGCACGTATCACAATTGACGAGGCAAGCGAAGTTTTTTTGTCGCTCCGCGAGAGCGACAGGATGGCGCCCGCCACGCTTCGGAAGTACCGGACCTTCACCAAACAGCTTCAGGCCTTCGCCGCGTCGCGCGGCTACGTGATGCTCGACCAGATCACTTCCGCCGATGTTGATAGGTTCTACAGCGGCCTAAAGCTCGGCGTGCGCTCCAAGGGCAAGCGCCTCGGAACGCTTCGATGCTTCTTCCGCTTCTGCATGAATCGCAAATGGCTCCCGGAGAATCCGGTCAGCAGCGATCTCAAACCGCCGCTTGGGGCCAACCGGGTCGCGAACAAGGTCCCCTTCACGGATGCCGAGCTCGAGCGGATCGTTGCGGCCTGCGATACGCTCGGCGCGGTCACTTGGATCAATGAGCAGGGGCACGGGGCCTGGACCGGAGAAGACACCAAGGATTTTATCTGGACGTTGGCCTACACCGGCCTCCGCATATCTGACGTGGCGTTCTTCGACATTAAGCGATTGCATGGCAATGAGGTTTTTCTCCGAGCGAAGAAAAACGGCGGCGATGTGTTCGCGTACATCCCGGACTGGCTCCGGGACAGGCTCATCCAGCGGTCAAAAGCGCACGGCTCCATGCTCTTCATGGTCGGCCCGTCCCGCCGTCTCGAAACCGTGACAAATACATGGCGGCGCAGGCTGGAGAGGGTATTCAAGCTCGCAGGGCCCTTCGAGGAGAAACCAACGCCGCACCGGTTTAACCCTCGAGAAGGGAGACGGCTCGAAGAAGAATCAACGACTTACCCTGTCACTTTTTTGCAGCCGCGCCCAGTCTGACTGACATTTGAAAATTCGAACCCCATCGGGCACGTGTGGTCCAAATCTAGATCTCCCAATGGCCTACGGTTCGCCCGGGGTTCCTTAAGCCGGTTTTATGTTCGGTTGCTCCCCGAACCCCTTATAGTGCAGCGCGACTTGGGTCCTCTGTTTTTTCCGAGAGGAGGAAGGCCACTATGCCGACGAACCCGATGGAATACCTCTGGCCCGGCATCATTGCCGCGCAGGCCATCCATGTTGCGGCGAAGCTGCGTATTCCTGACCTGCTTGCTTCCGGCCCTAAGACGATCGCCGAACTCGCCTCGGATTCCGGCGCGCACCCACCCACGCTCGACCGTCTGTTGCGCGCACTCAGCACCCTCGAAATGTTCGCGCGCACACCCGACGGTCGTTTCCGTAACACTCCGCTCACGGAAGTGCTGCGCACAGATCATCCGCAGTCGCAGCGCAACGCTGCCCTGTTTCTGCCTGCGGCTTTTCTTTGGCGCCCGCTCGGCGAGCTTGAAGAATCGGTCCGCACCGGTGAGGCCGCCTTTCAACGAATCTTCGGGCAGCGCTTCTTCCCGTATCTCGCCACCCATCCGGACGACGCCGCGGTCTTCAATGCCGTCATGACCCAGGGCGTCGCCTGGACCACTCCCGCGCTGCTCGCTGCCTACGACTTCTCACGCTTCGACCGACTGGCGGACGTGGGAGGCGGCGAGGGCGCGCTGCTGCGCGACATTCTTTCGGCCACGCCAGGGCTCCGCGGTGTTCTGTTCGATCTGCCTCAGGTCGTCGCCCGCGCTCCCGAGGTTCTGACAGGCCATATCGCTCCACGCTGTCAAATCGTGGGAGGCGATTTCTTCGACTCCGTGCCCGAAGGTGCCGACGCCTACCTACTGAAGGGCGTCATTCACGATTGGCCGGACGAGGACGCCGCCAGAATCCTGCGCAATACGCGTCGCGCTATCCGTCCGGGCGGGATTCTCCTTCTCCTCGAAGGTATCGTTGATTCGACTGCCCGCCCCGTTGGTGTTATGGAACTGCTGATGCTCGCGATCGGCGGCCGCGAACGCACCGAAGGTGATTTCCGTGCGCTCTTTGCGGCCACCGGTTTCGCGCTCACCCGAATCATCCCAATAGAGGCGTCCTCGCTGATCGAGTGCCATCCGGTGTAGCGCTCCTCAGCCCGACGCTCCCCGGATGTCGTTTTTCCTTAATTCGGTTCTTCCTCACTTTTGTTGCACGTGGGACCCTTCAGATCTCGGTCATCTCGCGGATAACAAAAACTTTACGCACTTCCCTCGGCAGCCAAAACGAGATTATCGGCGTGCAAGCGCCACGGGCTGTAAGTGACCGCATTCGAAGTCTTTGCTGCGCCCTACGTGCCCTGGTTGCAACAAAAGTGAGGAAAAACTGTTTTAAGTACAGCGCGACAGCCGGTCAGGCCCACCATGGGGACGGCGTCAAAATGTCGTGCTTTCGTGTTTTCGTGCAAATGCGAGTGGGGTGCAGGGCGCACGTCGCTGTGATCGACGGTGAGCGAGGCCTCCCCGAACATCCTGCTCTCCGATTCTGCCTTGTCGAACAGCGTCGGAATTCGGCTCCCAAAATTGGCGGGCTAAACGGAGGCCATCTTTAGGAGCAGCAAAAACGACGTAACCTCAATGTCGGCAGGGACTTGGAAAAACTCCTATTGCGCACTTGGGACCTTTGTGCAAATTTAACCAGAATGGGCCGCCTCGATCAGCGGTGGGGGAACAAGAAAGAAATTGGAGAATGGCAAGCTCGGTTGACCCGTTTGCCGCCGCCAGGCGGGAAACTGAGGTTTGTCGATGCGGCGACACTCAATCGTTTGCCTCTTTATCAGCCTCTCGGCAACCAACGATTCCGCGCACGATCGAGAAAAGAAGGCTCCTGGCGCGGTCCCTGACCTGCCACCAGCCGTTCGAAACTTGGCATGAAGCCCACCTTGCGGTGATGCGCTTGGCGGACCTCGGTGACCACCGCGTCCCACTGCTGGCCCACACCAGCCCGTTCGAAGCAGCTCTTGGCGTCCTCAAAGTGCGAGAGAGCCTCATAATAGTACTTGCTCTTTTTCGCGTTTAGGATCCGCATGCCCAGCGCTCGGAAGACCCTGGCCGCCACTTCGGGATGCGTTTTGGCAAGGCGCTTCGCCGCGGGTTCAGTGACATAGTGGCTGAGACTCTCGAGTGCGCTGTCGCTCGTCTCTTGAAGACGACGAATGAGACGTTCCGTCTCCTTGGTTTCCACCAGCAACTCGATGAGGGACCCGAGGTTGCCGCGCTCGGCGGCGTCCATCGCCTTTGCGTGCCAGATCGCTTGTTCCGTCGTCGGCACGAAGCGCATTAGTTCCTTGTAGCTGTACCTGTTCGGGTCCCCGTGAAACTCGGCCCAGGCTGCTTCAAGGGCCTCACCGCTTCGGCCGAGCTTGGTGAGCAACTCGCGCTTGAGCCTAGCCAAATCCTGACCCGCCATCGACTCGTGCGGATGCTCCTTGTGGAGGAGCAGACCGCGCTCCACCCAAACAAGCGCCGCCTCGGGCTTGCGTCGCGCCTTCTGCATGGCGGCAAGAGCAAGACAGTCTTGCGCAGACAGGACAGTCTCTTCGCAGAGAGCGATGTATGCCGGGACATTCCGCTGCTGGGCATAGATGGCGCGCAGTACCTCGCTCCAGCGGCGTCGCGCTTGCTCGGTGCTGTCCCTGGCCTCAAAGCGCATCTTCACGGCACGTTCGAAAGCCGCGAGGCCATTCTCGTGCAACGCCTTCACGGCCTCGCGTTCGAGTTGATAGGCGAAACCGTAGGGATCATTCTCCATGCGATCAAGCAACAGGCTCGCAGTTTCGTCCTGGTCCGCGCCGACCGCCTGCCGGGCCTTCCGCCAGATCACGTAGAGGGTGTCAACCAACCCGCCGAAGTAGCCGTCTGAACCATCGACCTCGTCGGCCTTCTCGTAGCAGCCGGCCAGGAAGCTCTCGTGGAGGCGCAAGGCCCGCTGGGGATCGGTGCTGGCAAGCTGGTCAATCTGTGTCCTGATCTCTCCCAGTTCCGAAACGAAGTCCGATTCCGCCCGGTAATCGATGAACCGCCCCGGCCGGAGGGCAGTTTCGATCGCAGCCTCCAGAGGGTCCCGCCGCGCTGTTCCCCGCTTCATCGTTCACCCCTCAAATCCGTCAGCGTTAATGCGCGGTTCTGTAAGCCCTCGGGGTCGGTGAGAAGGCCCAAGGAAAGGAGCCGCTTAGTCGTCTTGCGTCCAACGCCGTGGATGCGAAGCGCCTGGAGTACCGTCGTTGGCTGCAATGCGACGAGGGCGTCGCAGGCCGCCCGAGAGAGGCCGGGTTGCCCACGGAGGTCGTCCTGGGTAAGGGATCTGGGAGTTTGCGTCGCTATTGCCATTCCCTTCGTACTCGAATTTGCTCAGGGCATTTTATCGCGCTTTGCTTGTGGCTTCTACGGGTGCGGTTTTCCTGTTTTCCGGAGGGGTTCTCCGGAGGTGTCGCGCTGCACTGGAAACGTAGATTTTGGCATTGGCCATCGATTTACGGCACTGGAGTCGTGGACACATAGTGTCTGCAGAGAAATCAATGCCAATATCTTCTTGCCGTGTCACGCGGGTCGTAAAGGCAAAGCCCGCCAACAGATGTTATACCAGCAGTTCAGATCGATCACCTAGACGGAATCCGCGCACGGTCTGGGGGGAGAAGTCCTCGCGACCCAGAACATGGACGAACTCCGCCAGCCAGGGAGATCGATCCCCCTCAAGCGGGTAGCGGCCACAATAGCGGACTATTCCGCATGCGGAATAGATGAAGGGCGCTGCCGGTGGGCCAATTAAGGAAAAACGACAGGCAGCGACCCGCTCGGCGATCTCTTCCCGTTCCCACTGTGCCATCGCCGCAATCATCGTGTAGAAGAGCCTACCAGCAGGGGTGGTGGTGTCGATCGACTCGTGGAGAGAAATCAGATCCGCGCCATCAACCTGGAAAACATCGGCGAACTCGAGAAGCCTCTCTCGTATTGCGTGCGAGTTCATCCTCCCTCTTTGCTTATTGATCTTCCACCCGCTGCTCTTTGTTGTTTTTCTCTGTGTTCCTGCTGCGGCTCTTGGCTGCCGGGCAGAGTTCAGAGTGGCGGCCCCATTCGGCAGCCGCCCATAGTTTGTTCATTCCTGAGCGTCTAAGATCTGGCGCAGGGTATGCATGAAAGCGCTGGCCGGCACAGCAACGTTGGCTGTGCTTTCGGAATATGGAACATTAAGCAGTGACTCCTCTCCACCATTGCGGTGTTCTGCAACTTGCAAGGCCACGATATGATTGCTCACGCCCGGCTGATTCACATCGTCATAATCAAAGATCGGGCCGCCGGATGAGCCTCGACTGCCATCGCAGTTGTGGAGAAAGAACCGGCGGTTCGAATTGAAGGCGGTAAACGCGCAACCCTTTTCCCAAGAGGCGGAATCTCCGTTCAGGAAATCCGAGCTGTACCCGGCCGCGTAGAATCGGTCCGAATTCAGATGCTCAGTCAGATCCACGGCGCGGACGCCCATCCATACGGTTGAATTGCCAAGAGGATCGCGTAGACGGAGGATGGCCCAGTCCGCACCACGGTAGGTTGAGGGATCGTTCGTTCCCAACCAGACGTAGGTCACGGGGCTGGAAACGTCGCCCTGGTGATCGGTGTAGCCGGGATAGAAGATAAAGGGGCCGGACATTAGTCCTTTGGTCTCCGGATCGACCACACAATGGGCGGCGGTCACCACCAGGTCGCGGGACACCAGTGTTCCGGTGCACCATCGACCAGGGACAAACAGCTTGCCAATAGCCGACCAGGGAGCATGTCTGTTGGTTACCTTTGGAGCGTGTGTCTTTTGGAAACGTGTTGACGCTCATCCCGGAAACGAGGCCGCTAACGATTAGAACCGCAAACACAATCAAGGGAATGTTCTTCTTCATACGGGCCTTCTCCGTTTCTGGTCACAGCGCTTTCCTGAGCTCACGGTCGTGCCTGTCCAGGTTCGTGAGCCCACCCACAAGCCGTTTCCACGGTGTCTTTTCGAGTCCATCTCGGATGGGCGTTGTGAGCACTCACCGGTGTCTACAGTCAGAGCAGCGAGTTTCTTAATGGATTTGTGTTTGCGGAGGCAGGGGTGACACTGGGAAATGGAAGTGAATTGGTTTCGAGGTCTCGTGAAGACAGCGGGCGCTAGGTTCGTACACAATTAAGGAGCTCAAGTAAGCTCACACGCGGATGCTGGAACAACTGCAGCGGTTGACGACTGCCTTGGAGAACCTTGCGTAGGACCAACGTGCGCCTTGAGAACAGATCTCCTGCTCGCCGCATGAGTTAATGGGCGGAGCGCTGCGTACGGCAGTGAAGCACGCCAGGAACCAGAAAGTGTGCACTTGCTGGAACTGTGTTGGGGCTTTCCTGTCCCGAAGACCAAGGCCAAGGCCGTTGTCCTTCGCCAAAAACACATCAGGCTGAAAACAATTGACTTTTTCCAGTGTCGGCCCTCACCCTGGCGCCATGGTCGCGCTGCTTGGTTCGCTGCTTCGGCTGCTCGTTTCGCCCGCCAATCTCCGCGAGCTCGCCCTGGAAAACCTCGCCCTTCGCCAACAGTTAACTGTGTTCAAGCGCAAGTGCCCGCGGGCTCGGCTACGAAGGGCCGATCGCTTCTTTTGGGTGTGGCTGTCCAGGTGTTGGAAGGATTGGCAGCGGGCGTTGATCATCGTCAGACCGGAGACAGTCGTGGCTTGGCATCGCACGGGCTTTCGCCTGTTCTGGACCTGCATCTCATGGCGGAAGGGCGGACGTCCCGAAGTCAGCCCCGCGATTCGAGCTCTGATCCTGAAGATGGCCGCTGCGAACCCGCTCTGGGGAGCGCCCCGCATTCACGGGGAGCTGCTCAGGCTGGGAATGGAGGTTTCCGAGCGCACGGTATCCCGACTGATGCCCAAGCCTAGAAGCCATCTTCCCAGACTTGGAATGCTTTCTTGAATAACCATGTCCAGGGTTTGGCCTCGGTGGACTTCTTCACGGTGCCCACGGTGAGTTTTCGAGTGTTATTCGTTTTTGTGGTGCTGGCGCATCATCGCCGGCGCGTGGTGCATTTCAACGTGACGGAGCATCCGACGGCAGCCTGGACCGCGCAACAAATCCTGGAAGCGTTCCCCGAAGACACGGTGCCACGATATTTGATGCGAGATCGGGACCAGATCTACGGGGAATGTTTCCGGAATGGTCTCAGAGACGGGCATCACCGAAGTTCTGCCCGCACCGCGAAGCCCTTGGCAAAATCCGTTTGCGGAAAGGCTGGTGGGCTCCATCCGGCGCGAGTGCTCCGACCACGTGATCGTGCTGGGAGACAACCATCTGCGACGAATCCTGAAGAATTATTTCGATTATTATCTGGGTTCGAGAACCCACCTATCCTTAGCCAAGGACGCTCCGACCTCTCGCGTCGTGCAGGGGCAGGAGGCTGGAGATTGTGGGGATCCCGCAGGTCGGCGGACTCCACCATCGCTACGAACGGCGCGCTGCGTAACCGATGGCAGGATGCGCCTGCGTTCCCTCACCTGGAAAACCGTCAAACCGGCTCGCGTAAGGCGCGCACTTGTCGGCGCAAAGGCTCGACCAACCCAATGACATCACAGACCAGATACCAAACGGACGGTCGACACTACGGTCCTTGGATGGCTATTTTTGCAGCGAGTGCAACATTATCGAGTTTTGGCGAAGGACACCTGTCCTCAGTATCGCTCCTTGTTTAGTTATAGGCTTTTGCCAACAACTGTGGCACAAACGTAGGGCCTTACCATTAATCGTGACACCAAATGCCAAAAACTGTGACCTCGAACTGCGGTTGACCCTTTGATATCAACAGTTGCATTTTCACTTACTCTGGCACCCTACATTCTTCTTCTTCGCTACCCGTACTCGAAGAAGACAGGGAGTAGTTGGCACTAGCTTTCAGTAGCTCGACTTCGGATTCCTCTGCCTTTCCAGGAGTTTCGCCGTCGCGTGCCGCAACGGCAAGGCCGACTCCCGTGTCGTGCCATTCGGCCGGCGTCCGAGGATCGAATTCCGCGGGCGTTTTTCTGTTGTCTTCCATGGCTTGGACCCCTTCCGCATTACACGTTCGTCTGTCGAGCTTGTCTTCCTGCCAACGCTCGAATGCCGCAATCTCTTCCTCCAGCTTGGCAAAGCGCGCACGCGCCAATTCCGTATCCATACGATGTCCCTTCTCTTCGCTTCCGGGGCAGACTGGTTCGCGATATCTACGAGCAGAAGTGATCTTGTCGCAGTTGTTGGTGTTAGACGGTACTCAGTTGTGGGTATGGCCAAGGGCTGGATCCGTTGTGACGTTGCCCGTTGCAGAGGCGATGGATTTGATTTCGTCGGCTACACTGGGAGGGTCAGCTGTGCTGCGCGAGCACGGCCGTTTCAATTTGGGATAACTTCGCAAGCAGCCGCTGGCGCTGCTCCGGAGGGGGCTCTCCCTTTAGGGCCCAATAAGCCCGAAGCTTGTCCTCGGCCGCCTTTGCTAGACTGACTGCGGCGGTCTCGGTCGGCTCTTCCGACTGATGCTCGATTTTGATTTTCAGTTCGGCAGGATCAGCTTCGAGCAACTGGTCTCTCAGCCTTTCTTGTTCCTCCCGAGCGAGCGATTCGTGAAGCCCCTTCGCCACCGTGACGACCAACTTCACACGTGCGTCCTTGAGGCGCGCTGGATCCGGCGGAGTTGTAAACTGGAAATCACCATTCTCGTAGACCGCTCGCAACTCCACCATGCGACGAGTGGGCGACACCCGGAAGTTGACCTCGAGGTCCGACAGGTCACTCTTCAAGTTGGGCTCCTTGAGTGTGACCAGGTGATACCCCTTATCCTCTTCTTCGCTGTAGTCGCACCGCGATAGGGATCCGGCATACCTGACCCGCGGCGCAAGCTGCTGACGAAGGTGAATGTGACTGAGCCCAATGTACTGAGCCTGCAAGCGCCGCAGTGGATCCAGGGGATACTCGGCGCATCGCCCGACCAAGGGCTGCCCGCTGCTCACCTTGGCGCCGACGACCCCAAAGTGACCGAAGAACAGCCGGTAGCAATCCGGTCGCCGGGCGAATCGCTGGTTGAACTCCTCTAGCTGCTCAACAAAGGCTGTTTGTAGATTTGCCTCCTCGGGCGTGCCGACGAACTCGGCCTTGCGCGGATATGGGAAGACAGCGATCGCGACACGATCAAGCTCGATGAACTCGGGTTCGGTGCACAGATAAATTGGGAACTTCCCCTTGGCCTTCCCGTAGACATATAGATCGCCGGTTAACTCGGCGCCGTGATTACCCGCGACCAGCACGACGGGGGCATGGTTAGCCATCCGGATCAGTATGTCGATCCAGAGGTTCCGTTCCTTGATCGTGGCTTTGTAGGTGGTCAAGTCGCCGTCGGATTACGAATAGGTCTACGTTGGTACGGACGGCGTCCGCAACAAACCAATCAAGGCATTGGGCGGTGTCGCCGAAGTAGCGGCCCTCTTCGACATGCAGATCTCCAGTGTGGGCAAAGACCCAGGCCATGGCGCAGGTTCTCCTTTCCGCGTGTGGTGTGACTTTAGGCATAAAATCGCCGTTTGGCACGGTTATGCTTTATTCTGGAAAACCAGCTGCAACTCACACTAGGGCCACAGGTTAACCTGGTTTTTGAGAAGTCGCGCGAGCCTTGTAGAGGCGCCCCCAAAGGGTGCGAGGCTGGGCACTCAATTGACGATAACCCAGGTTGATACTATTACTTGCGAGAAAACACAGGGTCAGCTGTTCCAACGATGCTGGTGGCCTGAAGGCTGGGGTCATGAAGGGCGCAGTCTGGATCCATGTCGCCGCAGTCGAGCCACGGCCCGACAACGTCGCTGGTACCTTGACACAATGAGCTTGTATTCCTTCGGGAACTTGCGACTGGCCGTTAGATGCTTCAAGCCCAGTCTACGGCACACCTCGGCCATGGAAGGAGCCGGTTCGGTCCGCGTATACCGTTGCAATTCTTCTCTGAGTTGTGCGGCATGCTTTCTCGCAAGGGCCTTCCGACGCGCCTGCAGTTTAGAGCCAAGGTCAGGGAAATGCCGTGCAAACACTTTCTTGTCTTTGTAACCCAAGCGAACGGCCAGCGCGCGCAAAGAAGGTGGAGGATTTTCTTGGAGGGCTGCCTCGGCAATCCGTCGCATCTGTCGAATTCGAGCTGCCTTCCGGCGTGCGATTTTCAAATGGATTGCTCGACACAAGGCGGGAAAAGGCTTGAAGAAGGGGCCCGAAGTGACGTACCCGAGACGACGAGCAACCTGAGGCACGGATTCAGGATTGTCCTGCGCCAGTGCAGCCTTCAATGCTGCTTCGATCTCCTTGGGCTGGCAGATCCGAGGCCGCGGCCCGTTGTAGTAGGGTTCTGGCCCAACCGACTTCTGGTAGTTGTCGGTGATTCGCTTGCAGAGGCTCCGGCCAACCCGCCTCAGACCGTCCGTACCCCGATAGCCCAGCCGCCGGGCAACCTCCCTCAGGCTTGGCGCTGGATGCTCACTGAGTGCCAGTCTCAGAGCTTGCCGCACCTTTGCGCTCGAGCGGTGGAGTGCGATCGGTAGCGCATAGTTTGCTGCGGAAGGCTTGATCACTTTCCAATCCGCTGCACGACCAGCTGTCAGAAATGCCTCAATCGGAACTCGCAAACGATCACTGATCCGGAGTAGCTGATCAATCCGCGGCATTGCCGCCCCATTGCGCCAATTGTAGGCGGAGGTTGCCGTGGAGCCAACGAATTTGGCGAACTCGGCACCGTTTCCCCGGAAAAGATGGCGCACGCAGGAGTCGAGGTTGTCCCTGAAAACGCTTCGCAGAGCGCTAGGCCGGCTCCCGACATGCGAAGCCAGCGCGAGCAGGTCACCGGCCGCATTACTCACCCAGTATTCCGAGGTGGTTGTTGACAACTCCTTTGGCACCCGCTTTGCCGGCATAACACCCAGCCAACCGCCACATCGGCCGCAGTGACCTGGACGCGAAAAAGACATGATCGGAGCCATCGGCCTTTCGCAGTGCGGGCAGACACTCTGAAAGGGTAGGTGGTGGTCAGGGCAGACGCTGGCGACCCTCAGGGACCATAGGAGAGGCTCATAAAGCTCTCCACCGGAGGTTTGCCACTCTTTGAGACAGGTGGGGCACCAGCTTCTAAAACGACGAAACAGAAACAGGCTGCAAAGGAGGCCTTCAAAAGGGAGAAGGGTCAGTTGCTTTAGGTCATCACGCAACGTGACCGTGCTCAAGGCCTGAACCCACTTGACAGCGCTTTATTCAACGCCGTTGACTGAATAGGAGAACAAAGGATATGGGAAAGTACAGCTTGTCCTCGGGCCGGTCGTACCGGGAAGGGTGACCGCCCCACATCGTTGCAACTCGTCGGTGAGGGTTCCCACCGGCACAGTATGTGCCTCGGCCCGCCTCAGTAAATAGCTTGTCAGGCTCTCAACGAGTGGTGTGCCTATGCCGATCGGCTTGAGAGGGTAGAAACGAGAGCGCGGAGGTACGACTGGTGCCGTCAGGTCCCAGCACTCAAAACTTGCCGTCATGCTAGAGCGTAGACCCCCCGACCTTGTCCCGCACTGGTCGGCGTTGGCCTGGTCGAATCCTGCTAAGCCGCTCCAACTGGTCCAAGTGATCGCCACGTGTTACGCCACCCTCGCCCTTATCACAATTCACCAAACCCAACCGGGTCCGCAACCGACACTGTTCGTCGGCGGTTTCTCGCAACCGCAACTCGCCCTCGACCACTTCTGACAGCATCCTTTCACACTGCGATACTGAGAGAGCGTGAGGTTCCAGATCGGCGCGGCTCAGGCTTGTCTTCCCCTGTTTCAAAGCATGCGCGAGCCCTCGTACCAGCCAGTCCTTCAGCACACCAACGCAGCCGATACTCCGCTCGTATAAGTATTCCCAATTCGTGGCTAGATCCGGGGGTTCAGGAAAGGGCAGTCGCCGGGCGAACGAGTGTACGGTGTTCACAAAGCCTCTCCGGTCGTCTTCTTGATCTGCTCGGTAGCGCCTGAAGTGAATCTCTACGCTTCGCCGACTTAACTGCCCATTAAGGTTATGAAAGGCCAGCAAGTCATAGGTCCCGAACAACACGTGCACGGTGCCGGTCAGATTGGCGATCGATTTAATCACATCCAACTGGTCCAAGAGTTTGCGTCCCGAAGTCAGTTTGACCAGGTGCTGCGCCTCATCGATCAAGACTGCCAGGGGACGCCGGTAGCGTAAGGCCTGCTCGACGGCGTATCGATATTCGGCACCTGGAGTCCTCGCGTTGAGGCGAGCGTAAAGTTCATCGCCTCCATTCCGCGAGATCAGCTGAGGAAGCTTGGATCCCACCAGGGGCTCCTCCATCCTCAATAGGGTCCGCTTGAATTGATCGCGCCAATTGAAATTGCCCGACTCTGGGGCTACCGCCTCCACGCTCACAACAGGAATCCGGCCTCGATCGGTCTGGAGAGTGGCGAGGAGGCTCTGGGTAAGTGTCTGTTCGATCTTTGCCAGCAGCGTCGTCTTCCCGACACCTGTGGGTCCGAACACCATCACGAGTGAATTCGGCGGAGACTCCTGAATCGCAGCCATCAGCTGGTCTTTTGCTTCCACCAGTTGAGGGTGTGCCAGCGTGCATTCCCGAAACTCCTGCAGCCTCTTTCTCCGTGATTGCCCGAGAGTTGAGTCGGATGGTCCGTGTTGGCGGGATGCTGCCATCAGAATTCTCCGTACTCCTCTCGAACGTGTTGCACGTGAGTCTTGCTGGCAGGGCCCGCCTCAGGCGTGCTTTTGTCGGGGTCATCTTTGGCCGGGGTGCTCGGTAAGGGATCTGCACTCCCGTTTCGTCCGCTCTCAACGGCCTCTCGAACCTCCCGGTCGCGCGCTCTTTGCACAAGCAGAGCCTCTTTGGCTTCCACTGATTGTAGAAACTCCGCCAGCCTTTTTGCGGATTCCGGGGCAGGCCGGGCACGATTCCGAAATCATTCCGGGCGCCATTCCGAAATGAAGCCGGGCACGATTCCGGGATGAAGCCCGGTCACGGAT
>JGI26339J46600_10000446_pt1 | contig 14253 bp, 11 predicted proteins | sample BogFormECP12_OM1_FD_46600 | JGI IMG/M metagenome (IMG submission 46600) | reverse complement strand
ACCGAACGAGCCGAAACCGAAGCGCAAGTTCGTGATGACTCCCGAGCGCAAGGCCAAGTTGCTGGCCAATCTGGAGAAGGCGCGCCTGGCGCCCAAGGAGAAGGTTTACCGCAAGACGCCCAAGCGCTACGCCGCCAACGTCGGCAACCTGGCCAAGGCCAACGCCAAACGCCGCGAGCAGTCGCAAGGTCAGCAGGCCGAGAACCTGCGCGCCCAACTGGAGGGATTCTTTCCCGCCCCCGATTTCCCACCCATTCCCATAGTTCCGCCGCCGGGGACGCCGCGTACCCAACCGCCACGCTTCGAGCGCCCTTACGGGGCCAAGGAGTTGGACCAGGCGGCGGTCCTGATTGCCCAGCGCCTGCGCAAAGTGCAGGCCGCCCAGCGCCGGGAAGGGCGGAGAATCATGCGCGTGCTGACGGCGGCGATTCAGCGATCCCATCCGCTGAGCGGGGAGGAAGCGGCCAAGCTGGTGTGCGAATTGCTGCAGTGCCTGGACGGGTCGCGGGTGGTGGGGGAGGCGCGGCGCCTGAATGGCAAGATCTATGAGGCGCTGCTGGAGATGCTGGAGATGCGCTATGGAGCGGTGGAGGAGTTTGCGGGCACGCCGGCGGCGATCATGGTGATGGACTATTATGAGGGGCTGCAAGTGGCCGCGGCACGGCGGGAGGCGCGGGCGGCCCAGGCCGCGGCGCGACGCGAAGCCCGAGCGGCCCGGGCAGGGGCGCCGGGCGAGACGGTAGCGGCGGAGGGAGACCCGGCAGGGGCAGCAGAAGAAGAAAGGGAAAGCGCCGAGGACAGGTCCGAGGGGCCGGAAGCGTCCGGGGAGTGCGACGGGCAATCAAACGAGCCTAGTCATGTATCAGTGCCGAAGCTGCCCCCGACCATCGAGGAGTTCCACGCCCTGCTGGGGCGCGCCCTGGACCTGGAGGGCGAGGGGGAAGCGCACTTGTTGTCGATGTTGACGGGGCCCCTCTGGGACCGGCTCCACTGGTGGACGCGGCGGGAAGAGGAGGAAACCGAGAAGTTGGAGCAGCTTTTCCAGGAAGGCGGTGGCGTGGCGGCGGGTGTGCCCGCCTGCTTTGACGACCTCCTCAACCGCGTGTTCGATATCAAGATTGTCTTGAGCATGGCCGATGGCTTCGTCGCCCGGATGAACATACCCACCAAGAGAATCGCGGGGGATCTGGAGTGGTGGATGGAGCAGAGAGGCCGGATTATCGCGTCCCGGGGGCAGAAGTTAGAAATACCCGTCAGACCTCCGGCCAAACGTCCGGTGGGGACCACTGCGGATCAGCCCAGCCAGGCAACCAGCGGTTCGGGGGACCCGTCGGCGGTCGCCTAATCCCGCCCGGCCGGGATTGTTGGGACGGGGCGGGGAATTGACGATTGACGATTGACGATTGACGATTGAAAGAAGAGAAGCGAGCCCTTCGATAAACCGTGAACGGTTGGTGCTGGGACGGGGTGGGGAATTGACGATTGACGATTGAAAGGCAAGAAGCAAGGCGCTCGGGTTAAGGGCGAACTGCTGGCGTTGCGACGGGCGGCCCAAAAGGTAATAAAGGGTGAAGGGCAAAGGGTAAGAGGTAAAGCATGCCGGCCTTAGCTCTACACAGAAATGAGCGCTCATCCGTACAAACCGGTCACGGCCCAAGAAAGCCTGGGCGAAGAGCGGGAGGCGGCGACGCGCGGCGTTTTTGCCGGTGTCGACGTGGGCGGCACTAGAATCAAGGTCGGACTCGCCGACCGGTCGGGCCGCCAGCTCTCGTTCAATGTGCTTGAGACTCGAGGTTGCCACGATGCCGAGAGCTTTCTCGAAACCATTGCCGCTCAGATACAGACCCAGTCGAGCGCCGCCTCGCTCCCAGTCGCGGCAGTCGGAGTCGGATGCCCGGGCCGGGTCGACTTCACCTCGGGCAAAGTCGTCTGGCTCAGGAGCAAGCTCCGGTTCCTGGAGGACTTCCCGCTCGCCCTGCGGCTCGGCGACCGGCTCGGGTGTCCGGTCGTGTGTGACAACGACGTGAACACGATCCTGGTCGGGGAGATGCGTTTCGGCGCAGGCCGGGGCTACCGCGACGTCGTCGCCGTGACGGTGGGTACGGGCATCGGCGGCGCCCTTGTTCTNGGTGGGTGTCTGGTGCGTGGCAGCAACTGGGCAACCGGCCACTTTGGCTACATGTCAGTCGATCCTTGGGGAGCCCGGCACGTCTGCGGGAACACCGGCACTGTCGAGGAGCACGCTTCGCAAAGCGGGATTCTGCGCCAACTGCGCAGAGCGCTTGAGGCACGCGAGACCTCAACCCTCACACAATCGCTCGCGCGTGGCGAGGAGCCGGGCCTGCGCGAGCTGTTCGAGGCGGCCGATGCTGGCGACCCCCTCGGTCGCCGACTTGCCGACCGCCTGACGTGCGAGCTCGGAGTGCTCGTCGCGAACCTCGTCCACGCGATCGATCCCGAGGTGGTCCTCGTAGGCGGTGGCCTCATGACCCACCGCTCCAGTGTCCTTGATGCCGTCCGGTGCGAGGTGGCGAAGCGCATCGAATCTCTGCCACCTGGGGCGGTGAAGATCCTGCCGATGGCCCTCGGAGACGCCGCTGGTGTGCTGGGCGGTGCAGCCCTGGCGATGGAAGCGATCCCTGATACAACTTGCGTTCGCAAGGAGTGATGTGACGGAGGAAACTACGAAGGACATGCCCCGCGGTGAGGTCGAATTTTCCACGATTCCTGGATTTTCCGGTTGTATGCAGGCGCAAATTGCTGGTTTTCTACGGTGGCAGGCCGACCCGGCGAACCAAGTCGCGAAAGCGCGGTTCGGAGCGCAAGAGGTCCAGGCAGGGGTCTATCTTGATAGAGGTAAGGCCCTTGTCGCGCACTGCATAGGCTCTTTCCAGCCAGGCGAAAGCCGCATCCTTTTCACCCAGCCATGCGTAGGCTAGTGCGATCTCGTACGTCCCGAGTCCATCTATTTGCACGTGCTCTTTCAACTTCGCAACAGCGCTGCGTGCCTCGGTTACCCGACCCGCTCGGGCACAAGCATTGCCCATGTGGCCCAGAACGTGAGGATGATCGCCCAGCTTTTGAAATGCTCTGATGGCTTCCTGGTACATGCCTTTCTCCACCCAAATAACAGCGAGCTCGAAAGGAGGGATAGCGCCGGGGTCCAGCTCCAGTGCCCTTCGAGCTTGGGCAAGCGCCTGATCGTATCGACGAGCACCGTAGTAAAAGCCAACCACAGCAGCGCGCGAAACGGGGGAAACAGGATCGAGCTGGAGGAGCAGTTCAGTCTGTGCGATCGCTTCCGTCGGCCGGCCGATCGCCTCCAGGTAACCGGCGTACGACCGATGGACAGAGGCCGAGTTCGGATTGATCTCCAGCGCTCGCTTGAGCTCTCGCTCGGCTGTGCCCCAGTCCCAGTTCAACCCAATCAGGGCATCCGCAAGCTCGGCGTGCCCGTCGGCGAGATCGTCATCAATCTCGAGCGCCTTCGCCGCCGCGACTTTAGCCTTGGAATAGGCCTCGAAATAAGGAAGCCGACCGGCTATCCCGAGTCCGTTGTAACAACCTGCCAGCGCAGCATAGGCCGGCGCGTAGGAGGGGTCCTTGTCGCTCGCCCGCTGCAAATAACTGACGGCAAAGCCGGGGTCTCCCCGGTTCAGGAGGTACATGCCTTGCAGATACAACTCCTGGGCTTCTGGGTTCACTTGGCGGGCGCGGGCGAGGCGCGCCTGCTCCTGCGGCGTCACCGCGATCGTGATTTCATCGGCAATCGCCTGCGCCACCTCGCCCTGTAACGTCAGCACGTTTGTCAGGTCGCGGTCGTAACTCCGGGCCCAGAGGTGGCGCTCGGCGCCGTTGGCGATTGCCACTAACTGGACGATGATCCGCACGCGGTTGCCCTCGCGCAGCACCGACCCTTCCGCCACGCCGTCCACTCCCAGCTCGTGGGCGATCTCCGGCAGCCTCTTCTTCGTGCCCTTGTAACCCATCACCGAGGTCCGGGAAATGACGCGTAGCGCTGAGACCTGGCCCAAGCTGGTAATCAGCGCCTCGGTCATGCCGTCGGCGAAGTACTCCTGATTCGGGTCGCCCGACAGGTTCTCGAGGGGCAGGACTGCAAGGGAGTGAATCTGCGGCGCCGCAGCCGGGCCCTGAAACCACGTCTTGAAGGTTCTGGAACCGAAAGCCACAACCAGACCCAGTCCGAGGGCGACGCAGACCACTGCAATCAGCGCCCCGCGCCTTGAAGCCCGGCTGTACCAGGGCGGCCCTTCCTCGACGGCGTCCCGAACAGGCGTCCGAGCGACTACAGCCGCGTGACTCTCGCCTAAAGCTCCTGCCCTCGCCTGGGAGCTGGCCGGCGTCATGCTCTTAAAACCGGCGGCGCTCTTTTCCACCCATTCCACCGGCACCAGCCAGCGGTAGCCCCGGCGGGGCAGGGTTTCGATGTAGTGGGGCTCGTCGGCATCGTCGCCCAGAGCTTGGCGCAGCTTCTTAATAGCCGTGTCGACGCTGTGACCAAACTCCACAATCGTATCTTCGGACCAGAGCTTCTTCTGAATCTCCTCTCGCGTTACCACCTCGCCGGCACCCTCCAGCAGCAGAACCAGAATTTGAAAAGGCTGGTTTTGTAGGGCGATCTTTCGCTTGTTCTTGCGCAGCTCCCCGGCCTTGAGGTCCAGCTCAAAGGCGCCGAAGCGCGCCGACCGCGTCGGTTGAACCGGCTTGGTTACGCCTTCCATCGTTGGCCTCGACTCTATGCTGGATCAACGAAACGCCCCGTAGCCGCGGCGCTCATGTTCCAGCCGGGCTGGTTTGCTAGGGTGGTAGGCCGACGCGGCGAACCAAGTCGCGAAAGCGCGGTTCGGAGCGCAAGGGGTCAACGCAGGGATCGATCTTGAGATTCGTAAGTCCCTCATCATGTGCTTTATAAGCCTCTTCCAGCCATGTAAACGCCTCGTCCTTTTTACCCAGCCCGGCGTAGACCAGCGCTATTTCGTATCTCCCAACGCCCTCGTTTCGCACGTGCTCTTTCACTTGCGAAATGGTCTTGCGCGCCGCATCTACCTGGCCCGCGCGGGCATAAGCATTGCCTAAGTGGCCTAAGGCATGTGGTCGATCGCCTAATTTCTGGAATTCCCTGATGGCTTCCGCGTACATGCCCTTCTCCACGTAAATAGTGCCCAAGTGAAAGATGAATTCTGAGAGATTGTAGTCCCGTGGGGATGCTCTTCGAATCTGCGCTAGTGACTGATCATACTGACGGGCAAAATAATAGGTGGCTCCTGCCGTCGAGTATGAGCGGCTGGAAACAGGATCGAGTTCCATACCGCGCCTTACCTCTGCAATGGCTTCGGGCAGTCTGCCGGTTCGCTCCAGGTAAACCGCGTATCTCCAATGGCTGGGCGCTGAGTTTGGATTGAGCTCCAGAGCTCGGTGGAACTCCTTTGCCGGGGTGACCCAGTCCCAGTTCAGATTCATCGCCGCATTCGCAAGCTCGACATGGCCTTCGGGCAGAGCATCATCCAACTCGATCGCCCTGGTCGCTTCGGTTCTCTGCTTGGGAAACGCCTCCGTATAAGCGACCCAGCCGAATTCACCGACAATGCCATAGCTATCGGCTAATGCCGCATGCGCCTGTGCATAATTGGGGTCTTTATCGATTGCTTTTTGGAAATAATCGATAGCACTCTTGGGATCGCCGGTATTTAAGAAAAGCATGCCCCGTAAATACAGATCTTGAGCTTCCATGTTGACCGGGCGCACGCGGGCAAGGCGCGCCTGCTCCTGCGGTGTCACGTTAGCGTTGATCTCATCGGCAATTGCTTGCGCTACCTCGCCCTGGAGTGCAAGAACGCTGGTCACGTCGCGGACGTAGTTACGGGCCCAGAGATGGTGATCGGTCCGGGCATCGATCAACTGGGCGGTAACCCGCACCTGGTTGCCCTCGCGCAGTACGGACCCTTCAACGACGCCATCGACCCCCAATTCACGGGCGATTTCGGGTAGCCTCTTCTTCGTGCCCTTATAAGTCATCACCGAGGTCCGGGAAATGACACGCAACGCAGAAACCTGGCCGAGGTCGGCAATCAATTCTTCTGTCATGCCATCGACGAAGTATTCCTGCCGTGGATCGCCTGAGAGGTTCCCCAAGGGCAGCACTGCGAGGGAGCGAATCTCCGGCGCTGCGGTCGGACCTTGAAACCAGTTCTTGAAAGTTCTGGGACCGATGGCCTCAACCAGACCCAGTCCGAATACCACGCTTAGTGACGCAATCAGCAGCCAGTGCCATGAAGCCCGGCTGTACCATGGCTGCCCTTCCTTGACTGCGTCGCGAGCAGGGACCCCAGAGGGGACTTGTTCGACGCCAGCCGTCTGACTCACGCCTAAAGGCCCCACCGTGGCCGGGGAACCGACGGTGCTCGTTCCCACCCATTCGATCGGCACAAGCCAGCGATAGCCCCGGCGGGGCAGGGTCTCAATGTAGCGCGGTTTGTCGGCATCGTCGCCGAGAGCCTGGCGCAGCTTTTTCATGGCCGTATCGACGCTGTGACCAAACTCCACGATCATATCGTCGGGCCAGAGCCTTTGCCGGATCTCCTCCCGGGTTATCACCTCGCCGGCGCCCTCTAGCAGCAGAACCAGAATTTGAAAAGGTTGATTTTGTAGCCGGATCTTTCGATTGTTCTTGCGCAGTTCCCCCGCTTTGAGGTCGAGCTCAAAGGCGCCGAAGCGAGCCGACCGCGTCGGTTGGACCGGCCTGGTTATACTTTCCATCTTTGGACTTGACTTTACCACTCGATTTGAGCGGGGTCAAGTTCCTGCTCATGGTCCCCACGGTCTCCCGGAACAGGCACAACCCTATTTTCTTTCAATAGCGTAGGAGTTCAGACCTGGTTCAGACAGAGTTCAGCAACAACTGAGCCACGGTTCACGGCCAATGCATTGACCGAGATCGGCTCCTTAGAGCACCCTCGCCACTTAGAGTCATTGTTCGGCGAGAAGTCGACTGCATGGTCTTTTAATGGTGAAGCAGTCGAGTTGATTGACGCGCAGTACTTGGAGAACCTTTTGACAAGGATAAGGAGCTAGCAATGAGCAATTTCGCAGAAGCCGTCCTGCCACCTGGGCCGATACCGCGACGGTTCCACCCTACAGCAGCGATCGAGACCTTAGTAGAGCCGCGTCCGTACGCAGCGGAAGCTGAGGATTCGAACCCGGGTTTTGAAGGTCTCATCGGATCCAGTTCGGCTCTGAGGGAAGTACTCGATCAAGTTCGAACCGTTGCGCCCACCGATTCTACCGTGGTCGTCGAGGGAGAGACAGGCACCGGCAAGGAATTGATTGCAAGGGCGATCCATGCTCACAGCCGACGGCGGAGCCAGCCCCTGGTGAAACTGAACTGCGCCGCCATTCCTCTTGACCTGCTCGAAAGCGAGCTCTTCGGCCACGAGAAGGGCGCCTTCACGGGTGCCGTGGCACGGCGGACGGGCCGCTTCGAGGCCGCAGACCGGGGCACCCTGTTTCTCGACGAAATCGGCGATATTCCGCTGCCACTGCAAGCGAAACTGCTGCGAGTCTTGCAGGAGAGGGAGTTCGAAAGATTGGGCAGCTCACGAACCCAGCGAGTCGACGTACGCGTAGTGGCCGCAACACATCGTGACCTGACCAGGATGGTCTCCGAAAAGAGCTTCCGGAGAGATCTTTACTACCGGCTCTATGTGTTTCCTATTGAGATTCCTCCGCTCCGCGAACGAAGGGAAGACATTCCCCTGCTGGTTGAGTACTTCGTTGACCGATATGCCAGTAACGCAGGGAAGAAAATACGGGGTATCAACAAGAGGACCATGGAGATGCTTCAGTCATACGCTTGGCCGGGTAACGTTCGAGAACTACAGAACGTGATTGAGCGGTCGGTCATCGTGTGTGAAACGGAGAACTTCGCACTGGATGAGACTTGGGCCTTCTCGGGAACCGGTTCCGGCTTAGCGAGCAAGCCAGCCGCCCTCCGAAGAGCTTGTGAAGCTTAGGAGGAAGACTATGAGTCGGGCTTGTCTTGAACGAAGGCGGAGGACGGCTCTTGAAGCAGAAGGTCGCCGCAAAGTAGTCTCTCTCAGGATCACGTTGGAGAAGTGCATGCCGAGGGAACGATGAATTGAGATTGATCTGGCTACGGTGAATTCGACCCCGAAGTGCTCTCCCTTCAAGAATTTGTCATAGGTTTTCGCGAAGTTCGCGAATTCGCGAAGAAATTGCGACTCCAGGATACGCGAGCCCGAGTGTTTTGAAGGGCTTACCGATGGCGCTTGGATTGCTGTCATCAACGGACGAAGGGCCAGAAAGAAAGGCCGAACGAAAAAGGAGAGAAGCCATGGACAGAATGCTGGTAGTTGTTTTTGACACGGAAAGCAAAGCGTACGAAGGAAAGAAGGCGCTGGTGCAATTGGATAACGAGGGCAGCATTGTAGTCTACGCCGACGCCGTCGTAGCCAAAAATGCAGATGGCACCGCAACGGTCAAGCAGAGTGATGACCCGGGACCGCTCGGGACTCTGCTGGGGACCTCACTGGGAAGCCTCATCGGTCTCCTCGGCGGGCCCGTCGGCCTCGCGATTGGCGCGACGGCGGGGTTAGCTGCCGGCGGCACGGTGGACTTGGGCAACGCCAGGGTCGGTGACGACTTCATCGACGACGTCAGCAAGAAACTGCTGCCGAACAGGTTCGCAGTGGTGGCGGAGATCCAAGAAGACTGGACCACTCCGGTGGACACCCGCATGGAAGCCATCGGCGGAACGGTATTCCGCCGGGCGCTGTCGGAAGTGAGGCAAACCGTTGACGACGAAGACGTCACGGCTATGAAAGCCGACCTCGCGCAAATGAAGGCCGAGCAAGCCAAGGCTCACGCCGACCGGAAAGCCAAGCTCCAGGAAAGGATCAACCAGCTCGACTCCAAGATCCAAGCTCGGCTGGAGAAAGCCAAGGAGCAACGCCAGGCAGCGGAGCAACAGGCAAAGGCCAAGGTCGAAATTCTCAAGGCCAAGGCCGTCACTTTGAAGGCCAAAGCGACAGAGACGCACAACTAGCATCCGATGCACTATCGATCTGGCGCTCCTACCAACGTGGTCGAAGTCGCGGACTGGTTACATATTTGATGGGAAGTACGTAACGGAGGCCGAACCATCTCGGGGGAGGTGTAGCATGAATCCATTCAAAATACTTCGAAAGGCGCTCTGGTATGCCATAGCGGTGGGGTTGTGTCTGGCGGGAGCAGGAACCCTGGCGGCGCAAGGGCAAAAGCAGGACGAAGAAATGCAGATGGGCCAACAGGTCTTCGATCAACTGAAGGCCAAGGGCGAAATCGTCCAATCGTCACCCCTCTACGACACGTTGAATCCGATTGCCGACGCCATCACTCGGGCAGCCCAGCCCCGCTACAATCATCCGTTTAAGTTTTACCTGGTGCACGAGCCGCAACCAAACGCTTTTTCAGCTCCGGGCGGCAACGTGTATGTCGTCGATTCGCTCCTGTACTTCGTGAAGAACACTGACGAGCTCGTCGGAACGCTGTCTCACGAGGTCTCCCACACCATCCATCACGACAGCATGACGTTGATGGAAAAGGAGCAGAAAATCGCGGAGCGGGAAATCGCGGCCGCCGTGCTTCTGGGCGCCGATCGCTTCCAATTGTTGGGGATCGTCCTACTGGGGAAGCTCCATTCCCTAAGCTACTCCCGCGAAGATGAGTCACGAGCGGACCTGACCGGCGCCGACATCTGTGCCACAACGGGATATAACCCGTACGGGTTGGTGTGGCTCTTTCAAGATTTCCAGAACGCCAAAATGGGGGATGTTCCGCAGCTTCTGTCGGATCATCCCGGCAATCAGCAACGTGTCAATGCACTGGAGAAGCATTTCCGCGCCGATCCAGCGGTCTTTGGGAAGTTCAACTCTGATCCAAAATCGGCGAGACCGATTTCGGTCCCGAAGAATTCCGCGGAGGTATTCCTGCGCTGAAAGCGGGCGAGGCTACTTCATTGGTATCGCGATCGGCGTGGACCTCATCTTTGACGGCGGGGCCCTGGTAGCTGTCGGCGCCGCCACTCACAGCTTGTCCTAAGCGGAGACCGGCCGAGCTGCCGGATTGCCCCGTGGGGACCTGGCTTGAATGGTGTGGGATGGCGCAGAGGGTGGATATCGAAAGTAGAGCAGCATGTTCAGAGTCGACGATCGTACCGGCAATGTCGTTACCACCGTGGCGCTCTTCCTGATCGCAGCGACGATCCTCTATATCGCGCGTGGAGCTTTCCTCATTTTGGTGCTGTCCGTTCTCTTTGCCTACTTGCTCGAACCGGCGGTCATGTTCATACAGCGGCGTTCGTGGCTGGGTCGGAAAAATCGTACGTGGGCGATTGCGCAGGTGTACTTGGCCGCGACTCTTGTGCTGGGCACTATGGGGTACAGGTTAGGTCCACACCTTGCGGCGCAAATAAGGAGCCTGAATGCGGCTGTGCCCGAGCTCCTGCAAGATCTTTCCAGCGGAAAGCCTCCTGCTGCTCTGGTGGGCAAGCGTGGCTTGAGCGCGACCCAGCAACAGCGGATCCATGACCTGCTGGCCCGTAACCATGACTTCCTGGCGCATGTTTTCGAGCGCGGCGCGGCATCCATCGGGTATATCGTCGCCAGCGCCATCTGGCTTTTTCCCATTCCCATTTTGGCGGCCTTTATCTTGCGAGACGGACGGCCGATGGTGGATGCCCTGATCGAAGCCGTTGACCCCGGGCTGGACACACTGCCAACACGAATCCTGCGGCGGATTGATACGATGCTGGCCAAGTACATGCGCGCCCAGTTCATCCTGGCGGGCCTCTCCTTCGGCTTCTACAGCGCCTCCATGCTGGTCCTGAGATTCCCCTATGCGATCGCGCTGGGCCTTCTGGGAGGCGCTCTGGAATTCCTTCCCATGGTGGGATGGATTATTTCCGCCGCGGCTATTCTAACGGTCGGCTTCCTGACCCACTCCCACTGGATCTGGATGGCGGGACTGTTGGTGGCCTGGAGGCTGGTGCAGGATTATGTGAACTCGCCGCGCATTATGGGTAATAGTCTCGATCTACAGCCCCTGACCGTCGTATTTGCGCTCATGGTAGGAGGTCAGGTGGGAGGCATTGCGGGTGTGTACCTCTCGGTACCAATAGCCGCTGTGCTGCGAATCGTGTGGCTGGAATGTCTCGCAAGCCGGAAGCCCTCGCCGGCCCTTGCTGATCCGCCGCTCGTGCAAATGAAGGCATGAATTGCTGCAAGCGCCGGAGTAATCTTGTCTTGCCGCCGCAGCGCGGCTATCCAGGCAGGCTTCCGAATCGAACACCATCGCGGAGCAGCTACAGCGCTTGACAGCAAAATGGGCCCGATTTGAGGTCTGCGGGTGTGCACCTCCGACGGCTTTCTGATGTCGGGATGGTGGAATCCACTACGGGCTCGCCGACGATGGCTATTTCTTTCTCGACCAAGGAGAGATCTTCTGGGGTTCGGATTGGGTTCAAATTCGATCCGGATTCATCCTGTCCGGCAGGACGATCGCGTCGCTGACGAAGGGATGTTTGACCATGTAGCCGGTGGGCGTCTCGCCTGGACGGTCTCGATCACGGCCTCGACCACGGTGTTCTCGACGCTGGTGTACTCGGGCGCCGGGCCTCCGTCTGCGTCGACTGCGCGTTGCGCCTCCGAAGTCCCAAGCAGCCGGAACAGTTCCGCGAAGTCTCCGTCTCTCGCGGCGGCCTTGTCATTCTGAGCGCAGCGAAGCCTGCCCTTGAGCGAAGCGAAGGGAATCCCTCTTCGACTCTGCCGGCGCGTGTTCAACGACGGTGTAGCTCGACTCGAACTGAAGCTCACGCAAGACTGTCGCGGATACCGAGCACCAAGGGGCCGCTATAGCTGTAGCTGCGGCTATTCGCTGGCCCCTTACCGTGGTAGTCTGCTATCGTGAAGTTTGAATGGAACCCCGAGAAGGCGCGGAGCAACCATACCAAGCACGAAGTCTCGTTCGACGAAGCCGTGACCGCGTTTGGCGACCCGTTGGCGGTCACGGATTGATCGCCCGGATCATTCTTGGGAAGAGTAGAGGCTCTTGATGGCAACGACATCATGACGATTGTGGGGGTGGCACTATGAAGGAATACGACGCGATGGTTCGCATCATCCTGCAGTACTACCCTTCAGTGCAGGCGATCTACCTTTTCGGTACCCACGGCACGGGGGATGCGTGGCCCGACAGCGACGTAGATATTGCCCTCCTGCTGCCTCCGGAGCATAGCCGCCCGCAGCCGCACTTGATGCTGACCCCCTGCCACGATGCGTTGGCGGACGCCCTGGGAAAGCCCGTGGACCTGCTGAACGTCAGGGAGGTCTCGACGGTTTTTCAAAAGGAGATCGTTCACTCCGGGCGGCGCCTCTACTGCACGGATGAGAATGCGGTCGCCGAATTTGAGATGCTGACACTTTCCCACTATCAAAAGCTGAACGAAGAGCGAAAAGCGATTCTCGATTCCTTTGAAGCGACGGGAAGGGCCTACGCGGTATGAACGATGTGGTGATCAACAAAATTCAGAGCATTCAGCGCTGCGTTCGACGGGCAAGGGAAGAATACGAGGCTGATCCCGGCAGCTTTGCGAGCAACTACACGCGGCAGGACGCGGCGCTGCTGAACGTGGTGAGGGCGTGTGAGACGGCCATCGACTTGGCCAACCACATCATCCGGGTCCACAAGCTGGGGATACCGGTATCGAGCGCAGACAGCTTCGAATTGCTCAAAGCCGAACGAATCATTAGCAGCCGGCTGGCGGAACGCATGAAGAGAATGGTGGGTTTCCGGAACACGGTGGTCCATCAGTACACGAAGGTAGATCTTGCAATCGTCGAGGCCGTCATCGTCACTGAATTGGATGAACTGCTGGCTTTTGTGGACCAGATCCGGCAGTACGTGAATGGCTCTCCGTCCTGAATTCTCAATATCGCCTTACGCCATCCTCGATCGCGCGCTGCGCTTCTGAAGTCCCAAGCAGCCGGAACAGTTCCGTGAAGTCTCCGTCTCTCGCGGCGGCCTGCAGCTTCTCAATCTGCTCCAGAGCGTGCCGTTCGATTTCCAACGCAATCGGCTCTTCCGGCGCGTGTTCAACGACGGTGTAGCTCGACTTGAACTGGAGCTCCTGCGAGACTGTTGCGGATGCCGAGCGCCACCGCGTTCTGGCCCCAGGCCGCGGGAGTGAACTGTTCATCTCGCTGGGGCGAGGCGACCATGGGTGGGTGAGGCCATTCTCTTTCCCGCCGCCATCGGCCCGTCGCGACCAGCAAGGTTCCACCCACCACGGTCGTCCCGCCGATGACCCCGTCGAGGACGATATAGAGAGCCATCTCCTCCAGTTGGCGGGAGGTATGAGATGATAGAGAAGAGCGAGCAACGTTCCGGTGAGCCAGGACGGGCGGCCCCACTCTATGTCGCGCACCCCGCGCGGTTCTCCCAAAGTTTAGGGTCAAAGAATTCGGCTATAATGTAGACGAGAGGCACTGATGAATGCCATGGTTGAACAGAAGGTCCAAGATCTCTCGGCGATCTGCAACCGGCGAGCTGTGTGCCGACTGGCTCTGTTCGGCTCGGCAGCCAGCGGCCCCTTTGACCCTGCATCCAGCGATCTCGATTTTCTTGTCGAGTTCCAGCCGTTGAGCCCCACCCAGCATGCCGACCAGTACTTTGGACTACAAGAAGACCTGGAGCACCTTTTTGGCATGCCCGTTGAACTGGTCGAACCCGGCCCCATCCGCAATCCTTATTTTCGGCAGGCCATCGAAAAGACCCAGGTACTCCTTTATGCTGCCGCTTGAGGTCCGCAAGTACCTGTTCGATGTCGCTCAGGCGTGTGCTCTGCTCACTCAGTTCACAAACGGGAAGACCTTCGCCGATTACCTTGCCAGTCCTCTCCTCCGCTCTGCGGCGGAGCGACAATTCGAAGTCATCGGAGAAGCTCTTAATCAGGCCCTCCGCGTGGAACCGGGGCTTTCCCGCCGTGTCAGCAACACCCACCGGATCATTGCCTTCCGCAATCGCCGGGCCTCCCTGTCGAGGGATGGGGAGATTGAAGGAAGAATCATGGTCCCGTCCCAACGGGATCGCATAGATGAGTGGTGGAACCCAGAGTTTCCATCGCCGGATTCGACGAGGCGAGCCTTGGTCAGGAAGAGCCGAGAAGAATCACTCAGGACG
>JGI26339J46600_10000444_pt1 | contig 14271 bp, 10 predicted proteins | sample BogFormECP12_OM1_FD_46600 | JGI IMG/M metagenome (IMG submission 46600) | reverse complement strand
AATGTGCCTTGTCCGCCAACACCGGCTAGGACTATGTTGAATTGCTTCATTCTGCGCAACTCCCCTCTATTGCCCCAAAAGGACAGATAGAAATGCATAGGCCACACGCGGTGCACGCGTTTTCGTCGATTCTCACTTTTCCTTCTTCGACCACGATAGCTGGACAGCCCAGCATTCTGACACAGGTCATGCAGTTAGTGCATTTGTCAGTGATTTTGGAAGGCTTTACTGCCAAACCTTTGCGGCGTCTCTCTCTTAAATCCATCAAAGTGCATGGGGAACGGAAAACAACGACCGAAGGCCCGGGTTGTTCAAGCGCTTGCTTTAGCACGACCGCGGCTTCTTTTGTTTTGAAGGGGTTGACCACTTTGACGTATTTGACCCCACATCCTTCAGCCACTTTCTCTATCAACACTTTCTCAGCTGGGCTTTGCATGCCTGTCATTCCAGTTCCAGGGTGGGGCTGATGCCCTGTCATGGCCGTGGCGGAGTTGTCCAATACCGCGACGACTATGTGGCTGCCGTTGTAGACGGCGTTTACGAGTCCAGGAATTCCAGCGTGGAAGAACGTTGAATCCCCTAGGGTAGCAATTGTTCCGCGGCCCGTGACTCTGTTTACCCCCTGCGCTAAGCCGATGCTTGCGCCCATGCAGATCATTATGTCGCCAACGTTGAGGGGTGGAGCGATGCCCAGGGCGTAGCATCCTATGTCGTCTGTGTACGCGGCTCGGTCGCCACCGACTCTCTTTATGACGTAGAATGATGCCCTGTGGGGGCAACCAGCGCACAGCATAGGCGGTCTCGAGGGCAGGCCATCAGTGGCTGCCAAGTAAACCTTATCGAGCTTCTCGAAGTCGACTGGAACTCTCAATTTTGTTATCTTTGACAGTCCCTGCATAACAAGTCTCGTTGTAAGTTCTCCGGCTCTGGGGAAATAATCGTTGTTCATTTTTCCAAAGATTTCGACGTTTGAATTATACTGCTGGGCTGAGGCTCTCGTCTGAAGTTCTAGGTAGGGTTCAAGCTCTTCTATGACGATGATTTTTCTGCAGTGGCTCATGAAGTTGGCAACGAGCTTTTTCGGAAATGGGTGAGTCATTCCGAGTTTCAGGAAAGCCGCGTCTGTGCCCAGCAAGTTGGCAGCTTCGAAGGCGTAGTTGTAAGCTGAGCCTGAAGAGATTATGCCGATTTCGTGGCCCTCTTTGGTGACTTTGTTGAAGGGAGAATGTTCGCTGATTTCCTGGGCTTTGGCTGCTTGCCTTAGCAAGACGTCATGTTTGGGCCTGCTGTAGGATGGAACCATCAGAAAACGTTTGGGATCCCTTGTGAATTCGCCTTTTAGGTTTGGTTTCGCTAGCTCTCCGTAGGTGACGGGTCCTCGGGTGTGGCTAACCCTCGTAGTTGTTCGCAGGAGAATGGGCAGTTCCAGCTTTTCAGACACTTCTATGGCGTATATAACCATTTGTTTGGCTTCCTGCGGGTCTGAAGGCTCTAAGCACGGCAAGTTAGAGAGTAATGCGTAGTAGCGGTTGTCTTGCTCGTTTTGTGAGCTGTAACATTCTGGATCATCCGCCGTGACGAGTACATAGCCGCCTCTCACGCCTATGTAGGCCAAGGTCATGAGGGCATCGGCTGCGACGTTGAGTCCCACGTGTTTCATGGCGACGAGGCTTCTGATACCACAGTTAGCGGCTCCCGCCGCCACCTCAACGGCCACCATCTCATTAACCGAGTACTCCATGTAAATGCCCGAATCCCTTGCAATTTCCGAAACCGAATCACCTATCTCGGATGCCGGTGTACCTGGATAAGTTGCAACCACACTTATTCCAGCTTCCAATATTCCCCTGACAATGGCCTCGTTACCGAGTAGCAGCACTTTTTTGCCAAGAGTATTCTGGAGAAGAATCTTCTTTTCGGGCAAATTCTTTTCCATCCTGCTTAGGGACTTTTTGAGTCTGCGGGGTTTACATATAGGTTTTGGTGTAGAAGCCGTGAAGGCTGATGAAAGCCGGCGCTTTCTTTGGGCAGCCGGTTGCGGTTTACTTTTGATGTTCGTTGTTTTCGTTGTTCATTGCTGAAAATTGTTGTTCGTGGTTGGTCATGTTAAGTCTTATATTAGTGATTTAGTGCGTGCTAAGTGTTGGAGTGGAAGGAAAGAACGCGCTTTTGAGTTGCATGTCCATCACGCGTTAGGAAGACGCGGTTGGATCCACCATTCTGCAATAGAGCCTTGATTTCATCGAAAGAAGCAGACCCATCACTGCCAATTCAAGGCAGATAGCCAAGAAAGCAGAGACTGCCTCAGCAACTGAGGTCAGGTTCCAGTTGAACCCACCAAACGTAAGGATACCAAGTGTTGCAGCATTAAAGGCCAAACCTACGAGTGACGCTCCGAAGCCTACTAACCAACCCCATTTACTCCCCTTAAAGATGCCATATCCCACGAACAATTCAATGAATCCACCAATCGCTACCAGAGCAACGGTAGCTATGATAAGGTCTAGATGCGCCGAACCAGATTCATATGGATACACGATTAGAAAAGGCATCACGCAGAGAGCTAGTATTCCGCTCAGCGCGAATATTCCGGCGGCGATAGAAATCTCAAGAGGCCTCCGAACCTTCAATTCTTGATATCTCGTCAGCAATTTCTCATCCCACTTTCTCACGGCAGCAGCGAAAGCCAGAGCCGAAAATGCTTCCAGAACGCTAGCCGTCACAAAAGACTGAAGACCTTGCGAAAACAGAGTCAAGGAATACACTATTCCAAACAAATTGGTTAAGGCAAGGATGCCTCCCGCGAGAACCAATCCCAGCACCGCTCCAAGCACTGCGCCTAGGATGAGTGAAATTAGAGCGCCGGCAAATCTCTCCGAGGAGGTACGTCCGCAAATCTTGTAGAAGGCTATGAACAGAAGCACGGGGCTCAATAAAAATGAGTATTCATTCATTAGAAGCCCGAACGCAGACGAGCTGTTAAAGGCGAGGGTACGGCTTAGATAAACTTGGAAGCTGATACGGAACACGTTCATTGCGGTGCTAGCAAACCCAAAAGTCAGCATTAGAAGAGACGTTTTTCTCTCAAGAAAGTTTTGTTCGAAAACTTGATTCATCACAATCACTTAACGTATTCCAGGAAATTCATATTTAGCACTAACGCCCGCCAATACTTAGAGGTTGATTGTTTTGAGGGCTGTCATGTTTGAGAACACGCGCTAAATTAATGGTGGAACCGAAGGGCAAAAACAACTAGATTACAGAACAAATCAAGCTTATGTTAGTGACTGGTAGAATAGTTGTGTGCCTCGCTTGTTGGAGTATGTGGTGTTATTTGCCACAGTTACCACAAATAGCGCGCGCGCTAAACTCTTCCCCCGAGAGGAGCTAATGGGGCGATGAAATCATGCGCTAAGAACATGGTGAGGGCAGCATAGTGAGGGTAACCACGATGACGCCCACACCACCAAATCCAAGAACTGGCACTAGAACAATTTTCCACAAATCATATCTACTCTCCAAACTAATACATGAATAGGAGAAAGGAAGTTTGAAGCAGGTATTTTCAGTTCTAATGCTTATGATGCTTTCTATAGGCACGTTGACTTTGGCAATTAAGATCCAGCCTACTAGAGCTGCTGCAGTAATAGTGGTTCCTGACGATTATGCAACCATTCAGGCTGCCATAAACGCGGCAAATTCTGGAGACACGATATACGTAAGAAATGGAGTGTACATTGAAAACTTGGAGGTGGGAAAGGATTCGTTGACGTTAATTGGAGAGTCAAAGGATGCTTTCATTAATGGTACTTTATTGATAAATGCGGACAATGTTACAGTCGATGGGTTCAAAATAGCCGATGACGTGGTGATAGTATCCGGCTCCGCAATGACAGGTGATGAACTGACTCAACCCATTATTGAGTTGTCAGGTTGCAACAACACGACGATCATGGGAAACACTGTGGAAGGATACTGGGTCGTTGTTCCAGTCTGGGCTGAAGGGTGGATAGGTGGCGTAGGGTGCTTATTGGAAGATGGCAGCAATAACGTGGTGCGGAACAACGTGTTCACATCTTGCGAATCAAGTATCTGGATAAGCAGTGAATCAAATGACCTTGTTGTCGGGAATGACATTAGTAGCTCGGGTGATTTTGAGTTGGAGCTGATAGCTTCGGAAAACATAAGCATCTATCACAACAACTTCTATGTCACGACATACGGTGCGGCTGCGGTAGGAACCCACGCTATTTGGGATAATGGCTACCCGTCTGGGGGCAATTACTGGAGCGTCTATAGTGGAACTGACTTGTACAGTGGTCCCTACCAGAACCTGACTGGAAGTGACGGAATAGCAGATGCTCCATACATTATAGACGCTAACAACATGGACAATTATCCGTTGATGAATCCTGTGCGTCGGCTAACCATAACGGCTACCACGGGCGGTACAACCAATCCACCTGGGGGAACTATCGCATATTTCCAGGGACAAAATGTTACTGTGCAAGCAACACCGAACATTGGAACGGTATTCGACCACTGGGAACTCGACGGTGCTATTGGCACTGAAAACCCGACTTACGTGGCAATGGATCAGGATCACACTTTACGAGCCGTTTTTGGAAAGCATGACATAGCCGTCACCAATGTTGCACTTTCAAAAACCACTATCCATGCTGGATACGAGGTTGCAATGAATGTCACAGTGGTGAATTTAGGCGATTTTCCAGAGAGCTTCGACTTGACCGCTGTCGCCATCAACCCCCTAAGCAGTGTTCACTCCGTTGAAGGGATAGAGACTGAAAGTATTTCGGGCTTGATGCCAAATGAAACCAGAATCCTTGTTCTTGTTTGGAATACTACTGGCTATGCCTATGGCAACTACACGGTTGAGGCTTTAGCTTCGACTGTTCCACGCGAAGTGAACGTTGCTAACAATAACTGTACAGGAGGCAACGTCTATGTGACGATTCCAGGCGACCTCAACGGTGATGGAAAAGTGAGTCTCGAGGACCTTTTGCTGTTCGCTCAGGCTTACAGTTCTCAGCTTGGAGACCCAAACTGGAATCCAAATGCAGACCTAGCTCCCCCATACGGCATAATCAGTCTCACGGACCTTGTAACCATAGCCACTCACTACGGACAGCACTACCCATAGACAAACACAGGCTGATTTTCTGTAATATTATATGAGGAAGGGCAGAAGCAGCGCTTCTTTGACATTCACATTTCGAATAACGCAGAGGGCTATTGTCTGGTTCTTCTTTAACCTGATCCCACTAGCGCGCGCTGGTGGGATGAAGGCTCGAGCCACAGCTTCTCCTTCACATCCCCGCTATATGTGAATGTCAGCCGTGGGTATTGTTGGTGGTCTACTTCCGGATTGTCCAGTCTCATGAATGGCACGTTGAATGTTACAGATTCAGGGAACATTACTGCAACATATGGTTTGATAGGAGACATTAACCATGACGGTGCGGTGCAGTTTCTCTGGCAGACTTGGTTATGTTTGCAATTTCATATCATTCGCATCCAGGAGACCCGAACTGGAACCCAGAATGCGACATTGCACCTCCATACGGTATAATAGGCCTTAGCGACTTCGTCACCCTTGCATTGCACTACGGACAACTCTACCCCTAACACCGTGCGCGCTAGAATGAAACTCGCATGAACTTTTCAGAGGGTCCGTAAACGAACCACAAGGATTAAATCAGTTCAGACTCAATAAGAGTCTTCGCTGGGGCGAAAGCGAATAGAGCCTTCAAAGGTTAAAGTGTGGTGTTTTACGCCGCAGACGTTGGAAAGTGTGTTTGATGAGGAAGACAATATTCAAGAAGCTTGAGGCTCAGGGACTGATTGCAAACTACAATCATATGAGGAAGAATTTGCCTCCTAAGCTTCCTGACAGGGTTTTCATTTGGGAGCAGACTCTGCGGGAGGGCGTTGAGGCCCCTGCCGTTTTTCTGACTTACGTTGAGAAAGTGAAGCTTGCTAAAATGATGGATGAGATGGGTGTCAACATTATCAATGTTGGTTTTCCAGGGTTTTCTGAAGAGGAAAAAAACAGTGTCAAGAGGATATCTAATGAGGGTTTTGAGCAGGCAAGCCTTGCGGCTTCTGCCCGAATAGTGAGGAGTGACATTGATGTTTGTCTGGAATGTGGTATCCGAGAGATTCCTGTTTTCACTTCTTTCAACGAATTGAACCTGCAGCATAGGCTGAAAACAACCAAAGAAGAGGTTCTTAAGAGAACCGCAGACTGCATTGAATATGCGAAGAAACACGGTGTACTGGTCGATTTTGTGTTGGAGGATGCTTCGAGGACCCCGTTGCCTGAGATTCTGCAGATCTTCGAGACAGCAGTGAATGCTGGCGCAAGCAAACTTGTCGTTGCAGACTCGTTTGGTTTCCTGAGACCGCTTTCAATGCGGTATCTCATTTCTCATGTGAGAGACGGGTTGTCAGAGCTAGTCAAGAAGAGGGTTCCACTGTCAATCCATTGTCACAATGACTTTGGTTTGGCCACGGCAAATAGCCTAGCCGCTGTAGAAGAGGGAGTCGAATACGTCCATACCTGCATTGCCGGTTACGGGGAGAGAGCGGGATGCACACCTACAGAGGAAATTTGTACAGCTCTCGAATTGCTATACAACGTTGACACGGGCATTGACTTGGACAAGCTTTACAGGCTTTCGCAACTTGCCGAAAAAACGTTTGCGTTGCCCATTCAATTTCACAAACCCTTAATCGGTGAAAACGCCTTTTCATACGAAGAGGATGAAAATATGAAAGACGTCCTAGACAATCCGCTCACTATTGAACCCTTTCCTCCAGAGATAATTGGAAGAGAAACTCTGTTCTACTTGGGCAGGCAGGCTGGGAGAAACCTGATCACCAACCGGTTGACACAAGCAGAAATCAAGGCAACGCCCATGCAAATTGAGGAAATAGTGAGAAGAATCAAAGGAGCAAGAGAAAGCTTAGACAAAGGCGAAGCACAAATGACCTTCTACCAAATCAAGAAACTGATGAAAGACCTGCGGAAAGGCATGAGCGAAGAAGACTTCTGGAAGATCGTTGAACAAGTGACAAAACAGAAACCCAAGCTCCAACAAGAAGAGAAATCCCTCCAAAGTGAATCCTCGAAGTAGATCGTAGCAACTACGCGAAATATCCCAACTTGCAGCAGCTAATTCTGTTAATGCCTTCAATACAGTATCAGCAAAGCAGGCATCACAGAACAGAAGGGTTGTAGCTATTTTGTCTTTGGTATGTAGATTCCGGCGGGGTCAATTGACCTAAGTAGGCCCAGTTCCTCGCATGTGGGCAATTCGGTCGTGGCCACATTGCTTGGGATTATTATGTCAAACTCCGTGTTTTCCAATATCTGCTTAACTGAAACCCGAGGGTGAACTGTCAACAGCCTAATCTTCTTTGTCCGTGGTTCAAAATCCATTTGGCAAAGATTAGTGACAACGAGTGACGGACCTCCACCAAGCAAACCGGCTCTTTTCCTTGCATCGGGCGCGTCCAGAAAGCCAGGGCTCGTAAGGTAGTCGAGTTTCTTGACCATCTTTCTTTTCTCGTGTGTCATTATGACGACTGTACGCCGTGCGGAGGACATAATATCGTTTCCTCCACCGCTTCCAGGCAGCCTAACAGCTGGTTTTTCGAAGCTTCCAATGTATGTTGTATTCAGATTTCCATACATATCGATTTGTGCGGCTCCAACAAACCCGACGTCTACATGTCCTCCTTGAAGCATCAGGCCTAGAGTCTCCACTAGGCCGATGGCGCCCGAAGCTCGATAACCCAATCTTGAATCTGCTATTGATAAGGCAACATCTCGAGCGTTTGAATCTATGAATCCGGCTTCAAACACGATCTTCGCTTTCGGTGCGTGGGATCTTTTGGCCAGGAGAGCTGCAATCATGGGCAACCCAGTGCCGACGAAAACTACTTCATGGTTCTTTATGGCTCTTGAGCCGCACACCGCCATGAGTTCGAGTGTGGAGAAATCATCGATGTTTGCGAGTTTCTTAATCATTTTTATTTTCTCTCCTAGTAGGCGAATGGCTTCCTAGCCTTGAATTTCAATAGGCGTTCCAGCCCTATCTTGTTTAGGAACGCTACGTGGTCACTTAGACCCGTTATGTATTCATTGCAGTAATTCAGCCATCCTTCTTCGGTCTTGCATTGATCATAATATTTCCGTATGTGTTCCATGTCGTAGTCGTAATAGTTGTAAACCATCATCGGGAATGAGCCCCATGGGCACTCAACAACGTGGGTCACATAAATATTGGGAATCACGGTCTGATCTGGCTGCGAGCGAATAAGCTCGGTGTCAACGATCTCTTCGGCCAAAACTATGAGTCTCTTCCCTGCTCTTGCACCTTCGACATCCTCTCCCTTTATACCGTCAATCTGAACATTCCCTTCTCTATCGACACGCGATGCATGCACGATGCTAAAATCAGGGCGAACGGAAGGGACAAGAACTACTCTTTCTTGAGTGAACGGGCAGTCAATGACTACAGCTTTCTTCTCTCGAAAACGATTCTTTGCCAGAACATCCGTACCCAGCATGCTCTTCAAAGGCATGAAAGGCACCCCGAGAGCTCCGCCGAGAAATCGCAGGGCCATAGCCAGGTTTGTGTAGTCTTCTATTTCTATTGCACCCTCACGGATCCTTCGCTGTATGTTGGGAACCAGCCCTATGCCTTCAATTGCAAAGAAAGCTAGCTCAAATCTCGACACCACTCTGGCTCCAGACAGAATGTCGATGTCCATTTCAGAACCACANGTGTAAATTGTCAATCCTCGTTTATTCTGTCTTACGAGCTCATGAGCGAAAGCCATCGGAGGGCGCTGAAAACCAAATCCGCCCCAAAACAAGTGCGCCCCATCAGGAACAAGCTTGACGGCTTCCTTCAATGTTATCATCTTGTCTTCAACAGGTGATTCCACCAAATTCTTCACTGACCCAATTGCACTCATAAACACGCCAGACAAATAGATTTTTCGACGAAAAATACGAAAATACCACACATGAGAAGCTGTTTCTCAGACAAGAACCAAACGTCCACTTCGAGCAGTTCTGAAGGCTCACCCCAGGCCCAGTTGCTTCATTACTATAGAGAGTTCCTCAGGTTCCAGCTTTCTTGGGAAGTTGAAGAGCGGGCCACTGGGCTTTTCATTGTAAAAAGGCCGATTACAGTTAAGGCACCCTGAGGTCAGGAAAGGCACTCCTTTGCTGGCTATCTTCAACAGCTCTTTCTTGTTGATACCAAAATCTGTGATGGCCTCTGTTTCGTCAAATTTCATTTTCTCATACCTTGTCATTCCGCGGAATATCAGGTGCCTAGCCAGTTGAATGCGCCTATACATTGCAATTGAGGGTCTTGCATGTTTTTCCAAAGCTGTTCCACGTATTGGTGTGAGAGCAAAAAGAGCTGGAGCAATATCCATGTCAACGCATTTCTGGATTGTCATGACCATTTCTCTTTCGGTTTCACCTAATCCCGAGATAAGATGCGTACTGACTCTGCCCCTTCCGAATATTTCTTTGGCCATAGTTAGAAGTTGCCACTGTTTTTTCCATGTGTAAGGCCCACGGATGTTAGATCCTTTTGTCATGTCAAAAATATATTCAGTGGCAGCGTCAACAGGTATTGTTATCCTGTCAACCCCTGCACGTAGAAGTCGGAGTAGTTCCTCCTTGTCAAAAGGCTGGCATGAAACGGAAATAGGTACATTCACTCGTCGCCTGACTGCTTTAACGAGAGAACACAGGTCGTCAAAAGCCTTTGAATATTTCAAGGTTTGTATGCAGATCCTGCTAATCAGACCTTTCTTGACAGAGGNGGCCATTCTTGCNCAGACAGTNTGTGTTTGAAAAACCGGCCATGTGACTCTCGAAAGCATGTCGGCCCTTGCTTCGCTATCTCGTGCTTGAGGACAGAATCCGCAATTCGCCACACATTTTCCTTCTCGATAGGTCATAAGATACGCAGTCGTGGGTGCGACGTCAAGCTTCGCGTCTGTCAATCCAAGAACGACGGCGGAGCCGAAAGAAACGCGAATCTTGTCAGGTAGGCCATTATGGATTTCAAGCACTTTTGTCTTGCATCCTTGCCTAGACTCCAATTCTCAGCGCACCTGCACGTGTTCTCTAGATGTCTTGGGGTTATTAAAAGACTCAACTTGAAATATTAGTGCGAAACCTCAGTTAGGCAAGTCGTGCTTGCCCAATAACAAATGCGCACTATTTGAAATCCAAAGGCATGGCCGAAACTGACGTGGGCAGCCACAGAGGCGGAAAACGGATTCTGAAAAAAGGCTCCATGTATTAACTCTAATCTTAGTCTCTATTCTTTAAATATCAAAAAGGCATAGTGCCTCAAAGGGCCATCTCTGGAATACCCGTTGGATACGTGTTTTCAACTAAGAATCTAGAATTCACAAACGCTTTATCCACGACGACACAAAGGCAAACGCAGATGCATGCACTTGCGTAGATCAAAACTTGAAACCTATGAAGCCATACTGGGAGCAGCTGCGAAGAGGCCTCTGAGCATGGATAGGCTTGCCTTCAAGACCAACCTGGATTGCGTCGCTCTTAAGCGATATCTGGACTTCCTGATTGAAAACGGTCTCATTGAGGAACGAATCACACGCAAAGGAATGTCCTATTCCTCGACTGACAGAGGAGTATCTGTTTTCAAAACTCTAGACTTCCAGAAATACTTCAAGAAGATACAGGACACACTNCTCTCGATNGATGANGCACTAAGGGTGATTCCTGAAGTCGAGAAACGCAGGGAAGAATCAAGAAAAGAGTTCTCTGACGAAAAGTATTAAAATCATACTGATTTCTTCCATACTGAAAATNATGAATCAGGCTTCACCAGAAACAATATGGAACATGAATGAAAAGGAGTTATTAGTACTCCTCGACAAGGGAACCTTGACTTCTGGGAATAGGGAAATCAGGTTCTATGCTCCGAGTTTTATGTATTATGAAACGAGCTATTATCATTCTTCATCAACGTTTTTTCCCACAATATCAATCACAGGAACAGAATGCGCCCTCAATTGCAAACACTGCGGCGGACTCGTACTAGAAACCATGTACCCAGCGAAATCCCCTGAGAAATTGTTCGAGCTGTGCGTGCAGCTAAAGGAAAAAGGCGCCCATGGCTGTCTCATAAGCGGAGGATGCATGCCCGATGGTTCTGTTCCCTTAGAGGGCTTCATAGAGGCAATAGCGAAGATCAAACGAGAGCTGGATCTGACCGTGATTGTACATACAGGTGTTATCGACAAGGCTACAGCTGAAGCACTCGCATACGCGAAGGTTGATTCGGCACTTTTGGACATTATCGGTTCAAACAACACGATTATGGAGATATGCAAACTGAATGCGAACGTGGACGATTACGCAAGCTCTATGAGATCACTGCAAGAATCAGGCGTTCCATTCATTCCACACTTAATCGTGGGGCTTCATTATGGAAAGCTCGAAGGAGAATTTGATTCATTACGGATGATACAGAAGTTTTGTCCTTCAGCACTTGTAGTCATTGCCTTCATGCCGATACATGGCACAGAAATGGAGAGCGTTGAGCCACCTAGCCCTTTGTCTATTGCAAGAGTCATGGCTGTTGCCCGAACAATGTTCAACGGAACCCCACTTGTTCTGGGGTGCATGCGCCCTAAAGGCAAACACAGGGTCGAAACCGACATTATGGCAATTAAGGCGGGCGTGGATGCAATAGCCTTTCCTGCGGAGGAGGCGGTCAATTTCGCGCAGCGCAGGGGGAGAAACTTGATATTTTCGTCGGTCTGTTGCTCGCAGATATATGCCGACTTGGTTGATACCTCTCATCTTGGAAATCAGGGCTGAAAAGGCGTCGGATGACTGCTATTTTTGCAAGGCTACGACTATCGTCATTATCACAAATTCTGAAAAAGCAAAAACAAGGAACATGAGAGTGGACTGAGCTAAGCTTGCAGACAAGACTGAAACTGCAATAATGCTCATGATGGGTGCCATAGCGACAATGAATCCAGGAATAAGAATTAAGATGTAGCTCGTCAGTCTCGAATATATATTTCCAACTGCGAAGCCTTCCTTCCAGAACTTTCTGGTGAGAAGCGTGAGTTCAAGCATGATGCCTGCTGAAATGGCCAGTCCGTGTATTCCGCCGTAGATGAGTATGAAAGAGAGGTTCCTGTTCAAGATTATGGCAACGAATAAGAGAACTACAAGAGAAATCAAGTAGGTGACAACTGACAATACGGTCTTTGCTGAAATCAGCGTTCTTTTCTTCATTGGCAGGCTTCTTGTGTATGCAGAGGCCAATCCTTCCATCGAAAGCAGTGTCGGTGGAAGTAGAAGAGTGATCAGCGATATGCCTGTTAGAGTTCCCAGAGTAACGTTCAGACCAAGATCGTTGAAAGAAGAGAACGACAATGCAAGTATGATTGTTTGCATGGCTGGAAGGAGAAAAAGACTTGCGAATGCGGGTACTCTGGAAGCTATTCTCAAGTCTTTACGGATAATTCCAAACCATGGAACTTGAGGTTTGATCGACGTGTCCTTCACAATTTCCCTGAACCTTGCAATTACACCCCCTCCTCCAATCGTCCTCACAGTCCTAATGACCCATCTGAAGCTCAGCAACGATAGAAAAGCGTAGACAATTGAGGAACCCGCAGAAAAGAGTATCAACGTGTAGTCTGAGGTTTTGAAGAAGGTGGCATAGGAAACCAGAAAACCGTAAGAGAAAGGAAAGACCAACACTAAAACCTGNAGAATAGACGTTAGNGATTGCGTTATTGAAGCGAATGACTGGACTATGCTTCCGGCGAAGTTTATGACTATGTAAGCGCCGAATGTNGGGAGAATCCAGACTATCATGAAGACGANTCTTGTGAGCGTCTGCCATTTTGACCTTCCTCCNCCTGCGGCCACTCTTGAGTAGAAAAACTTTGCCGAGCTTATGGTGAGACCTAACGCGAAGATTTCACTTATGGCAACTGCCACAAGCGCTAGCAGGCCGCCCAAGATTGANCCGCCCACCCAAAAATATGCTGCGAGAAACACTGCNACNCCTGTTACTAATGGGATGTCAAACATCCTCAGAAAACACAAGAAGATTATGTTGGAAACTTCGTTTTTCGAGAGTGGCATAGCTCCCAGGGTATCGGCAATTTTAGATGAGACGAAGGCAGTGGAAACTTGCAATCCCATGAACACTATCAAGAACATCACGACAGCAAGAAANGCTGAGACACTGCCCATGAGCACGATGTCTCTGGAAGGAGGAGCNGGTGAAGGATGTACGAGGTTGGTCATTGGAAGGAACACGGTGAATCCAAAGATNGCTATGAAGAAAGTTGTGATAAGCTTGCTAATCAGCGTACTCACACCNGCGTTTTTGACGAGTCTCTTGACGTCCGACTTTCCTCTTTGAGGCAAGGCCGAACCCACNCGGAGAGAAAAAATCGACTGGAACGATATCTCTTTGTACACCGTACTAGAGAGCTTCCACAANTCTCGAAACTTCAAGCTACGCTTCCTCTTCCAGAGCCTTGATNAAATCCTGCATCCCCGCTTCTTGCTCGGTCACCTTGAGGAAAATGTCTTCNAGGGAGCCTTCCGCGTCTTTGACCAACTTTCGAAGCTCGTCGACGGTTCCTTCCCCGACGATTTTCCCCTTGTTTATTATGCTCACTCTGGTGCAGAGTTTTTCTGCAACCTCCATTATGTGGGTAGAGAAAATCACGGCACCGCCTTTCTTAGCATGGAAAGTTATAAGTTCCTTGAGGATTCTTGACGAACGAGCATCTAGTCCAACCAAGGGCTCGTCCAATATCAGCAGTTTCGGATCATGCAGCAATGCCGCCACTATTGCCACTTTCTGCTTGTTCCCCATGGATAAAGCCGCGATTGGAGTGTCAAAATACTGCTTGAGTTCGAAGGCGGAAGCGAACCTTTCAAGCCTCGAATTGGCGATGCTACGGTCTAGCCGCCTTATTGATGAAATAAAATCGAAGAATTCGCGTGGAGTCAGAGAATCCATAAGAACTACTTCTTCTGGGACATAGCCCACTTGACTCTTGGAGGCAACCTCCTCTGATATAGGGATACCATAGATTTCAACCTCTCCCGAGCGTGGAGCCAAAACTCCCACCAAAACTTTGATTGTGCTAGTCTTGCCCGCACCATTAGGCCCCAGCAATCCATAAATCTCTCCG
>JGI26339J46600_10000443_pt1 | contig 14288 bp, 14 predicted proteins | sample BogFormECP12_OM1_FD_46600 | JGI IMG/M metagenome (IMG submission 46600) | reverse complement strand
ATAAATCATGTCCGGTTAAAGTACTGCCTACTTGTGGGCAGTAAAAACTAATAGTGTCGCTTAGATTCCTCCCCTAGGACATTTTTAGAGTACTGCTGACAATAATAATGCTTGTTCTTCCTTTTTTTTGATGAAAAACGAGAAAAACTGCAATCTCGATAAATCCGGTACCTATTCACTTCGGAACGTGACGTAATGTTTCAACAGGCAAGAATTAGGCTTTTTGGTTGCAACCATGTTGTTTTTTTCCTTTACAGTCAATATATCTGTCCGAATTGCATTCGATTAATAAGATGGTGCTGACAAATCGACTCTAAATGGTATCTTGACCCTGTAGTGACAAGCCGCTTTCCACGGCATATGTACACGAAAAACGATAATTAAATTATAATGCAAAGCTTGCGCAATGCTTATTCTTCTAAAATATCTTAAAATTTTTCATTTAATAGTCTATTCATTAAAAAATGAAGCAATATACAATGCAACATTAAATTCAATATTCAATTTGCTGATTTCGTGCGACGGTTAAGTCAATGACTGGTAGCACAGCTCATTGGATTTGATGCCTGAAAACGGCATTCATGAATGAATAATAAGGTTAGGCCATATTCTTTCTATTTTTGAAATCGGATATTTTATTAATACGTTATGCAGTACTGTCTTCCGATTCATGAGACAAATCATGTCGATTGAAAATTTATACGGTGAAGATACAATGGCAACAAAAGAAAAATTTTTGCTCTACGTCCAGACCACCGATACTCCCGAGAAGCAATATTCTCCCCTGGTCCTCGCCCAGACGGCGAAAGCCATGGACATCGAAGCGAAGGTATATTACCTTGGTACCGGCTTGCGCATCTTGAAACCGGGTGCCGCGGAAGAAATCCAGCTCGGATCGTTCCCGTCCGTCAAGGAAATGATCGACCAAACGCTCGCAGCAGGCGTGGAAATTCTTGTTTGCGAGGCGAGTAAACGGATGCTCGGTTGGGATGAAGTGGAATTGATCGATGGCGTGAAGATCGTCGGCGCAGCGACGCTGAACGATCTCGTGCTGGACGCTGCAGGAACGATGTGGTTCTAAACATAAACTTTATTTTTTCCTTTCGAGGTGAAGAATCGTGGCCGGGGATAACAATGTTTACTTGGATTACCAGTCTGCAAAGCCCGTTGATCCTGAAGTGTTGGAGGCGATGAAGCCCTACATGCTGGAGAAATTTGGCAATGCCTCGTCGCTGCACGAGATCGGGGACTTATCCACAGAAGCGCTGGAAGAATCACGGAAAACGATAAGAGGATTCATCAACGCAGAGAATGCAGAAGAAATTATTTTCACTTCTGGTGCGACCGAATCAAATAACCTTGCATTGATCGGTTACGCCACGAAAAATAGCAAGAAAGGAAAGCACGTGATTATTTCCGAAGTCGAGCACATTTCCATACACAATATATGCAAGTTCTTGGAAAAAAATGGCTTCGAGGTTTCAAAAGTCCCTGTTGATTTCACCGGGACTGTGCGGCTTGATAAATTGGAAGAACGCATCCGACCCGACACCATCTTGATATCCATCCAGTATGCCAGCAACGAGATCGGGACTATCCAACCCATTGCCGAAATTGGAAAGATCGCGCGTGAAAGAGGCATCACGTTCCACGTGGATGCGGTAGCCGCGGAAGGCCAGATTCCCATCGATGTCCAAGCGGATAATATCGACTTGCTAACGCTGTCCTCCAATGACATTTATGGTCCGCGAGGAGTTGGCGTGCTCTATGTGCGAAGAGGCATTTCCTTGAACCCGATCATCATCGGTGGTGGCCAAGAGCGCGGGTTGCGTTCCGGCACGGAAGATATCGCCGGGATCGTTGGTATGGCTAAGGCTACCGAGATTACCATGCAGGTCATGAGCGATGAAAGCACTCGATTGCAGCAAATGCGTGACAGGATGATCGAGCAAGTGCTGGAGATCGTCCCGAAATCGCACCTGAATGGTCATAAAGAGAACCGGTTACCGAACAACGCGCATTTCAGGTTTGATTACATTGAGGGCGAGTCCATTTTGATATCGTTCAAGAATCTTGGACTTGCCGTTTCAACCGGTTCTGCTTGTTCCTCGAAAACCTTGGAACCGAGCCACACGCTCATGTCACTCGGTTTGCTTCACGAGGAAGCCCACGGGTCGCTGGAAATCACGACGGGACGCTGGACAACGGATGCGGATATCGACCGCTTTCTCGAAGTGTTGCCCGGTATCGTGGAGCGATTGCGTGCTATGAGCCCGTTAACGAAACGAGAAAAGCTGGAGGAGCAATGCGCTTCCCAAGAGGTTCAAGATGTTTAATAAGAAATGAGGCGGTTTGAATGTCAAAATCAACAAATTATTCGAAAAAGGTCTTGGAACATTTTAAAAACCCGAGAAACGTTGGAACGTTGGAAGGCGAGAATGTAGCCGTCGGCCGGGTAGGCAATCCCGTGTGTGGCGATTTGATGGACATCTATATCAAGGTGAACGAGGAAACAGGCGTGATCGAGGACATCAAGTTCAAGACATTCGGTTGCGGTTCTGCTGTCGCCACGAGCAGCATGATCACGGAGATCGCCAAGGGGAAGACCCTGGACGAGGCCATGGAGATCTCGCGGCAGAATGTCGCGGACGAGCTGGAGGGACTTCCCCCGATCAAGATGCATTGTTCAAACTTGGCTGCTGATGCACTGCATGAGGCTATCAAGAACTATCGGGAGAACATTAAACTCGATCTCGGTCCTGGCGAGGCGAGGTTTGCTTGTCCAGCAGGTGAACCCAAGGAAGTAATTGGCCTTGCGGAATTCGAAGGTAAAGGCGTTTTCAAGGGCTATGATAATCCCGAGCAATTCGCAGACAAGCGCGTTTTAATCGTTGAGTATGACCGAAAGAGCGTGGAATTTGCGCTGGTACTTTCGAGATATACCGGACGCGTAATCCTTGCATCACCCTTGAAAGATCTGGCCGTCGACGATGATCTCAAGGCTCAAGTTAAACGATCCGATGTCAAACTGATCACCCAAGTCGAGTTGATCGAAATCCTGGGAGAATCCAGCGTTGAAAAAGTCAAGATGCATTCTCTCGACGAAGACGAGGATTACGAACTAGTTGTCGATGCGGTTATCGTTCCGGCGTGAATCTATTACACGTTTTTCTTTTTTTTGCACGTTCCATGGATACAGCTGGTACTATGCAATCTTGGTCAACAATGTTTTAATGGAAGTCATCATTATCTCGTTATGCAACAAACCGATGCGCCGATCGTCTAGAGAAGGCACTTTTTTATTTAAAAAGCCTATAGAAGTATGATGCCAGCCTGCCACGCCGGCGGCCCGGGTTCGATTCCCGGTCGGCGCATATTTTTTTCTCTTTCCACAGATTACCAAGCCAAATCGTTCTTGGATAACTACGATCTTGATCGTGATGGGTAAGGTTGATGCAGAAATCGAGCGAACCAGAAAATTTTGTGTTTGTTTTCGACGTTGATGGATGCATCATGGACACGTTCAATTATTTCATGAATTACGTGCCGGACGTCTATGCGAAATTCGGCATTCATCCAGAAGAATCCGTGATTCAACGCTTGCGAAAGGAAATCATGCAGATGCTTGCGGGTAAATCGTCGAACCTCCTGATCTTGAAAATGCTCTTGCATTCCGCCAAGTTGATGGGACTGAATCCTATCCAGCGGCTCTCTTTTGTCAAGTATTTGAACAAGTTGTATAGAGACAAGATTCGTTCAGTGAATTATGTTCCCGGTGCCATGGATACAATTCTAGCGCTAAAGTCTGAAGGATTTTGCATCGCACTATTCACCACCGGGTCGTTGAAAGATTTCAAGTTAAAATTCCACGATAAGCAAGACCTGATCCAGATATTGGATGACTTCATCGTGCGCGATCAGGTCAAGCACATGAAGCCGGATCCCGAGGGCTTATTGTTGATCATGTTCCATCTCGGTATCAGCAATCCACGGCACCTTGTCATGGTTGGGGACATGCATCACGATGTCCAGGCGGGCCTTGCCGCTGGAGGCATTACCATCGGCGTGAAAACCGGCGCGTGTACCGAGGACGAATTACGAGCCGCCGGAGCGACGATGGTCCTCGATTCTGTGAACGACATCTTGCCAAATTTAGCAACTATCAAGGAAGAAATGGAAAAACTTCGATAAAATAAGGAATGACCCGTGATTAACGTGGCATTGCATTGCGCGAGGCTATTAGTCCCATCCAAACCATGGAGATTTTTTCGAGATGCGCAGTTTCTTCGTGTCTAGTTGATCTTCCGAACTTGATAGGCCATTGCCTATTTGGATGGTCAAGGAAGCATCTGGATTGCCGTGTTCTAAGGATGTAACTACTTTATGTTCGAGTTGGTCCAACGGGAGAGCACGTTTTCGAGATTTTTGCATGTCCTGTCCACTCCAGAAGCGCGAGAATGATAGCATCCAATATTGTTGATGATTTTATTAGTATTTCGCGATATTTGTTTCAAAAAATCGTTCTTATGTTGAAAAAAGGTTCGTCTGGTTTATATTTTATCACTATGGTAAAAAGGGGAAAATGGGTGGACGAAATGGAGAAGAACCGGAGGAGAATGAAAAAATTGATGAACTGCATCAAATCTCCATTAATAATTACGTGAAATATCTGTCGTTCCGGTGAATCGTGGACATTTTTTGCTTGATTTCACGTCGTGTGCATGATCAGTTCGTCATTCATCAAAAAATCGCATTGCGCAGCGAAAGTCAACAAAGAGATTACCATGATTTTCATCACGGCTAGTATTGAACATGTAAGATGGCTCGCATCTCGTTCATGTTCTGTAAATAAAAGAGTTGAGTTCATATCTCGGTAGCTTCTTCCACGGTAAACCAGACCGGGCTTAAATCATCGATATTTCCATTGTAATTGACTGTGATTTCTTCGCCCTTCTTGATATCCCTGATTGCCCGGAAAATGATGGTTTGATCGTCGAATCTATGCTCGTATGACGCGTTTGGATTGTAGGAATGGTTGCAAAATTCGCAAGGACTCATGCAAATCGCGACCTTTCCATCATCCCATTCAAAAACATAGTCATCCACGATAGTATTCTTGATGTGCTCGTCGTATTCTTCATCGCAAATCAAGATCACATGACCAACATCGATAATGGTTCCATTCTTAATGGTATTGTTGGCAATGACACCTTTACCCTTGGTTCCATTAATGTGTCTTATATCGAAAAAATTGTCATTTACTTGCTTTGCATCCGCCATGTGGAGTCAAGATCAAAAATCATCAGTCCTTTATCAACAACGGTATTAATCCGATCCACATGGATGGGGCATGAAAATTATTCACGGCACGTGGGTGATAGAAAAATCTCGCCACGGCCTTCGGCGGTCGTGAACATGGATATTCCAAGCCGTGATCGTGTCGTGGAATGATTGGCTTCAAGTTCACGAGATGTATCCATATCTCATCAAGTAATTTCCAGAGTTTCATCAATAATTGATAATAGCATGTCCGTTTTCTATCCACGATCACGATAGCTTCGTTTTCATGCATTCGATAAACCAAACAAGCATCTCGCATCATTAGCAGCAAATCTTTTTCGCTCGACCCTCATGGCCAATTATTTTGCATGATATTTCGCAAACCGATGAATGATTTTCAAGTTACAATTACTGGTCTCAATAAAGTAGAAATGGCCGATACTTGTTATTAGCTTCATGAACTCCCCTTCACCACCAGCGAAGAAACCTTTTCCAGCCGGAGCTTGGTGCGTTATCTGGATCGTTATTGGCATAATTGGCATCAGCGTTATCGGCAGCATCGGGCTAACCATTAAAATTGGTCATCCGATCGCCATTGAAACTATCACGTTAATAGGATTCTTGTTTTTCATTGTCGTATTAATCCTTGGTATTGTTGGATTCGTCAATCTCAAGGAAAAGAAACGAACGACAATGAAACAAGTCTCGAGTGTCGCTGCCTTGCCCCCGAAAAAGGTACGTTCAGCAGAAAGACGCGCGGAACGCAAGCGGGCTAAATTGAAGGCGTCTGCGGAGAGACGCATGGAACACAAGCGGGCAAGGATGACAGCTGCTGAGAGGCGTGCGGAACGTAAGCGGGCAAAATTGATGGCGTATCAGCACTGGCAAGAACCATCCGGACAATCCAATCTTCATCCACCAACACTACAACCTGTGGCCCAACGCGCCACGAGTGTTCCTTCGCCGCCAGTCAATCAAACCGTCCCTGCACCTGCCCCGCAGCAGGCTGTGGTAACGCAATCTGCTTCGACGGCGCCGGTCGTGACACCAACCAAACACCTGCCAAATGTGTACATGCCCCAGACCGCGCAGACCGTGGTAGTACAAGAGGACCTCAAGAGGATTGCCGTGCAAATCGTCGACGACATCCGGCCTGCCAGTGTAAAGGGGAAGACGCCAAAGAAAGCAGGTGCGCCGGTGGAAACGACTGCCGAACCATTACCCTTCGATGAAGCGACCGAGAAGGAAGTTGGTGTCCAAGAGCAGAAGTTTACGTGTGTCGTGCACAAGGGTCCAATCACGGGTGCGAATTACTTGTGTTCCAAGTGCGGCACGTTTTACTGCATGAACTGTGCGATAGCGTTAAAGAAGAATGGCGAGAAATGCTGGACTTGCGGTTCAGACTTGGCGGTCGATTTACCGGAAGAATAATGGTTCCAGGCATCGCATGCTCGTTAAGGAACATGCTTAATTCCCGCACGGGATTTTTTCACGCGTGATTTACAACATCATCACCACGCACGATTGCCAGAAGAATTGCCGGTATTGCCGCAACCAGGAAGCAGATCCCCCGTTTCCCCGCCGCATAGCGTACGACATCGACGCGTTGAAGCGATTCGTGGCCGGGGACGAGCATCCCATGATCGCGTTTTATGGCGGAGAACCGCTCGTGGGCATGGAATTCGTGGAACGTATCATGGATGACGTTCCCGCCGAAAAATATGTCCTCCAGACCAATGGCTACCTGCTCGACCAGGTTAAGGATGACTACTTGTTCAAGATCGACTGCATCTTGCTATCCATCGATGGGCCTCGTGATACGACCGATTACTATCGTGGCGAAGGCACGCACGACAAGGTGCTGGCGAATGCCCGGCTCTTGCGCCGGAAGGGGTTCACGAACGAGATAACAGCACGCATGTGCGTATCCGAGCACTCTGACGTGTACCATGACGTCACGTACCTCCTCAGCGTGGAGGATGATGACGGAAATCGACTGTTTGATGGCGTGCATTGGCAAAATGATCTCCAGTTCGGCGATCGGGAAGAATGGCAAGACCTCGATGGCTGGTTACAAGCATCGTATTATCCTGGCATCAACAGGCTCGTCGAGGACTGGGTCGCCCGCATGGAACGCGAGCGAGACGTGCGATTGGTCTATCCGTTCAACGGGCTCGTGAAAACCATGCTCTCGGGCTTGCCGGCCAAGCTGCATTGCGGTTGCGGCCATTTCTATTTCAACATCTGCACGGATGGCAAGATCACGGCATGCCCCGTGTCATCGGATTTCTACCCGCTGTTCGAGATGGGCAACATCTTCGATAACACCCCCGCGGACCTGGAAAAGCCCATGGTCGTCGGCGATCCGTGCCCGTCGTGTGATATTTACGTTATCTGCGGCGGGAGGTGCTTGTACGCGAACAAGTTGAAGCCCTGGGGCGAGGAAGGCTTTAGAAAGACGTGCGAGAGCATCAATTATCTCGTGAACGCGTTAAAAGACGTGCTGCCCCGTATCCAAGCGCTGATCGATGATGGAAGTCTTGATGAAAAACAATTCGAGTATTTCATGTACAATGGTTGCGAGATCGTGCCTTGAAGCATCCACGAGAAGCCGTGATCGTTATTCAACCCGTTTAATTCCATGGTAATTGCCTTGATTTTCGATTTCTGCAATTAACCCGCATTCAAGACCACGATACAAGGACTCGCTCACGCTTGTTCATTTCGTGACTCGTGAAAAACATAGAGGAACCATTTTAAAGTCTCGGGTAAAAAAAGATATCGAGCCCTTGATTATGGATGAATCTGGTCACATATATTATTCATGCATGGTTCTAAATTAATGCGAGAAACTCGAAGTAGGGGTCATTCTCCCTTCAAATTTGATAAATGGAAGAGATGCAAGCAAGATGTCGGAAAATAATGAAGACGACGACGAGGAAGAAGCAGAGATCGGGATGCGCGAGGGCATGACCCTTGATGATGCCCGCGCGGAAATCATGACATATGCTTCAAAACTCGAGCCAAGGGAAATTCGATTATTGAAATCATTCTATCCAAAGGAACTTCATGGTTTCATAACTCAAGCCGCGAGACAAAAATCAAAAGCGCAAAAGGAATATGAAAAAGGTCATGAAGAAGTAGACACGCTCCAGACAATCCTCGAAACGAAAGAGCAACACGGGCAGTTGCAAATCAAGGTTAATGAACTCACAGAGAATTTAAACGCGCTGCGCTCCAAGTTCGATGAAACCTCGGATATGTTGAAATCGTTGATCGTGGAACACGAAACCCTCAAGAGCTCGTCTGAAAAGGACAAGGAAACGATTGATTCATTGAATTCCCAGATCGCCGAGCTTTCCGGAAAAATCGAGGATCTCGAGAAGTCCGTGGAAGCCAAGGATGAGGCCCTAACAACCAAGGACAAGGAATTACTGGACAAGGATAAAGAGCTTCAAGACAAGTGCTCGCAAATCACTGGCCATGATGCGGAAAAGGACCGCCTTGCATCGCAGCTGGATGAATTGACGGAACAAGTTGCCAAGAAGGACGAGATCATCGGCACTGCGGAAGGAGAACTAACAACCTTGCACGACGAGATAGCGACTCTGCAGACTGCCTTGAAGGAAAAGGAAATCCGCCTCCAATCGATGGATTACGAGTATTTCAAGGACGCACGGAAGCGAAAAGCCGAAGAAGTCGACAAGCTTTCGGAATAAGAAGAAATCAAAAATCAATTAACCTCCACAACTTATTTTTCTTAATTTTAAGAGCAAGAATGTTGGAACTTTGAACCAGTACCAATTTGACTATTTCATCTATTATGGTTGCGGAATCATTCCATGACTTGTTCTACGTTATGATCGAAACCCTGCGTGGATTCTGATATTTGCGTGTTTCAACGAATTCTTATGATAGATACTAGAGTCGAATTAATCGTGAACGGCATTATCATTCATATGATCTTCAATCAATGGTATGCGATCCTGGAATCAACCGAAGTGAAGAAGAACCAGCTCCTGGGAACAAAACGATGCGGGGAAAACCTCGTCTTGTGGCGAAATGATGATGGTAGCATCACGTGCCTTTCCGATAAATGCGCGCACCGTGGGGCGTCATTGTGCCACGGAAAGCTAGCTGGCAAGGAAGTGGAATGCCCGTTCCATGGCTTGCGCTACGATGCTTCCGGGAAATGCACGATCATTCCATCACGTGGCGCGACTGTGCCCGTGCCTGAAAACTTCAAGGTTCACTCCTTCCCGGCGCGAGATGAGCACGGCATCATCTGGATCTGGTGGGGCGAGGAGCGCGAAACGTATCCAGATATCAAATTTTTCGACAATCTCGATGGCAAGTTTGCTTACTCCACGCACGCGTGCCCGTGGAACATGCATTATTCACGGTGCGTGGAAAACCAGCTCGACGCGGCACACGTCCCGTTCGTCCATCCAGACTCGATCGGGAGGGGTTACAAGACGATCATCGACGGACCATTTGTCGAACAAGGAGATGGCGAGATCAAGTTCTACCCGGTCATTCGCAAGGAAGATGGCACGGCGTCCAAATTGCCCAACGAGATGGGAAAGCCTGACACGAATCAATATCTGCATTTCATTTTCCCGAACGTGTGGGAAAACAACATCATCGACAGGCTGAAGGTCGTCGCGATATTTTCGCCCGTTGACGAGGAGCATTCGGTCGTGTACGTGCGAGGGTATCAAAAGTTTGCCACGGCACCAGGCTTTCGCGGGCTCTTTAACCGGATCGGTATGGTGTTGAACAAGAAGATCTTGCACCAGGACAAGGCCGTGGTGGAAACCCAAGTCCCAAAGAAGTCGGATCTGTACATGAAAGAGAACCTATTTCCCGCGGACAGCCCGATCGTCGCCTATCGCAAGATGCGACACGAGCTGCAAGAACAGAATCCCATCCCGCAAATTGACTGAAATTGCTGGTGGAAATAAGAATAGAATGATATTATTTTTTCTTTGAAAAGACTAATTAGATCGGCCAGGTCGCCGGTGTCTAACGACGATACCGACGACGAGCAATGCCACCCATGCAATCGGTGCTAGGACTTCATTCACGGGCGTTGGATCGGCGGGCAAACCGGCTGTCCAGGTGCCCTTCACGAATACCAGTGACAAGATGTGGGCGCGCTCCAACCCGCCCTCGTTGGGCTGGTGGAACACGATCATGAGCTGGCCATCGGATATGCGATTGAACACCGAGGAGTGGCCCCCGTCATCCGTGATGACGGGATAGAAACATTGCGTAAAGGGCCCGGTAATGTTCGTCGCGAAGGCATAGCCGACATTATAGCCAGTTGGCCCATAGCTTGACCAGAACAAGTAATATTTGCCCCCATATTTCAGTATGGAAGGTCCGTCGGTCACGCCGTTGTTCCACGGTGCATTCCGTGCCTGGAACAAAAGCGTTGGTTGGCCAACCGGCGCCGTGAAGTTCGAAGTTATCTGCTCGATCCACATTTCGCCCGTGCCATTCGAAGAATCGAGCCACTCATGCGAGAAGATCAAGTAAGTCTTGTTGCCGTCCTGGAACTCTGTACCGTCGAGGCAATGCCAATCCAGTGGCGTGAGCGGGGTTGCCAACTCGTGATACGGGCCGAGCGGGCTCGTGGCGACCGCGACACCCGTGGCTCGCTTGAGCGTTGATGAGTTCGCCGTGAAGAAGATGTAAAATTGCCCGTTGGCATTGCGAAACTCCGGAGCCCAGAAGTTTTCTCGTGCCCAGCTGGAAGCGTTCTCGTGGTATATATAGCCTTGAGCGGTCCAGTGGACGAGATCGGTCGATGTGTAGCCGAGAAAGCCATCCCCGGCCGTCGTGCCAGTCATGTAATATGTTCCATTGTAAACCATGATGTTAGGGTCGCGAATTGGAATGTCTTGGAGGGAGAGCGTGCCATTGGATGCCGTGCTAGGCATCGCGATCGGGGCAACACTTCCTGCAGTGAAACAAAAAGTAAAAGTGATAAACAAGAAAATGGCACGGGATAATGCTTTATTCATAAGAGATCTTGTCGTCGGGGAGGTAGGGGGTCTTGATGAACACGAATTTCAAGTCCGTTTTACCCGTGTTCTCGATGTCATGTTTTTCCTGAGGTTCAACGCGGAACGCATCACCCGCAATCGCATCGTTCTCCTCGTCGTTAATGATGATTTTTCCCTTGCCTTGGATGAAGTAGAACGTTTCCTCGGTTTCGTTGTGGCCATGTGCACCCATTTTTTGACCGGGCTTGATGACGAAGACACCCCAATCGATGTTCGGGCCGCGAATCATGTATTTTGGACCAGAATCGCCATTGCGAAACTTCATTTCCTTTTCTGTGACTTTTTCCATGATTTTCAACCATGTTCGTGTTGATGAAATTAAATTCCCAGCGTGAAATAAAGGATCTTGGTGGAAACTTTACATCGCAACTGTTAATATTTGCTCGAGCAGCTCCTTCGACGTGTCGCGAGGATTGTTCGCGAGGGAGCTGCCTTTCGTGTCCGCGACGATAGCCGGAATATCATCAGCGGTCAATCCGATCTCTGACAATTTTGCTGGAATTGCCAGCGCAGCAAGCAGCTCTTGAATCTTCGTTATCGCCATGTTTGCCATTTCTATGTCGGATACCTCGCCGTCCAATGCGGGTTTTTGCAATGTCCTTCCGATCCACGCGAATTTCCGTATCACATCTGGCAATTCTCCATCCAGATTGAACCTCATGATATGGGGAAGCAAAATGCCGCAGATCATGCCGTGAGGCTTGTTAAACAACGCGCCGATCGGGTGAGCAAAGCCATGGACCGCGCCAAGTTTCGCATTCGAGAATGATAAGGCACTAAGAACGCTACCGTACAACATTTGCTCGCGGGCAATGATGTCCTGTCCGTCTTGGTATACAATTGGCAATACTCCTGCAATGATCTCGATGGCCTTCTCAGCTAGCAGATCCGTGATCGATATGCTCGCTTTCGACACGTAGGCTTCGATGGCTTGCACGAGCGCATCCGTGCCAGAATAAGCAGTAGTTTCGGGTGACATGGAGACCGTGAGCACGGGATCGAACACCGCGACCTTAGCCATCATCTTGTCGCCCCGGATGCTCAGCTTGGCATGAGTTGCCTCGTTGATGAGCACGGCATTGTTCGTGATCTCGGAACCGGTCCCTGCCGTCGTCGGGACGGCAATGAATGTGATGCCCTCGGTGATCAAGTCCTTCCCTTGTTGGTATTCCGCTGCAGAGCCCTCGTTTCGTGACAAGCCAGCTGCTGATTTTGCAAGATCGAGCGTGCTCCCGCCACCGATGCCCAGCACCCAATCCACGCGTTGATCCTCTTCCCGCAACTCGCCGGCCAGCGTGTCAACCTCGGTAACAGTTGGTTCTCCACCTTTCCGGGTTATTTCTTCAACCACGAGGTTTTTAGCCTCGAATTCATTCATGAGCTCCGGATATATGCCCGATTTATCTTTCAACGTCGTGCCGGTCACGAGCAAGCCTTTCTCGCCGAACTCCGCGCAAATCTTTGGCAGATCTTTCCATGATTCCCGCTTGAACACGATCCTCGGCGTGCGGAACGTGAACGGCTTCAAATCTTCTAGCATGAACTGTTTCATACGCGTGCATTTTTAAGAGTGATCAAGGAAATACAAGAAAATAATGCTCAATTATTCTGCGCTCTGTCCTTGATGTAATTGAGCAAGCCACCAGCGAGCAAGAGCTGGATGGATCGTGGTGAAAGGTGGTGATTCACGGGGATGGTCATGTCCTTGGTCAGGTCGTTGATGACGTACTGCTCTTGCGCTCCCTCCTCGAAGTATGCTCGCAATCCGGGGAATTCCAGCTCGTCACCCGCGTCGATGGCGTCTGATTGGTCTGGATCGGCAAACTCGAACGGGATGATGCCGAAGTTGATGAGGTTGGCCTCGTGGATTCGTGCAAATGACTTTGCAAGCACGGCCTTCACGCCGAGATACATGGGCGCGATAGCTGCATGCTCCCTCGCCGAACCCTGGCCGTAATTCAAGCCACCCACGACGACAGAGCCATCTTGCTCGCTCAGCGCACGTTCGGCGAATGTCTTGTCCACGCGCTCGAACACGTGCTTGGCAATTTCTGGAATGTTGCTGCGCAAGGGGAGAATTTCGGCACCCGCGGGCATTATACTATCCGTCGTGATGTTGTCGCCGACCTTGATCAAGACCTTGATTCGCAAGCTATCGGACATTGGTGGAGCGAGTGGCACCGGCTTGATGTTAGGTCCGTAAATAACCTTGATATCCGTGCCGTCCTCGATCGGGGGAATGATCATGCCATCATCGATTTCATACGAGTCAGGAAGGGGCATGAACTCGATTCCCTCGAGTTTCCGTGGATCGGCAATGCTACCCGCGAGCGCCGATGCCGCGGCAACCTCGGGGCTCGCGAGGAACACTTCAGCGTCAACGGTCCCTGATCGTCCCTGGAAATTCCGGTTGAACGTGCGCAGGCTTGCGCCCGCCGATGGTGGCGAAAAGCCCATGCCTATACATGGACCACATGCACTTTCAAGAATTCGAGCCCCACTCCGAACGAGCGAAGTTAATGTCCCGTTTTTCGAGATTTGCTCGATCACTTCCCTCGATCCCGGGCTGATGCCAAGGCTAATGTTCGGTGCAATTCTCTTGTTATTCAAGATCGATGCAACCGCCATCAAGTCTTTCACGGATGAGTTCGTGCACGAGCCAATGGCAACCTGGTCAAGCGGAGTTCCTTCGACGTCGGAAACAGGTACCACGTTATCCGGGCTATGTGGCTTTGCGACGAGCGGTTCGAGCGCATCGAGGTCGATCTCGATAACGTCATCAAAATCAATCTCATCTTCCGGGGTGGGCATGGGCATCCAATCGCCTGGTCTCTCTTGCAAATCGAAATACGCCTTGGTCATTTCATCCGAGGGAAATAAGGAGGTAGTAGCGCCAGTTTCTGCCCCCATGTTCGTGATCGTTGCACGTTCGGGGAC
>JGI26339J46600_10000441_pt1 | contig 14322 bp, 9 predicted proteins | sample BogFormECP12_OM1_FD_46600 | JGI IMG/M metagenome (IMG submission 46600) | reverse complement strand
TACGTGCTGGTCGAGATGGACATGGACGATAACGTCTGGCACGTGGTGAAGGGAACGCCGCGCGTTACCGGATTTGTAGGCACCGGCCAGCAGCCCACTCCCCTGTCTGCAGAAGAGGTCCAGCAGATCGTTTACCGGGTGGCGGACAGCAAAGAGAAGCCAAAGCTCAAGGTCAAGTTTGAGAAGAACGAGTCAGTGCGCATCACCGAGGGTCCGTTTGCCAGCTTCACCGGCGTGGTGGACGAGGTCAACGAGGACCGCGAGACGCTGAAGGTGATGGTGACCATCTTCGGGCGCTCGACTCCGGTGGAACTCGGATTCGGGCAGGTGGAAAAAGTTATCACGTAGGCAGAGCCATGGGTACGTTTACAGCGAAGTTGCGAATCTGGAACCCAGCGCATCCCGAGACGGTAGAAGAGCTGGAACCTTTTGTTGACACCGGAGCTGCATATAGCTGGATTGGACGCGCGCGCCTTGAACGTCTGGGAGTTGCTCCAAGTCGTCGCATGTCGTTCCGGACAATTGAGGGTCGAGTGCTGGAGCGTGACTTAGGGATTGTTTACGTGGCGACAGACGGCTATACGGTTCCTGACATCGTCGTTATGGCTGAGCCCGGCGAAATGGAAGTGATTGGTGCTCACAGCATCGAAGGGTTGGGTCTGGCCGCTGATCCGGTACAGAAGAAACTGGTTCCCACGGTAATGCTGGCTTTGAGCGCGGTGAATTCGTAACTTAACGGCGGGCGCTTGCGCTCGTCTTAGAAGAGCAGACATGGCAAAAAAAGCTACAGGTTCGGTGAAGTTGCAGATTGCCGCGGGCAAGGCCACTCCGGCCCCGCCGGTTGGTCCGGCGCTCGGGCAGGCGCAGATCAACATCATGGAGTTCTGCAAGCAGTTCAACGCGAAGACGAGCGCCAAGGAACTGGATGGCCTGATCATTCCCGTCGTAGTGACGGTTTACAGCGACCGTACGTTCTCGTTCATCACCAAGACGCCCCCGGCTGCGATTCTGTTGAAGCGCGCGGCGGGCGTGGCGAAAGGGTCGGGAACGCCCAATAAGGACAAGGTTGGCAAGGTCACCGAAAAGCAGGTGCTGGACATCGCCAAGCAAAAGATGCCGGACCTGAACGCGGCTTCAGTGGAGGCGGCGGTGAGAAGCGTTAAGGGTACTGCGCGCTCGATGGGTATTGAAGTAACGGCGTAGTACAAGTTTTGCGGCCGCCAGACCGCAGTCGTAAACAACCACGGCCATCCGGAAACAGGGGACGGCGGTGGGAGACGAGGAGTGCAATGAGGAAATCCGGGAAGAACATCGAGAAGGCACGCGGGGCCGTTGAAGCTCGCTCGTACACGCTTCAGGACGCGGTGCCGCTTTTGCAGAAAGTGAAATTCGCCAAGTTCGACGAGACGGTGGACTTGACGATGCGTCTGGGAGTTGATCCCAAGCACGCTGACCAGATGGTGCGCGGCACGGTGGTTCTGCCGCATGGCCTGGGCAAGTCGAAGAAGGTCCTGGTCATCGCCAGTGGCGAGAAGGTGCGCGAGGCTGAAGCAGCAGGCGCCGATATCGTGGGCGGTGAGGACATGGTGGAGAAGATCCAGAAAGAAAACTGGACCGACTTCGACGCCGTCATCGCGACCCCTGACATGATGAAGTCGGTCGGCCGGCTGGGAAAGGTGCTCGGCCCACGCGGACTGATGCCCAACCCCAAGACCGGGACCGTGACCTTCGACGTTGCCGCGGCAGTCAAGGAAACCAAAGCCGGCAAGGTCGAGTTCCGCACCGACAAGACCGCGCTGGTGCACGTGCCCGTCGGCAAGATCTCGTTCCCGGCTGAAAAGCTGGTGGAGAACGCGGCGACCGTGATTACCAGCGTGATCAAGGCGAAGCCCACGGTTGCGAAGGGCAAATACATCAAGGGTTGCTACCTCAGCTCGACCATGGGACCAGGCGTCCCGATCGACACCTCGGCTGTGGAAGCTGCTGCACGGAGCTAGTGCGCGTTTGCTGACCCGACAAATCGGCTCGCGCCACTGAGCGCAGCAGAACAAGGATTCTGAGATGGCTGTTACGAAAGCAAAGAAGATCGAGCAGGTTGAGAGGCTCACGGAAGAGTTTCAGAGCGCGAACCACGCCATCGTGGGCACGTTCACCAAGCTGACCGTAGAGAAGGATTTTGAGCTTCGCAAGGCGGTGCGCAGCGCGGGTGGACGTTATCGCGTGGTGAAGAACACGCTGGCCGAGCGCGCAGCGAAGGGCACGCAGGTCGAGCAGGCGATGAAGGGCCTGGCTGGCGTGACCTCGATTGCCTATACCAGTGGCGATCCGGTCGCTCTGGCCAAGGCGCTCAGCAAGTACGCGAAAGACAATCCGGAGTACACCTTCAAGGCGGGCGTCGTGGAAGGCCGCGTCATCGCGATCAAGGACATTGACGCGCTGGCCAACATGCCCTCGAAGGAAGAGATTTACTCCAAGCTGCTCTTCCTGATGAACGCTCCGGCGCAGCGCCTGGTGACCGCGATCAACGCGGTGGGCCGCAATTTCGCGGTGGTGCTGAACCAGGGCGTGGAGCAGAACAAGTTTGCCTCGGGCGAAACTGCCAGCGCGTAGGCGCGGCGCTTCACTCGACTAAGTCCCGCAACGCGGGAAAGAAAACAGGTTTGGGAGCGTGAAAGCGTTTCCGAAGGGATTGCGTTATCCGCTGTGAGGCGTGCCGCCTGCGTGAGTCTGGCATGTGACGGCACATTGGAAGCCTCAAAGAGCGATAGCGAAATCAAATATAACGAAAAACGAACAGGTGGAGAAACACATGGCGGATCTGCAGCAGTTGGAAGAGCAAATCGTAGGGTTGTCGCTTTTGGATGCGGCGGCCCTGGTGAAGAAGTTGGAAGAGCGCCTTGGCGTCTCGGCGGCGGCAGCGGCCCCGGTCGTGATGGCGGGTGCTGCCGGCGCGGGCGCCGGTGCGGCTGCGGCCCCGGCGGAAGAGAAGACCGAGTTTGCGGTCGTCCTCACGGCGGTGGGCCCGAACAAGATCAACGTGATCAAGGCTGTCCGTGAGGTCACCAGCCTGGGTCTGAAGGAAGCCAAAGACCTGGTCGATGGCGCCCCCAAGACCGTCAAGGAAGGCATCTCGAAGGAAGAAGCCGAGAACGTCAAGAAGAAGTTCACCGAAGCGGGCGCAACCGTCGAGGTGAAGTAAGATCCCGCCCCGTTCCTGCCACCCCAATACGCCCAAGACTGGCGCGGATCGGGGAGCCTGGCTACACAACGGGGCAATCCCTCCGGGCAAGCTGACCGGAGTCATGGCTGCTGCCGCCCGCGGAGTACGAGGCGGCGGCTACGTTCCTCTTCACGTTGGAGCGGCCGTGGAGAGGCGCGATGAAGCCGAGGAAGTGGCGCGGCCCCCTCAGCAGGGGCTGCGAGAATTCCCGGGCATCGTTGAGAACGAATCCAGAGGTGGATTCGGACATCAAACAGATGAGTGGCAGGCGGCAAGTCCAACCGGAATCGCGTCAGCTCAGGCGCGAACGGTTCGGCTGGCTGAGGACAAGGCCTGAAGATACTGGCGCGGGAAGCTAGAAACATCGCGGCACAACAAATGCCGAATTCCTGGACCGAATGGTCATGGGATTGCACGACGCATCGAGCGGCGCTTGCGGGGAGTTCTGTCCCCGCGGGCGCACTTGTCTTCTTGCTTGCGAACCGAGTTGCAAATTCTTCCTCGGCCTCAACCTGTTTACCGTGCGACAGCACGTCGCACTTCCGCATTATCGGCTTGCATGGCCCCGCATGAGCGGCCCGGCCAGCACTGACTGAGGAGCTTTATACATGGCGCAACAGAAAACTGCCAATCGAAATCGTTTTGATTTCTCAAAAATTCCGGCGACCATCCAGATCCCGAACCTGATCGAGGTGCAGAAGCGCTCTTACGACCGCTTTCTGCAGATGGATGCGTTGCCGAGCGAACGCGATGACGCCGGCTTGCAGGCGGTCTTTCAGTCGGTGTTTCCCATCACCGACTTCCGCAACGTTTCACAGTTGGACTTTGTCGAGTACGCCATCGGCAACTGGGAATGCAAATGCGGCCACCTCAAGGGGCTGAACCATCTGCGCACCACGTGCCGCAATTGCGGCGCGACGGTAAAGACCGACCCATTCCATCCGGGTGATGTGCTCTGCAGCAAGTGCGGCACCTACAACGCCAACACACCTGATTTTTGCAACAAGTGCGGCGACCCGGTTGGGTTGCAGTTGAAGTATGACGTGGCCGAATGCGAAGAGCGCGGTATGACCTACTCCGCACCGCTGAAGGTCACGATGCGCCTGACGATCTACGACAAGGACCCGGATACCGGCAACCGCTCCATTCGTGACATGAAGGAGCAGGAGGTGTTCTTCGGCGACATTCCGCTGATGACCGCCAACGGCACGTTCATCATCAATGGCACCGAGCGCGTCATCGTCAGCCAGTTGCACCGTTCGCCGGGCGTGTTCTTTGAGACCGCCAACAACCGTACCTATTTCCTCGGCAAAATCATTCCGTACCGCGGCTCGTGGGTCGAGTTCGAATTCGACCAGAAGAACGTGCTGTATGTGCGCATCGACCGCAAGCGCAAGTTCCTGGGCAGCATCTTCCTGCGCGCCCTGGGTCTGCGCTCGGATGAGGACATCCTCCGCACCTTTTATACGGTGGACCGTATTGCTCTGCATGACAAGAAGCTCTACTGGACGCTGGACACCAGCACGGACCGTCCGACGAACCTGCTCGGCATGAAACTGGCGCACCGCATCGCTACCAAGAGCGGCGAAGAGATCGTCCACTCCGGCCAAGAAACTCACCCCCGCGGTGATGAAGGAAATCCAGAAGCACCGGATTTCCGAAATCGAGGTTGACCTCAGCGATCTGGAAGGCGCGTTTGTTGCCGGCGACGTGGTTGACACCAATACCGGTGAAGTCCTGCTGGAAGCCAACTCCGAGCTTACGGCTGAGAAGTTATCCAAGATGCTCGATGCGGGCGTTTCCGAAGTACACGTGTTCTTCCCCGAGCGCGACGACGTGGGCACGGTGATCAGCGCCACGTTGCGCCGCGATTCGGTGAAGACGCCGCAGGAAGCGTTGATCGAGATTTACCGCAAGCTGCGTCCCGGCGACCCGCCGACCCTGGACACGGCGACTTCCCTCTTCCACGGCATGTTCTTCGACTCGCGGAAGTACGACTTCTCCCGCGTGGGCCGCCTGAAGTTCAACATCAAGTTGTTCGAGAGCGAAGACGCCACCAACCTCGAGAACCGCACGCTGGAGCCGGAAGACTTTTATGGGACCATCCGCTACCTGCTGAAGTTGCGCAAGAACATCGGTACGGTGGACGACATCGATCACCTCGGTAATCGCCGCGTTCGCGCAGTGGGTGAGCTGCTGGAAAACCAATTCCGCATCGGCCTGGTCCGCATGGAGCGCGCCATCAAGGAAAAGATGAGCGTGTACCAGGAGATGTCCACGGCCATGCCCCACGACTTGGTGAACGCCAAGCCGGTGATGGCCGCCATCCGCGAGTTCTTCGGTTCCTCGCAGTTGTCGCAATTCATGGACCAGACGAACCCGCTGTCGGAGATCACGCACAAGCGCCGCCTGTCGGCACTGGGGCCGGGCGGTCTGTCGCGTGAGCGTGCGGGATTCGAAGTCCGCGACGTCCACCCCACGCACTACGGCCGTATCTGCCCGATCGAGACGCCGGAAGGTCCGAACATCGGTCTGATCTCCTCGCTGAGCTGCTATGCACGCATCAACGACTACGGATTTATCGAGTCGCCGTACCGCAAGGTGAAAGGCGGGCGGGTGCTCGATTTTGTCAGCGTGGTCAACGCAGGCGATAGCGACTACCGGGTCGGCGATCACCTCGAGAAGGTTGAGGCGGTCAGGGCCAACAACGATTTGAAGGAGCGCAGGAAGAAGCTCATCGATTTTGAGCCGTTTTCGTTCTACCTGTCGGCGTGGGAGGAAGACCGCCACGTAATCGCTCAGGCCAATGCCGAGATTGACGACAAGGGCCGCATCGTTGCCGAACTGGTGAATGCGCGCAAGGCCGGCAACTTTGTGCTGGTCAACCGCGATGAAGTTGACTACATCGACGTGAGTCCGAAACAGCTCGTATCGGTGGCCGCTTCGCTGGTGCCGTTCCTGGAACATGACGACGCCAACCGCGCGCTGATGGGCGCCAACATGCAGCGGCAGTCGGTGCCGTTGCTCCGCGCGCAGGCGCCGATTGTCGGCACGGGAATGGAAGGGGTCACGGCGCGCGATTCCGGCGCGGTGGTATTGGCCCGCCGCAGCGGCATCATCGATTCCGTTGATTCCGAGCGCATCATCGTGCGCGTCGAGGGCGAGCATCATCCCATGCAGCTCTCGCGCGAGGTGGGCAGCGACATCTATCAGCTCACCAAGTTCAAGCGCTCCAACCAGAACACTTGCATCAACCAGCGCCCCATCGTGAAGAAGGGCCAGCGCGTGGCCAAGGGGCAGGTCATCGCGGACGGTCCCTGCACCGACATGGGCGAGTTGGCGCTCGGGCGTAACGTGCTGGTCGCGTTCATGCCGTGGCGCGGCTACAACTTCGAAGACGCGATCCTGGTCTCCGAGAAGATGGTCAAGGAGGACTATTACACCTCGGTTCACATCGAGGAATTCGAGATTGAGTCGCGCGACACCAAGCTCGGTCCGGAAGAGGTCACGCGCGACATTCCGAACGTCAGCGAGTCGGCGCTGCGCGATCTCGATGAGAGCGGCATCATCCGCATCGGCGCAACCGTGAAGGCCGGCGATATCCTGGTGGGCAAAGTTACGCCCAAGGGCGAGACCCAACTGACGCCGGAAGAGAAACTGCTCCGCGCCATCTTCGGCGAGAAGGCCGGCGATGTGCGCGACGCTTCCCTCACCTGTCCTCCGGGCATCGAGGGCACGGTGGTGGACGTAAAGATCTTCTCCCGCAAGGGCCAGGAGAAGGACGAACGCGCCAAGTTTATCGAATCCGAGCAGGTCGCGAAGCTGGAGAAGAACCTGGCGGACGAGATTCGAATTCTCACCGACGAGCGTTTGAAGCGCCTGGAATCGCTGCTTGGCGGCAAGGAAGTTCTCGCCGACCTGCACGACGAGCGCACCAACAAGCGCCTGTTGACCAAGGGCGTGATTCTCGACCGCGACACCATCGAGCGCATCTCGACGCGCAACCTCAAGCGCATCAAGTTCGCCGACAAGGACCCGCGCATCAACGAGCAGATTGACGAAATCGAGGAGATGACCTCGCGCCAGATTGACGTTCTGCGCAAGATCGTCCGCGAGAAGGTCGAGAAGCTGCAGAAGGGCGACGAGCTTCCGCCGGGCGTGATCAAGCTGGTGAAGGTTTATGTCGCCATGAAACGCAAGCTGAGTGTGGGCGACAAGATGGCCGGGCGCCACGGAAACAAGGGCGTCATCGCGCGCATCCTGCCGGAAGAGGACATGCCGTACCTCGAAGACGGTACGCCAGTGGAGATCGTTCTGAATCCGCTGGGTGTGCCGAGTCGTATGAACGTGGGCCAGATCCTTGAGACCCACCTCGGGTGGGCTGGTTATGCACTGGGGCAGAAGATTGGCGAGCTGCTGAAGGAGAACTCGAAGGCGGAACATGTGCGCCGGGAACTCAAGGCCATGTTCAAGGACACGCCGTTTGTGGACGAATTCGCCAACCTCGACGACGAAACCCTGGAGCGCGTGGCCGACGGCATGAAGGATGCCGTGTACTTCAGCTCGCCGGTGTTCGACGGTTCCAAGGAGGGGGAAATCAAATCGCTGCTGGCACAAGGTAGCTTGCCCGAGTCGGGTAAGACCTCCCTGTATGACGGCATGACCGGAGAGCGCTTCGAGCAGCCGGTAACCGTGGGCTACATCTACATGCTCAAGCTCTCGCATCTGGTGGATGACAAGATCCACGCACGTTCCATCGGGCCGTATTCGCTGATTACCCAACAGCCGCTGGGCGGCAAGGCACAGTTCGGCGGTCAGCGCTTCGGAGAAATGGAAGTCTGGGCCCTGGAAGCCTACGGCGCAGCCTACATCCTGCAGGAATTGCTCACTGCGAAGTCCGATGACGTTTATGGCCGCACCAAGATTTACGAGGCCATCGTCAAAGGCGAAGCGGCGATCGAGCCGGGGGTGCCGGAATCGTTCAACGTTCTCATTCGCGAATTACAGTCGTTGTGCCTCGACGTGGAGCTGATCAAGACCAACGAGCGCAAGGTGCTCGCGGCAGCTCCGCTCGCGGCCGACTAGGCCGCGGGAAGTCGCCACAAACATTGGGGTAGCAGCCTCCATAGCTCCCGCAGGAGGCAGCACCCAGGGAATTGCAAATACCGGGAGCCGCCAGCGGCCGCGCATGGGCCGCAGGTCCCTGCAGCCCGCCGCGGCGGGCCCCCGCAGGGGAGGAGGACGTTTTGTACCGATCGAGTCCATTTGATCTCGGAAATCCCATCGCCGACTTCGACGCCATCCGTATCAGCCTGGCTTCACCCGAGAAGATCCGCAGTTGGTCTCACGGGGAAGTCACTAAGCCGGAGACCATCAACTACCGCACCTTCAAGCCGGAACGCGATGGCTTGTTCTGCGCGCGCATCTTTGGGCCAGTGACCGACTGGGAGTGTCTCTGCGGCAAATACAAGCGCATGAAGCACCGGGGCGTGATCTGCGACAAGTGCGGCGTGGAGGTGACGCTCTCCAAGGTGCGCCGTGAGCGCCTCGGCCACATCGAACTGGCGTCGCCCTGCTCGCATGTGTGGTTCTTCAAGGGCCTTCCCAGCCGCATCGGCCACATCCTCGATATCTCGCTGCGCGAGCTGGAGTCGGTGCTCTATTTCGAAGCCTATGTCGTGGTCGAGGCCGGCGACGCTCCGGTAAAAGATCACGAAGTTATTAAGGACGAAACCAAGTATCGCGAGCTTGACCAGGCACATCGGGCCAGCGGCTTCAGGGCCATGATGGGCGCGGAAGCAATCAAGGAATTGCTGAAGCGCGTTGAGGTGGATGCGCTCTCGGCCGAGCTGCGTGAAAAGATGCGCAGCGAAACTTCGGTGCAGAAGCGCCTGAAGTATGCCAAGCGCCTGAAGGTGGTTGAGGCCTTTCGCAAGAGCGGCAACAAGCCGAATTGGATGATTCTGGACGTGATTCCGGTCATCCCGCCGGAGCTGCGTCCTCTGGTTCCACTCGACGGCGGCCGCTTTGCGACATCTGACCTCAACGACCTCTATCGCCGCGTAATCAACCGCAATAACCGGTTGAAGAAGCTGATGGACCTGCACGCTCCGGAAGTGATCGTGCGCAATGAGAAGCGCATGTTGCAGGAAGCGGTGGACGCGTTGTTCGACAACGGACGCCGTGGCCGCGTGCTGCGTGGCGCAAACAACCGTCCGCTGAAGTCCTTGTCCGACACCTTGAAGGGCAAGCAGGGCCGCTTCCGGCAGAACCTGCTGGGAAAACGCGTGGATTACTCCGGCCGTTCCGTCATTGTGGTTGGCCCAGACCTCAAGCTTCATCAGTGCGGCCTGCCCAAGAAGATGGCACTGGAGCTGTTTAAGCCGTTCATTTACCACCGGCTGGAGCAGACCGGACACTGCACCACCATCAAACAGGCAAAGGAAATGGTGGAGCAGCAGGAGCCCATTGTTTGGGACATCCTGGAAGAAGTAATCAAAGACCATCCGGTCCTGCTGAACCGCGCCCCAACCCTTCACCGCCTCGGAATTCAGGCGTTCGAGCCCGTGCTGGTGGAAGGCAAAGCGATCAAGATCCACCCCCTGGTCTGCACTGCGTTCAACGCCGACTTCGACGGCGATCAGATGGCGGTGCACATTCCGCTCTCGCCGGAAGCGCAGGTGGAAGCCAGCGTATTGATGCTGGCCTCGCACAACATTCTGTCGCCGGCGTCCGGTCAGCCGATTACTGTGCCGACACAGGATATGGTGCTGGGCATTTACTACCTGACCAAAGGCAAACCCGGCGCCAAGGGCGAGGGCCGCGCCTTTGCCAATATCGATGAAGTGCTCCTGGCCAAGGAAGCGGGGGAAGTGGAAACCCTCACGCCCATCCGGCTGCGCTACTCGGGCGAAGTGATTGACCTGACAACGGCGTATGACGACCAGGACGTGATCCACACCGAGCCGACCAACTTCGAGCGGCAATTCATCTCGACGACGGTTGGCCGGGCGATTATGAACGACCACCTGAAGCGCGGCGCCGCGGACATGCCGTACATTAACGGCCTGCTCAAGAAGAAAGGCGTAGGCCAGTTGGTGAATTACTGCTACTTGCGCTTCGGTCTGGAAACCACGGTGCGGATGCTGGACGGCATCAAGCAGCTCGGCTTCCATTACGCAACTAAGGCAGGTCTGTCCATCGGAATCGACGACATGGTCATCCCGCCGGGCAAGCAGTCCCTGGTGCGTGACGCCGAGAAGCAGGTCATCGCCGTACAGCAGCAGTATCTGGACGGCGCCATCACCAACGGCGAGCGCTACAACAAAGTCGTCGAGATCTGGTCGGCAATCACCGAGAAGGTGGCTGACGAGATGTTCGGCAACATGCAGCAGATGGACAAGGCCGGCGAAATCAATCCGATCTACATCATGGCTGACTCCGGCGCTCGCGGTTCGAAGCAGCAGATTCGCCAGCTATCGGGCATGCGCGGATTGATGGCCAAGCCTTCGGGCGAGATCATCGAAACGCCGATTACCGCCAACTTCCGCGAAGGACTGACGGTTCTGGAGTACTTCGTCTCCACCCACGGCGCGCGTAAGGGCCTGGCCGATACCGCTCTCAAGACTGCGGATTCCGGCTACCTGACCCGCCGCCTGGTGGATGTGGCGCAGGACGTGATCATCAGCGAATACGATTGCGGCACGGTGGATGGCATCTACGTCACCTCGATCGTGGAGTCAGGCGAGATCATCGAGCCGCTGCGCGACCGTATCGTGGGCCGCGTTTCGCTGGAGAAGATCAAGGACTACGAAGGCAACATCATCGTTGACATCAACCAGGAGATCACGGAAGACCTGGCAGGCGCGGTGCAGGCAGCGGGTATCGAGCGGGTCAAGATTCGTTCGGTGCTCACTTGCGAGTCCAAGCGCGGCGTGTGCGTCATGTGCTATGGCCGCAACCTGGCTTCCGGCCGGCTGGTCGAGCTGGGTGAGGCCACGGGTGTGATCGCGGCGCAGTCCATCGGTGAGCCGGGAACGCAGCTTACGATGCGCACCTTCCACATCGGCGGCACGGCTTCGCGAGTCAGCGAGCAGTCGCGCCTTGACGCCAAGAACCACGGTGCGGTTCGTTTCATCAACTTGATCTCGGTCCGCTCGAAGGAAGGCTACCTGGTGGTGATGAACCGCAACGGCTCACTCGCCATTGTGGACGAAAAGGGCCGCGAGAAAGAGCGCTACGCCGTGGTGTACGGCGCCAAGGTCAAGGTGGAAGACGGGCAGCAGGTCGGGTTGGGCGATGTGCTGGTCGAATGGGACCCCTACACCTTCGCCATCCTGACCGAAATTGGCGGAACGGTGCAGTTCAAGGACCTTCAGGAAGGTCTGACGCTGCACGAAGAAGTGGACGAAGTCACCGGCCTCTCGCGTCACGTGGTCATCGATTCACCGGACGAGAAGCGCCAGCCGACGATCGTCATCAAGGGAGGCAAGAGCAGCAAGCGGTACTTGATGCCTTCCCGCGCTCACTTGATGGTGCAGGACGGCGAAACGGTAACTCCGGGCGACGTGCTGGCGAAGATCCCGCGCGAGACCACCAAGACCAAGGACATTACCGGTGGTCTGCCGCGTGTGGTCGAGCTGTTCGAGGCCCGCAAGCCGCGCGAAACTGCAGTCATCAGCGAGATTGATGGCGTGGTAAAGTTCGGCGATGTCGCCAAAGGCCAGCGCAAGATCTACGTGGTGGCCGACAACGGTACCGAGAAGGAATATCAGGTACCGCGCGGCGTTCACATCAATGTCCAGGAAGGCGAGCGCATCCGCGCTGGCGAGCCGCTGATGGATGGGCCGCTCAACCCGCACGACATTCTCGCTGTGTTGGGTGAGAAGGAACTGCAGGCTTACCTGGTGAACGAAATCCAGGAAGTCTACCGGCTCCAGGGCGTGAACATCAGCGACAAGCACATTGAAGTGATTGTTCGCCAGATGATGCGCTGGGTGAAGGTGGAAGACGTGGGCGATACGTCGTTCCTGCTGGAACAGCAGATCGACAAGTTCCGCTTCCGCGAAGAGAACGAGAAGGCGATTGCCAACGGTGGCAAGCCGGCCACCGGCCGTCCGCTGCTGCTCGGCATCACCAAGGCCTCGCTCTCGACTGATTCGTTCATCTCCGCGGCGTCGTTCCAGGAGACCACGCGCGTACTCACGGAGGCCTCAATCCAGGGCGCCGTGGATCACCTGCGCGGCCTGAAGGAGAACGTCATCGTGGGCCGTCTGATCCCCGCGGGAACCGGCATGGAGTACTACCGCAACGTCCGGCTCTCGCAGGAGATGGAAGAGGCCGCTGCCAAGGTGCAGGAGGAGGTCACGGCCGCGTACGAAGAAGCCGAACGCGCGCTGGAGCTGCTCCGCCACGAAGGCGAAAACGAAGCCGAAGAAATTCCTGTGGAATAGCGGGCCGTGTTGCAACGCGGCTCGAAGCTCAACAGCGGCATTGCGTCGGTGAAACTCTAAATGTGCAGGGGCGACGATTCTAGTCGCCCCTTCTTTACGGGGCTGTGTAAACTGCCCTTGCGCTCTAATGGCTGGCTTTTTTCCCGTATGGTGCGGTTTTTCGAACATCTTCGTCTGGCGTTGTTACGCGCCTTGCAGCACGACGCCTTCGCTGTGGCCAAGGGCGCAGCCTTCTCTGCCATCTTCACGCTGTTCCCCGCAGTACTTCTGGTGGCCTTGGTGCTCTCGGCATCGCACACCACGGCGGCGTTCGTTCGCGAGATCGGCCATGCCGTTGGCCGAATCCTGCCGGCAGGGACAAGGACGTCTGTTCTGCAATACTTCAGCGGCACCAAACCAGCCAGTGTGAGGTTTCTGATCACCATCGCGGCCACCACCCTGTGGACTGGTTCGGGCATGATGATCTCCTGGATGGAGGGCTTCCGCAACGCGTACCAGATGCCGAAGATCTGGGGGCTGGTGAAGGAGAGGATGATCGCGTTTCTGCTGGTGGTCCTGGCCGGCATCCCCATGGTCTTCGCTTCCACTCTGTTGGTGTTCGGCAACCAGATCGAGACGTGGATGGTTTACCACGTCGGCCACGAACTGGGACCTTACGTGCTGGGACTGTGGACTGCGTTGCGCTGGATCATTGCCGCGCTCAACAGCATCGCCGTCATCGGGCTCATCTACCATAATGGCGTGCCGCGCACGCAGCCGTGGCATCGCGTACTGCCCGGCGCGTCGCTGGCTACCGTGCTGTGGTTCGCCTCCACCCTGGTGTTTGGCTTCTATCTCCGTCATTTCGCCAATTACGACGTCATTTATGGCTCCGTCGCCACCGCTATCGCGCTGCTTATCTGGCTCTACATCGTCTCCATGGTGGTCTTGATCGGCGCGGAATTCAACGCGGTCCGCTATCCCCGTTTTCTGTTTGGTGCGCATTCCGAAATTAACTCCGCACAGAAGCGGGTTCAGACGCTGTGAGCCGCCGCGGCAGGTGAGACATGGACAACGACACACAGCACGGCCGCCAGTTGCCCGGGAATCCCGCTCCCCTTCGCCGACGGGCCAAGATCATCTGCACCATCGGGCCCGCCAGCGATACGGAAGAAATGATGCGGGAACTGATGCTGCGCGGAATGGACGTCGCACGGCTCAATTTCTCCCACGGTTCGCACCAAGGCCATGCCCGGGTGATTCGCCGCTTGCGCCAAGTCGCCGGCGAACTGGGCCGCACCATCTGCATTCTGCAAGACCTGCAAGGGCCGAAGATCCGGACCGGACGGTTGAAGGACGGCAACTCCTTAGCGCTGCAGAAGGGACAGACGGTCACCATCACGCCGAAAGATGTGATGGGCACGGCCCACCTCATCTCGACCACATACCAGGACCTCGCCAGTGACATAAAACCGGGCGAGCATATTCTCCTTTCCGATGGCCGCATTGAGCTGGTGGTCAAGAAAATTTCCGGCGCGGAGGTCATCTGCGAGGTGCTGAACGGAGGGGTGCTGGGTGAGCATCAGGGCATCAACCTGCCGGGCACGAATGTGAGCATTCCGTCGCTCACCGGGAAGGACGAGGAAGACCTTGCCTTCGGTCTGAAGCACG
>JGI26339J46600_10000439_pt1 | contig 14341 bp, 13 predicted proteins | sample BogFormECP12_OM1_FD_46600 | JGI IMG/M metagenome (IMG submission 46600) | reverse complement strand
GTCGATGCGGCCATCATCTTTGCCGATCTTCTGCTCCCCCTCGAAGTCATGGGACTGCCCTTTCACTTCGCTGCCGGCGAGGGTCCGAAAATCGAAAGGCCGGTGCGCACCGCCGAAGACGTTGCCCACCTGCGCACCGATCGTGCCGCCGACCTCGGCTATGTTTCTGAAGCCGTGAAGCTCGTGTGCAAGCACTTCGGCGACAAGCTCCCCGTCATCGGCTTCTGCGGCGCGCCCTTCACGCTCGCCAGCTACATGATCGAAGGCGGAGGCTCGCGCAACTATATTTTCACCAAGAAGATGATGTACTCCGCGCCCGTTACGTGGAACGAACTGATGAAGAAGTTGGTCGCGGTGACCGCCGAGTATTCCGCCGAGCAGGTGCGCGCCGGCGCCGATACCATCCAGATTTTTGATAGCTGGGTCGGCTGCCTGAGCGTCGAGGATTATCGCCGCTATGTTCTGCCGCACGCCACCGATTTGGTGAAACGCCTGCAGAAGACCGGCGTGCCGGTTATCTATTTCGGTACCGACAGCTCTACGCTTCTGCCCTCGATGCAAGAAACGGGCGCTGAAGTCATCGGCCTCGACTGGCGAGTTCCGCTCGACACCGGATGGCAGAGTCTCGGTCTCAAAGGCGCAGTGCAGGGCAATCTCGATCCCGTGCTGCTCTTCACCGATTGGAAAGAACTCAAATCGCGGGCCCAGGACATTCTGCGCCAAGCCGCCGGACGCCCCGGCCACATCTTCAATCTCGGCCACGGCATTCTTCCCGAAACTCCGGTGGACAACGTGAAAGCGCTCTGCGATTTCATCCGCGAGCACTCGGCCGAGTTCAAGAGAGAGTCCAAGACAGAGCCGCGCAAGACGGAATGGAAGACGGAGTCGAAAAGATGACGCCCTGTCCGCTGGGCCTCGCTGGCCAGTGCTATTGCGCCAACCGGGTGAGTTCGTTTGCTTCCTCGGAGCCCGCGAAAACCGCCGTGCTTCTGCTGGCCCACGGCAGCCCCGAGAACCCCGGCCAGGTTCCCGAATTTCTAAGTTATGTCACCGGCGGACGCCCGCTGCCGCCAGCGGTGGTCGAAGAAATCCGCCGTCGCTATTCGCTGATCGGTTTCTCGCCCCTTCCCTGCTGGACTCTTCTACAAGCCGATCAACTTTCGCAGTCGTTGAAGGTGCCGGTCTTTGTCGGCATGAGAAACTGGAAGCCCTTTATCGCCGATGCGGTGAAGGCAATTGCCAGCCAACGATACGAGCGCGTCATCGCCGTCTGCCTCGCCCCGCAGAATTCGCGCACCAGCGTCGGCCTCTACCGCAGCGCGGTTAGCGGTGTCGGGAATCTTCCTTTTAAGATGGATTTCGTCGATGAGTGGCACGATCAGCCGCTGCTCGTAACAGCGTTCGCCGAAAAACTGCGCGCGGGCTGGGGAAAGGCCAGCGCCGAAAATGGAGCCGAACTCCCCGTGATCTTCACCGCGCACAGTGTCCCCCAGCGCACGATTACGGAAGGCGATCCCTACGAAAGACAATCCAAGGAAACCGCCGAATTAGTAGCCGAAGAGGCCGGCCTCGCAGGCGAAGACTGGACCTTCGCCTTCCAGAGCCAGGGCATGTCAGGCGGCCCGTGGATCGGCCCCACGGTTGAGGAAACGATCAGGAATCTAAAAGCGAAAGGCCATAGCGGGGTCTTCCTGCATCCCATCGGATTTCTGTGCGATCACGTCGAGGTGCTTTACGATATCGACATCGCCTTCAAACAGTTCGCGGAAAAAGAAGGCATGCGCCTGTGGCGAGCCGAATCGCTAAACGGCTCGCGCCTGCTGACTGAGGCAATTGCGGAGTTAGTCCGCAGCCGCCTCAAGTAACCCAGTGTAGAGACGCAGCTTGCTGCGTCTCCCGCAGCGTGTGTCACTCGCGGGATGGAGACGCGGCAAGCCGCGTCTCTACAATAGGGAATGTAAGAGCTAAAAGCTAAGTGCTAATTGCTAATTACTGCTCACCATGAAACGCATTGCCATCATCGGCGGCGGAATCTCCGGCCTCTCGGCCGCGTACACGATCGAAAAAAAGCGCCAGTCCGGCACACCCGTCGACTACGTTTTGTTCGAGTCCAGCCCGCGCCTGGGTGGTGTGCTCGTCACCGACCGCGTCGAAGGCTGCCTGGTTGAAGCCGGACCCGATTCCTTTCTCACCGAGAAGCCCTGGGCTGCCGACCTCTGCGGCAAGATCGAGTTAGGCGACCAGCTCATCGGCTCGAACGATTCTGAGCGCAAGACCTACATCGTAGCCAAGGGCAAGCTGGAGGTGATGCCGGACGGGCTCATGTTCATGGTACCCACCAAGATCATGCCCACCGTGTTCTCACCGCTTTTTTCCTGGCGCACAAAAATACGCATGGCTGCCGAATGGTTTCATCCGCCGCGCAAGGCTTCCGAAGACGAAACTGTTGCCGAGATGGTCGAACGCCACTACGGTTCCGAGATGGTCGAACTGCTCGCCGATCCGCTGCTCTCCGGAGTTTATGGTGGCGAAGCTTCGCAGTTGAGCGTGCGCGCTGTTTTGCCGCGCTTCGCTGACATGGAATCGAAACACGGCAGCCTGGGCCGCGCCATGCTCGAATCTCGTAAGAAAGCCCGCAAGAAAATGGGCGCAGCGGCGAACGTCCCGGCGCGGCCGCTGTTCACCTCGCTCAAAGAGGGCATGCAGCAGATGGTCGATGCCCTGGTCGCGCGTCTGGATGCGAACTCGCTAAAGACGTCTTCGCTCGTGCAGTTAGTGATTCGGCAGAATAACGCCTGGACTGTTTCCGCCGGATACCAGAGCGACCAATTCGACGCTGTGATCATCGCGACCCCAGCTCATGCCGCTGCGGACCTGTTGCAAGGTGCGGATGAGAATCTGTCCCGCGATCTGGGCGAGATTCAGTACAGCTCTTCGGTGACCGTCACGCTCGGTTACGACGAAAAAGTGCGTCGCTCGCTTCCACCGGGCTTCGGATTTCTGGTGCCGCGCAGTGAAGGACGCCGTATGCTCGCGGCCACCTTCGTCCACAATAAATTTCCTCATCGCGCACCGGAAGATCGCGCCCTTGTTCGCTGCTTTCTCGGCGGCGCCCGCGACGAAAAGATTCTCGAAGCGAGCGAAGAAGAAATCCTGCAAATCGTTCGCGGCGAACTGCGGCAGATTATCGCCCTCGATTCCGAACCTCTGTTTACGCGTGTGTACAAATGGAAGTCCTCCATGGCGCAGTATTCGGTCGGACACCTCGAACGCTTGCAGCGCATCGAGTCACTCCGCCAGAAACTTCCCGGTCTGGCGCTCGCCGGCAACGGTTATAACGGCATCGGCGTCCCCGATTGCGTTCGCTCCGGCACCGAAGCGGCCGGCAAAATCCTCGCCGAAATGGGGATGTGGTCGGCCGCGTAGCGTGAAAATCGGCTGCGAGCTGCGAGCTTCGAGCAAACAAAGTCTCGGATTCGCTCCTAGCTCGAAGCCCGCAGCTCGTAGCCTCTTTGCCGCACTCTGATATTCTGAATTTCCTACTCCTACTCCCATGAGCACTGCTGCGTCCGCGAGTCGATGGAAGGTCATTGTCGCCTTTGGGCTCGTCTATGTCTTCTGGGGCTCGACGTATCTGGGTATCGGCATCGCGGTGGAGCAGATTCCCCCGGCTGTGATGTGCGCCGCGCGCTTTTCGATCGCGGGCACTGTGATGCTTGCCTACTGCGCGCTGACTGGACGCCGCATTCGTTTTTCGGCGCGCCAGCTTGGCCATCTGGCGGCGGTCGGCATTCTGCTTCTGCTGGGCGGCAATCTCACGCTCTCTTACGCGGAGCAGATCGTTCCCACTGGCCTGTCGGCGTTGCTGATTGCGGTTACGCCGCTCTGGTTTCTGGTGCTCGATAGTCTACTGTTAGGCGACCATCACATCGCGCGGCGCGGCAAGATCGGCCTCGGGATCGGGATCGCCGGCGTGGTCGTGCTCATCTGGCCCGATCTTCGGCATCCCAACTCCCTTGGCCACCGCGAACTCTGGTGGTCGCTCGCGTTGCAACTCGGATCGTTCAGTTGGGCGCTCGGTTCGGTGCTCTCGAAAAAGTGGCAGACCGCGGCTGCCGATCCCTTCAGCGCCATTGCTTGGCAGATGATCTTTGCCGGGATCGCCAATCTCATTTTCGCGCTGCTCGTCGAGAAACCTTCCAACGTGACGTGGACCTTCCGTGGAGTGGCCGCGATTCTGTATCTGGTGGTGTTCGGCTCCTGGATCGGCTACACGGCCTACATCTGGTTGCTGCAGCACGTTCCGACCTCGAAGGTTTCTACCTACGCCTATGTCAATCCCGTGGTCGCGGTATTTCTGGGATGGCTGGTTCTGCACGAGCGCATCGACCGCTACATCCTGATGGGGAGCGCGATCATCGTGGCTTCGGTGGTGCTGGTGACGAGCGCGAAGATCTCGACTCGGCCAGCGGCGGAAGAGCTTCCTGCGGTTGAAACTGCGGGAGATTGAGGTTTCAGTTCCCAGTTCGCAGCTTTCAGTTCTCAACTCTCAGTTAAAGCGGGTTTTTTCTGAGAGCGTCTTGCTTGGCAATTGAAAGTCCAGATCTTCCCCGAGATTGGCGGTCATCGGCTTCAAATTACCAATTTACAAATTACACAATTACCAATTTCTCTGTGACTCTGCGGTGAAAAAGTCTTCCCACGCCGCGGTTTGTTATCCTTATTCGCAATGCCCCGCACCCTTGATCCTGAACTTCGCCGTGCGCTTGCGGCGCGCATCCGCTACTACAACGAGATGGGGATCTTCGATTTTTACCGGCGGCCCCTGTCGGCCGAAGCGGAGGAAGTGTCGATTTCAGTGGACGAAGCGGAAGCCGTTGTTTCGGCAAGCACGGTTTCGACAAATCAGACAGAATCGGGAGAAGAAATGAGTCCTCGAAAGGCCGCGACAGTCGCAATGCCGGTTGCGATTGAAGAAGATATCTTTGAAGTGATCGCACTGAAGCCCGAGCAGAGCGTGAGCGATCCGGTGAAGGCGCTGAAGATGATCCGCGAAGACCTGGGCGATTGCACGCGCTGCGTGCTTCATAAACAGGGACGGAAGCAAATTGTATTCGGCGTGGGCAATCCGAAGGCCGAGTTGATGTTCGTGGGCGAGGGGCCGGGCGCCGATGAAGACGCGCAGGGCGAGCCCTTCGTGGGGCGCGCCGGGCAACTCCTCAACAACATGATTAAAGCGATGGGGATCGAGCGCGAACAGGTGTACATCGCGAATATCGTGAAGTGCCGGCCTCCGGGCAATCGCACGCCGGAGCGCGAGGAGTGCGCGACCTGTTCGCCATTTCTGATGCGCCAGATTGCGGTGATCAAGCCGAAGGTGGTGGTCGCGCTCGGAGCCGTGGCGGCGAAGACGCTGCTGGCGATGAGCGCTTCGATGATGCAACTGCGCGGGCGCTTTTACGACTTCAGGCCGGCGGGAATTCGTAGTAACGACCGCAGTAACGATCCCCGCTGGGATGGATGCAAGCTGGCGGTTACCTACCATCCAGCGTTTCTACTGCGCGATCCGCGGCAGAAGGGCGAGGCGTGGAAGGATTTGCAGATGGTAATGAAGGAGTTGGGGCTGAAGGCGCCAAAATCAGCCACGTAGGGACGGCCGCCCTCGGCCGTCCAGCCGGGCAAAGCCCGGCGGCCATCGGATTGAGGCAGGATGAAGAGATGAGTCCACGGAAGGCCACGGGAGTCGCTGTGCCGGTTGAAGGGAAGATTTTCGAGGCGATCGCGCCGAAGCCCGAGCAGAGTGTGAGCGATCCCGTGCAGGCGTTGAAGATTATCCGCGAAGACCTGGGCGATTGCACCCGCTGCGTGCTTCATAAACAACGGAAGCACATTGTGTTTGGCGAGGGAGATCCGAAGGCCCGGCTGATGTTCGTAGGAGAGGCGCCGGGCGAGAAGGAAGACGAGAAGGGCAAACCGTTCGTAGGGCCCGCCGGGGAAGTGCTCAAGAAGATGATCAAAGAGGTGGGCATCGAGCGCGAGCCGGTGTACATCGCAAATATCGTGATGTGCCGTCCCCCGGACAATCGCAAGCCGAAGCGCGAGGAGTGCAAAGAGTGCTCGCCGTTTCTGACGGGTCAGATTGAGGTAATCAAGCCCAAAGTCATCGTAGCCCTAGGTGCGACGGCAGCGAAGAGACTGCTCGGCAAGAGTTCCCCCGTAGCCGAACTGCGCCGAGGCTTTCACGACTACGGGCCGGCAGACCTGAGGAGCAACGACCCCAACTGGAATGGATGCAAGCTGAAGGTCACCTATCATCCGAAGTCACGGCGGGGCGAGTGGCGGCAGAAGGGCGAGGCTTGGAAGGATCTGCAGATGGTGATGAAGGAGCTGGGGATGAAGGCACCGAAATCAAATACGTAGAGGTTCGGCATCATAAGCAACCTTGCGGGGCCGAATCCCTTTGCCGATTCCGCTACCTTCGGCGATTCTCAGATCGTAGTCGTTCTGCAGGTTGAGCCAGAACTGCGCGGGCAGGCCGAAGTATTTCCCCAGGCGAATCGCCGTGTCGGCACTGATGGCCCGGTCTCCCCGGACGACTTCATAGATGCCCGGGAAATTGAGGGCCTTTGCCAGGGCATAGGCGCTCACGCCCATCGGTTCCATGAACTCGGTCTTGAGAATGTCCCCCGGATGAACCGCAAATACCTTCCTCGATTTGGCCATGTGCTACCCCGCTTCCTAGTGGTAATCCACGATCTCTACCGCAAAAGCATTTCCGTCCCGCCACACGAAACACACGCGATATTGATCGTTGATTCGAATGCTGTGCTGACCAGCGTGATTCCCGCGCAGTGCTTCCAGTTGATTCCCTGGAGGTACCTTCAAATTGTCCAGCGTGACCGCCGCGTTCAAAATAGCGAGTTTCTTGAACGCTCTTAATTGCAGATCAGCCGGTAGCCGACGGCTTCTGCCCGACTGCCACAGCCTTTCGGTTCCCTTGTCCCGGAAACTCACAATCATGTAGTGAGATACTAACGTAACGCGATACTACTGTCAAGCAATAGTATAGGGGATGCGGTAGGATTTCATTGACATCTTCCACATGCCTCTCTTCTGCGACGTCGCCCTCGCCGTGCCGCTTGACATGGTGTTCACCTACGCCATCCCTCCGGGCATGGAGCCTGTCGTTGGCGGGCGCGTGCTGGTTCCGTTCCGGCAGCAACGCATGTCGGGCATCGTGGTTGAGTTGCATGATCGTCCGCCGCAGGTCAAGACGAAAAAGGTCATCGAAGCGCTCGACCTCTCGCCGGTTCTCGATGAACATCTGCTGAAACTTGGGAAGTGGATTGCCGATTACTATCTCGCGCCGGTCGGCGAAGTCTTTCGCACCATGCTGCCGCTCTCCGCCGAGTTTAAACGCTCGATCGCGTACCGCATCACCGATGAGGGGAGGCTGGCGCTGCATCTGGCGGGGATGTCGGGGTCTCCGGCGCGGTCGAAGCGGACTCCGGAACAGCAGTTGGTNGAATTTCGCGTGCTCGATTATCTGGCGGAGCGGGAGAGCGTGCGAGAAGAGAGTTTGCGCGGGGCGACGCGGGTGGCAAAGGCGCTGCTGAGTGGGATGGTGCGGAAGAAGTGGATTGTACGGGAGGATGTGTCGGCGGCGCGGGATGCGGCGCGCCTGGTGAAGGTGGCGGTGCTGTTGGGGGCGGAAGCTGCGGAGGCTTCGCCTCCGCTGGACGGGCGAGGCGCCCGTCCCCACACGAGCCCGGCGAAGACTCTCAATCCGAACCAGCGCACTTTGATTGAGACGCTGGCGGCTTCTGGCGGGCGCTTGCCCGTCGAGGCTCTGCGCGGGTTGGATGTGCCGCGCACGACGCTCGGCACACTCGTGCGGCGCGGGTTGATCGAGCTGATCGACGAGCCGCAAGATTTCACGACTTCGAAGCTCAAACCCCGGCAGTCTCCATTCGAGTTCGAGTTCAGTGCGGCGCAGAAAGAAGCGCTCGCGAAGATTGGCGAGGGCGTGGGATCGCGCAAATTCGCCGGCCTGCTGCTGCACGGCATCACGGGGTCGGGAAAGACGGCGGTGTATCTGGCCTGTATGCGCGAGGTGCTGGAGCAGGGGCGATCGTCGATTTTGTTGGTTCCTGAAATCGGCCTGACTCCGGCGGTGGCGGCCGATCTGCATCAAGTGTTCGGCGAGGAAGTTGCCATTCTGCACTCGGGCCTGTCGGACGCGGAGCGGGCGGAGCAGTGGCATCGCATACGGCGCGGCGAGGCGCGGGTGGTGGCGGGAACGCGGTCGGCGGTATTCGCGCCCGTCGGCGATCTGGCGCTCATCATTGTCGACGAGGAACAGGATTCGTCTTACAAGCAGGAAGAGACGCCGCGCTATCACGCGCGCGATGTGGCCGTGATGCGAGCGAAGATGGCGGGAGCGGTTGTGGTGCTGGGGTCGGCTACGCCATCGCTTGAGTCGTACTACAACGCCAAGAAAAACAAGTACGCGCTCGTCGAATTGCCCGACCGGGTGGAGATGCGTCCCCTGCCGGCGGTCGAGATTGTTGACATGCGGCAGGAGTTTCAGGAGACGGGACAGGAGCAGGCGATCTCGCGCAAACTGGCGGAGGAAATCCGCGAGCGGCTGGAAAAGAAAGAGCAGGTCATGGTGCTGCTCAACCGGCGCGGGTATTCGCCGGTGGTGTTGTGCCGCGCGTGCGGCAAGACGCTGCAGTGCAAGAATTGTGCGGTCTCAATGACGCACCACAAGCGCGAGCGCAAGATGGAATGCCATTATTGCGGGCATGTCGAGCACATTCCCGACAAGTGCGTGCATTGCGGCAGCGAGTATGTGTACTTTGTCGGGACGGGATCGGAAAAGCTGGAAGAGTTGCTGCACGGCATGTTTCCGCAGGCGCGAATCGGGCGGCTGGATCGCGATACGGTGCGCGGGCGGGAAGATTTCGAACACGCGCTGAATGCGCTGAATGAAGGCGCGCTCGACATGCTGGTGGGCACGCAGATGATCGCGAAAGGCCACGACATCCACGGCGTAACGCTGGTCGGCGTGGTCGGGGCAGACATGGCGCTGGGGTTGCCGGACTTCCGCGCGGCGGAGAGAACGTTTCAGCTACTCACGCAAGTCGCCGGTCGCGCGGGGCGTGGGCAGTCTCCGGGGAAGGTTGTGCTGCAAACTTATTTTCAGGATCACTACGCGGTGCAGTTTGCGGCGCGGCACGACTTTGCCGGGTTCTACGAAAAAGAGCTGCAATTTCGCGCCTGGATGCACTATCCGCCGTACAGCGCGATTGCGAATGTGGTCATCCGCTCCGAGAAGTTAGACGACGCGCTGACCTGGTCGGGCGAACTCGGGCGCTGGTTTGAGAAGACGCGGCATGAAGGCATTCGTGTGCTCGGCCCGGCAGCGGCTCCGATTACGCGCTTGAAGCGCGATTACCGCTATCACTTCATTCTGAAGTCTCCCAGCCGCGAGAAGATGAACGCGCTTCTGCGGGCGATGCTGGCGGAAGCTGCCGCAAGAAAGATTCCGCGAACGCAGGTGATTGTGGATGTGGATGCGGTGTGGTTGATGTGAACCGTCGTTCGTCGCTGGTCGTTGGTCGTTCGCCTTTTCTCCGCGAAGCAACTAATTGCGATGCAGCTTATGGCGAACGTAACTGCGGACATCGTGCAAAGTGTCTCGGATGCCCGGCCATCTCTCCCGACCGGAAGCGCCAGTGATAGGCGTTGGCGTGAAGGCCAACGCTAACATGGCGATGGCAACGACAGCGACCCACTTTCGTCCAGTGGAAATTTCGGGACGCCTCGGAATCGGTGGATGGTGGCTGGTTAGCCACAGCACCACTGCCCAAATCAGCCAACCCATCCAGCAGTACCAGGCAAGCGGGACGAGCGTGACAACAACGGCGAGAGAAACCCAGCGGTGCAGTTTTGGAAACACCGAAAATAGAATGTGACCACCATCGAGTTGGCCGCCTGGCAGCAGGTTCATTGCCGTCGCGAACATACCCACCCACCCGGCGACCGCGATCGGATGCAGGGATAACGATGTCAGCGGTGAGCTCAAGTGCAGAAGACGGGCTGCGAAATGAAAAGCGAGCGGGAATCCCGGCTCAACGTCAGGTGGCGCGCTGCTGAACGCCAGCGGACTGGACCACGAAAGTCCCACTAGCACAGCTGCGCATGAAGGGATAAAACCCGCAATCGGACCCGCAATCCCGATATCGAACAATGCAGTGCGATTAGGAATTGGGCCCTTAATGCGAATGAAAGCGCCGAGTGTGCCGATCAAGCTTGGAAACGGAATAAAAAATGGCGGCGTCGCGTACACGCGATAATGCCGGGCGTAAAGGTAATGGCCCATCTCGTGCGCGAGCAATATGAACATCAACGTGAGTGCGAAGGGGAGCCCATGCATCAGTCTTGCCGGAGCCTCCCACATCCACTCCACTGGGAATAAAGGAATGCTGTCGTCATTGAACGAGAAGGCCGGTTGTCGGACCGCGAAATTGGCGTCGATGCGGGCACCCACCACCAGCGTGCTCAGGAAGGTCGCAGCCAGGAGCATGATATGCAACCACCAGCGCGGACGCGGCGGTGGGATGACCCAGACGGCGGGCTGGGGCTGCTCGTCCCAGTCGAGAGTCGCCGGAAAAGGGGATGTGGGTTCGGACATGAGTGAGGTCAGAGGTTAGAGGTCAGATTGCAGAGGTGTGGGTTTACTTCTGCAATCTGACCTCTGACCTCTGCAATCGCGAGAGCAGCTAGTCAATCGACTGCAGTTCCTTGCCCGGCTTGAAGCGGACAGCCTTGCCCGGCGGAATGGAAACTTCGGCGCCGGTGCGCGGATTCCGTCCAATGCCGGTCTTGCGCGGACGCACGTTGAACACGCCAAAACCGCGCAGTTCAATGCGGTCGCCGGTCGAGAGCGCCTTCTTCATGCTCTCGAAGACGGTTTCGACCGCAAGCTCCGCCTTGGTCTTGGTGATCCCGGTCCGGTTGACCACTTCGTTGATGATGTCGAGCTTAATCACAAGTATCCCCCGTCTCCCGAGGATTGGTGTTCCTCAAGTTATTGATGCTAAGGGAGATAGGACGGATTGTCAACCGGGGGAGCGTTAGAGGATTGGTTCTCTGACAAATTGGTGCGTCTACGCTGTGGCCAGGTTTAGTGCGGGACCCGAAATGCTACTGCTGCTGTGCGAGTCGGGCCGCTGGAATTGCTTGCTGAGAGCGAGTCCCTGCTGCTGATATGAAGAGCCAATGGACAGGCCGTAGATTCTGTCGGGCACACCCGCCATCCGGTAGTAAAGCAGCCTCCCTACCAACTGATCGTGCTCGAGAAGTACCGGCATCTCGTGCGCTCTTACTTCTAATACAGCTCTGGTGCCTGGGATTTCTCCGCTAGATCCGTATCCAAAACCCGGGTCGAAGAACCCCGCGTAGTGGACGCGGAACTCCCCCATTGCTGGATCATACGGCACCATTTCCGCCGCGTATTCGGGCGGGACACGCACCGTGCGTTTGGACGCCAAGATGTAGAAACTGTCAGGGTCAAGAACAATTCGACCCTTGGAGGGTCTCTCTATGGTGTCCCAGAAATCGTCGACGGGATAGTGATTCACTTTATCTAGTTCTATTGTCGGCGTGTGCCTCTTGGCTTTGTAAGCGACAACCGAACTCCCATTCCCTTCCAGATCGACTGTGATTGGCCAACCGCCGTCTATGGATGCGTCTCCAGTTCCGCTTTCTTCATCATCCTGAATCACCAAGCTTCCTTTCGCAAGTTCCCTGAGCTTTGTGTCTCCAGCGGGTGCCGGGTTGCCGCGAATCAAACGGAGTTGATTTAGTCTCATACCCGCCTTGACGGCGATGGGGAAGGTGCGCGAGACGATCTCGACGTAGAGAGCTCCGGAGTAATTTCGCGGCACTCGGTCGAACTCCGACCCGTACTCAGTAATAAGCCTCGTAAAGATGTCCAAGCGCCCGGTGGTACTTTTGGGGTTGGCGACGCCTTGCACATCAGGCGGAAGGGTCACGCTCTCCATCAATGGAACGACGTACACCTTCCCCGGCTCAAGAAGGACTGGCACGTCTTCACTGAGGGCAACTTTGTTTACTAGTAGATCAGGCGCAGTCGCTTTGTTCAGCAGCGTCGATGATCTTCCAGGCAAGAAACTTGCCCGCAGACGGAATGCCTCCCGGCCGAGCCGCAGATCAATGCTGGCGGGCTGTATCTGCGCATCTCGGATTTCCTGCGACGCATTGATTTTACCCAGGTCTCGGTACTCTTGCAGTTCTTGAGATGTCAGAATGCCTTTGCCGACCTCATGGTGAACGATAGGGGGGAACAGTGAATTCACGTTTACAGGCCTCTCGCTGCCAAATTCTCAAGACTTGCGATGCCGCTCCGCGAGGGCGGACACCTTCTTTGCTCGCTCAACTATCTCGATGCGGTAGTACTCGCCATAACAGTCGAGACTGCAAAACCCACCGTCACCCTTCTTGCCACTCCCGACACGCTTGCCCTCGGGGATCTTTGTGCTGCAGTTTGGGCAAATCCCCTTGTCCCAGAGTTCAAGGAGATAGCTCTGCTCTGATTCCGCCATCGTCGCCTCGGCTCGCGCGCTCGTTCTCTAACGCCCTTTTCGTGTCTTCAAGGGTCTCAGGCAATGGTTCCCCTGTGTGAAACAGATAACCGGCGCGGCGCAAATACAATTCTAACGTGTCTACGGCTCGCTCGAAGCCGCCTGATACTTCGATGTACACGGGCACCACGAAGACGCTAGGCAATTGTCGGGGCTCCTCCAACTGCATTTTGGCTGGTGTAATTTATTGAAATAATCGCCAGACGCGACTCGTTGGGATCACTTTATCCGCGATAGGCTCTCTCGTCAATGTGTGCGCCTGTGAAAAACGTGGCACCATTGACAGAAATTGTTCCGGTCTTCAACCTCAAGCTTGTCTGAGGAANGTTGCCTACTTCTTCCCGTTCTCGCCTTCCTTGAACATGTACTTGATGGCGGGCTTGTAGATCATCAGGTTGGCGGAGCCGCCGCGGTTCAGCTTGATGCAATGTTTGTCGTACCACTCGATATAGCCGTGGACTTCCTCGCCGTCGCGCAACACGACGACCATGGGAGTCTTGGTCTGTATCTGCTTCTGATAATAAAAATTCTCGGCGTTGGTCTGCTCGCTAGGTGGGGTCTTCTTGGCCGGGGCGGCGGGACGGTCACGGTCCCTGTCTCTACGTTCGGCGGGCGCGTGGTTGGGGCCGTGGTTATTGTGCGCGTGATCGGCGCGATTGAGGGTTGGGCGGATCAGCTTGCGATTCGCAAAGCTTTCCTGATCCGCGGATTGTTCGGCTGGTATGGAGTCGAGTGCATCTTTCAAATTGCACCACCTGCGCGCTGGGCGGGCAGAAAATGCCACAACACTTAAGCCTGTGATTGTGGGTCCAGAGGTGTGAACTGAGAGCTACGGTATCACAGCGGACCGGGGATGACAATATTTTGTGCAGTGTCTTTTGTGCGGCAGCCTGACCAGCAGCACATTCCGCCTGTAGAGACGGGGCTTGCCCCGTCTCCTTTGTATGCGGCGGGAGACGCGGCAAGCCGCGTCTCTACAGCGGAAATCGTTAGTTTTACGACGCGCGTTCCAGCGCGGTCACGAAGGCATCGAGCGAGAGCGAACGCAGCAGGTTGCGGCGCAGGCCGCGCTCCACTTCGCCGAGACCGTCGGCGGCGCGCTGCACCCAGGCAAAGTCGGCGGCTTCGGACATTTTTTTGAGTTCGCCCAGAATGTCCGTATTGCGAACCAGTTGCGCTGCGCCCGATTGCAGGAACACCAGGTCTTCGAGCAACGAGTAGAGGGTGCGGAGAAGGTTTTCGATTTTCTCGCGGCCTTCGGCGCCGGGACGGTAGCCCTCGGTGGTTTTGAACAGGTCACTGTGGTCGTTGTCGTTGCCGCCGAGCGCGGATTTCAGCATGATGAGGGCGTGGTTGCGAGCGGCAACGTAGCTTTCGAGATCGAAAGATAAAGCTCGTCCGATGGCGCCTTCGCTGAGGCGGGCGACCAGCGCGCGCTGCCGGGCATTCCAGTGGGGACGAAGCTGGGCGAGTCGGCTCTCGATTTCTGTCGAAGCGAGCGCGCCCAGGTTAAAGGTCATGGAGCGCGAACGAATTGTGGGCAGCAATTCGCCGGCGTTTTCGGTGAGCAGAAAAATGCTGGCGAACTCGGGCGGCTCTTCCAGAACTTTGAGCAGCGAGTTGGCGGCCTCTTTCATGAAGGCCGAACTGGTGAAGATGTAAACGCGCTC
>JGI26339J46600_10000438_pt1 | contig 14341 bp, 11 predicted proteins | sample BogFormECP12_OM1_FD_46600 | JGI IMG/M metagenome (IMG submission 46600) | reverse complement strand
GGAGGATATGCGCCTCCGTTTCGATGTCTGCGTTTATGGGTACGTGGTCATGCCGGAGCACGTTCATCTGCTGTTGAGTGAGCCTGCCGCCTTCGCCCGCGATTGCTCCTCCCAGGCCTCCCAGGTTAGCGCCCAAAAGGCGGGCGCGAACCTGGGGCACCTTGCTACGTTGGCCGAAGCAATGCACTATCTGAAATTGTCTTTCGCTAAACGGGTTCGACGCTTACGATCCTCCGGCTCCTCTTCATCCCAGGTTAGCGCCCAAAGGATGGGCGCTAACCTGGGGCACCTTCCGTACCTTCCGGGATCTTTTTGGGAGAAACGCTACTATGATCGAAATGTACGCGACTACCACGAGTTTACGGTTAAGCTGCGATACCTTCACCGCAATCCGGTGAAGCGCGGACTGGTTCTGGCGCCCGAGGAGTGGAAGTGGAGTAGCTTCCGGCATTACGCGCTGCGCGAGATTGGAGTGGTGGAGGTCGAATCGGAATGGACGGCTGGAGATCGTGAACGGAAGGCGTGCGGAGGAAGTGAGAGGGTGTCCTTGCGAACCAAGTAACTTCATCCCCGGTGATCGCACCCAGATTAGCGCCCAAAAGGCGGGCGCGAACCTGGGGCACCTTGCTACGTTGGGCGAGGCAATGCACTATCTGAAATTGTCTTTCGCTAAACGGGTTCGACGCTTACGATCCTCCTCCTCCTCATCATCATCCCAGGTTAGCGCCCAAAAGGCGGGCGCGAACCTGGGGCACCTTGCAATCTCTTATCACTTCGTGACTTGGTTCAGGCGGCTTCGGTGTGAATCGGACGTTCTTCGAAAGAAATATCCACCTGGTCGCCTAGCGCGGTCAGGGAATCGCGAACGGCGCCCGTTGGAAGCTCAAGCACGGAAGCGGCGTGGACTCGAACCGCGGCCAGGCGCCAGGGCTTGAGGTCCTCTTCAATGTGGATGACAATCCGTTCCCGGTCAAGGTAAACAGCGTCGATCGGAAAACGCATGGCGAAGGTGTGGATGCCGTGGGAGGGGTNAATCCACAGTCCCTGGCCACGCGAAAAGCGGGACGAGTCGGTGGCCATAAGGCCGCGAAAGCGGGACCAGTGGGTGCGCGCGATCAGGAGATTGGTCGCGAGGTAAGTGGTGCGTGTGCGGTTGAAAGCGTATCCCTTAGTCATTTAGTCATTGAATCATTTAGTCATTGAGACATTTATTCATTGAATCAATAAATCAATACCTCAATACCTCAATGATTCAATGATTCAATGACTCAATAACTTACCGTCTTCCCCCGGCAACCGGCATGAATATGTGCATCAACTGAATTACCGCCGGCCCGACGGTGACGAAAATCAGGGAAGGCATCACAAACAGGACGAGGGGAATGATCATTTTGACGGTCGTCTTGGCGGCCTGTTCTTCGGCGCGCTGGCGGCGCTCGGTGCGCAGGGAATCGGAATGCACGCGCAAGGCCTGAGCCACGCTGGTTCCGAAGCGGTCGGTCTGAATCAGGGTTGCGACCAGGGAGCGAATGTCATCGACTCCGGTGCGCTCGGCGAGATTGCGGAGCGCCTCGACGCGCGGTTTTCCGGCGCGAGTTTCAAGATCAAAGAGATGGAATTCAGCGCTTAGTTCCGGGTGCGCGGTGCTCAGGTCCTGGCCCACCCGCATCATGGCTTGATCGAGAGACAAGCCCGCTTCCACGCAAATCACGGTTAAATCGAGTCCATCGGGAAGGCCGATGCGAATGCGGCGCTGCCGTTCCTTCAATGTTCTCTTCAGCAAGAATCGCGGGATGAAAAAGCCGAACGCGGTCACGCCGCAAAGCAGCAGGGGCGAATCGAATCTGGTGAACAGAAAAACCGAGAAGAAACCAAGCGCGGCGAAAAGGACGCGCAAACCACGATAGATGGTAACGTGCTGCGGGCTGCGATATCCCGCTTGAATCAGCCAGGCACGGGTTTCGGAAACGTCGGTGGGCGAGACCGGCAAGGCGCGGCTGAACGGATCGAGGGCCTGCTGCATGCGTTCGCGCATGGCGGGTTTTGCCTGGGCTTTGGGGCGCTGCCAGCCGATTTCGCGCAGGCGGGATCCGAGCACCGACGAAGGCGCAACCGTGGCCGCTCCAAAGGCGAACACGATCACCACGATGGTGAGAAATACGAAAATGGACAGCGCCAGCGCCATGAATCAGACCTTGTCTATCAGACCTTGCTTGTCAGACCTTTACTACAGTCGTTGGTCGTTAGTCGCTGGCAAAACCTCCGAACGACTAACGACCAACGACGGACGACCCACTTACCTCTTGTAATCGAACCAAAACTCTACTTTCATCAGACTTGGATCCTGATAATTTTGCGAATGACAAAGTAGCCCAACGTCTGCAAAGTGATGCCTCCGACGATCAAAGCGTGTCCCAGCGGGTCGGTGAAAAGCGGGAGAATGAATCCCCGGTTGATGAGCAGCATGATGGCCACAATCGTGGGGGGCAGAGCCATGAGCAGGACCATGGTGAGGCGTCCCTGGGCGGTGTGGACGCGCACCTGGCGCAGGATTTTAAAGCGTTCGCGGATGACGTAAGAGAGGTTGTCAAGAATCTCGGCAAGATTGCCGCCGGTTTCGCGCTGCAACATCACCGCCGTCACGAAGAACTTGACGTCGACCAGAGGAATGCGGTCGGCCAGGTTGAGCAGGGCGTCGCGTACGGGGAGCCCGAACTTCTGTTCTTCGTAGAGCTGGCGGAATTCTCCGGCAACGGGTTCGGAGACTTCGTTGGCAATCATTTCGAGGGCGGTGGTAAAGGCGTGTCCGGCGCGAACGGCGCGAGCCAGCGTATCGATGGCCTCAGGAAACTTCTCCTCGAATTTATGGAAGCGCCTCGTCCGCATGTGCGAGGCATAGGCGTACGGAATAAAAAACCCAAGCACAGCGCCGACCCAGCCAAACACCAGGTTGCCGCCGGCGATGAACGCGATGGCGGCGAATACCAGGGCCGACACGGCGCAAAGCATCAGGAAGTTTCCGGCGCGAACATCTACGTCACCCTGCGCCAGCATTTTTTGTAGAAGCGAGACTCGCTCGGAGCGGCGCAGCCAGGTGTCGAACGCGGGTATCCGGCTCATCACTTCGTCGCGCAAAAGAGCCACGGCCGGCTCGGTTTGTTCGGTTGGTTTCTGAACGGTGGAGAGGCGATCGCGGAGAATACGAGCCTGGGCCTTGCGCTGATCAAACACAGACATGGCGGCAAAGACCGCCACGGTGACCACCACAAACACCAGCAAGGCGATAACGAAGGGCATCCGCTAGACCTCCATCCGGGACTCGAAGAGCTCGGGACTCAGGCGGCAACCGGCGGTGGCGAGGCGCTCCGCGAAATGCGGCGGTTGTCCAGTGGAATGGAAGACGCCGCGCACCTTTCCACTCTCGTCAACGCCGCTGCGGTCAAAGACGAAAATGTCCTGCAGCGTGATCATCTCTCCTTCCATTCCGGTGACCTCGGAGATGGTGAGCACTTTGCGCGAGCCGTCGGAGAGACGCGCGACCTGGACTACGGCGTGGACAGCGTTGGCGATCTGCTGGCGAATCGCGCGCTCGGGAATGTTCAGGTTGGCCATGGAAACCATATTTTCGATGCGAGCCAGGGCGTCGCGCGGCGAGTTGGCGTGTACGGTGGTGAGCGAACCCTCGTGGCCGGTATTCATGGCCTGAAGCATGTCGAAGGCTTCTTCGCCGCGCACCTCGCCCACCACAATGCGATCGGGACGCATGCGCAGGCTGTTGATGACGAGTTGGCGCATGCGAACCGAACCTTTGCCTTCGATGTTGGGAGGGCGGGTTTCGAGACGCACTACGTGTTCCTGCTTGAGCTGCAATTCGGCCGCGTCTTCGATGGTTACGATGCGCTCCGAATTCGGGATGTAACCGGAAAGGACATTGAGAACCGTGGTTTTGCCGGCGCCCGTTCCTCCGGAAATGATCAGGTTCAGACGGCCCTTGACCATGGCCGAGAGCAGTTCCAGCATGGGCTCGGTCAGGGTCTTGTTGTCGAGCATGTTGCGCGCGGTGATCGGATCCCGGCCGAAGCGGCGGATCGAGAGGCAGGCTCCGTCGAGCGCCAGGGGCGGAATGATGGCGTTGACGCGAGAGCCATCCTGGAGGCGGGCATCTACCATCGGCGAAGACTCATCGACGCGCCGCCCGATGCGGGACACGATGCGGTCGATGATCTGCATTAGGTGCTGATTGTCCTTGAACGACAAGCCGGTGATTTCGAGCTTACCGGCGCGTTCGACATATACGCGGTCGAAGCGGTTGACGAGAATGTCGGAAATAGTGGGATCTTTTAAGAGAGGTTCGAGCGGGCCCAGGCCGAAGATTTCGTCGAGGATCTCCCGCGACAACTGCTCGCGCTCGGCGAAACTGAGCGGGACCGCCTCGCTGTTCACCGAACTGCGGATCAGGATGAGAACTTCTTCGCGCGCCGAATCTCCGGTCGTGCGGCCGAGTTTTTCCAGGTCGAGGCGATCGAGGATCTTGCGGTGCAGGTCCGCCTTGACCTGCTGGTACTCGGTCCGCTCGAAGGCTTGCAGATTCGCCATAATTCTTAGCTCTCAGCTCTCAGCTGTCAGCTCTCAGTTCTTAGTTCCTGGCTAGAAGGCCACGAACTGACAGCTGAGAGCTGACAGCTGAGAGCTAATTCACACCGTCCTAAACAGCGACCAGGCCGTGCGCTTCACATCCAAATCGTCCTTGGTTAAGTATTCCGCCAGCCCGGAAATGGAGCGGGAAATTTCGGTGTTTCCCTGCTGCATCAAGGGAACTCCGCGATCAATTGCGGTCGAGACCGCGAAGTACTGATTGGGAATCCGCCAGAGCACCGGGGCCCCGATGGCGGCCTCGGTCTCAGCTTCATTGAAGCCAGCCACCTTGCGATAACGGTTCAACACCAATGCAAACCGGTCCCGTGAACCGCTTTCGCCGAGATACTGGGCCACTCTTCCCGCGCTCCACAGGGAAGCGACATCGGCGTGAGCGATGAGCAGAATCTTCTCCGACAGGTTGCTGACCAGACGAGTGGCGCTGTCGAGCCGGGAGGAAGCGTCGACGACAATGTAGTGAAACAGGCCGACCATGGTGTCAAAGAGGCGGGCAAAATCGGAAGCGGAGGGCTCGATGGCAGTGGGATTGGCGGCGCCGGCCAGTACCTGCAAACCGCGATCGTGACGAGCCATGAAGCTGTCGAGCAAGGACGAGTCCAGGCGGTGCAGATTCGTAATGGCGTCCGAGACGGTGAAGGTTGGCTTGAGATTGAGATGCAAGGCGCAGTGGCCCAGGGGCGCCAAGTCCACCAGCGCCGTGCTGTGGTGAACCGACTGCAATGCNAGAGCCAGATTCACGGCGACGGTGGTCGCGCCGCTGCCGCCTTTGGCGTTCACGATGGTGAACACCTTTCCCCGTGAACCTTCGCGCCCGGGCTTGCGGCGAGTTGTCGTCAGGCGGACGAAGGCTTCCAGCAGATCGGTCGTGGTGGTGGGGCGCTCAATGTATTCGCGCACACCCGCTCGCATGGCGCTGACAATCAACTGGGGTTGAGTCATGGGGCCGACGGCGAACACGGCGGCATCGGGAAGTTCCTGGTGCAGCAACTCCGCCGCCCGCAGCGCTGAGGTGATGCCATCGCTCGCGATATCCACCAGAATCACGTCGGGCGCAATGGTTTGAGTTCTGCGGATGACCGGGTCGTTGGCGGCCAGCGGCATGGTCGCATTGCTGCACACGGTGCGAGCCACGCTGGTGCCATCCACCAGAACCTGAAGCACCGCGCGCTGGTCGTTGTCCGTGGCGAATACGGCTACTGACAATTCCGGCATAACCCCTCGAAAGGCATTGAATCATTGAATCATTGAGACATTGAATCATTAAAAGCCCCAAGCGGATTTTCAATGACTCAATGGCTCAATGATTCAATGACTCAATGTCTCAGCTTTCTTGCCATCGAACTTGTGCTGATCCAGATACGGCTCCGGGTTTTCCGGACCCTTCGGCGACTGGGTACTGGGCGAAACCCGGTGCACGGTGCACAGAACCATCAATTCCGAGTTGCTCTTTTGTGCGCTCTTGCTCTTAAAGAAATTGCCGAGGATCGGGATATCGCCCAGTCCCGGAATCTTGTTCCCAACATTTGTGACCCGGTTATCCATCAGGCCGGCGATGACGAAGCTCTGCCCATCTTGCAATTCGAATTCAGTTTCCGCCTTGCGCGTGCTGATGGCGGGTACGGTGGTTCCGGAAACGGTGACCGCATCCGCGTAGTCCAGCGTACTTACCTCGGGAGCCACGTGCAGGTGGATGTTGCCGTTTGGCTGAATTACGGGAGTGAACTTCAGCCGCACGCCAAACTCGCGGAACTGAATCGTGACCGTTGCGATTCCGCTGGCATTCTGCTGCGCCACGGGAAAGGGAAACTCTCCTCCGGCCAGGAAACTCGCTTCCTTGCCATTGATTGCGACCAGGTTGGGCTCGGCCAGGATCTCCAGGAGATTTCGCGACTGCAGGGCCTGGATCACTCCGCCCAGGTGAATCTGCGGGTTAAAGAAGAACACGTTGAGTAAGTTCGATATGGTCGTGGTACCTGAGGCGGTGCCTGTGCCGTTACTGTTGGTTGTATTGTTGATGGGTCCCTCGGCGATTCCGCCGAACTGGCCGGTGGTCACGGTGCCAATGGTGTTCCCTGCGCCGGTGGAAAACACATTGACGCCCATCTGGGTCAGCGCCGTGCGATCGACTTCGGCAAATTTGACTTCGAGCAGGACTTCCTCCGCCCCGACCGGGCCGAAGGTCAGCACATTCACGACATTCTTGGAATACGCCGAGGCCAGCGCGCCCGCGTGCTTGGAGACGTCCTCGGTGGTTACGTGACCGGAGAGAACAATCGCGGAACGCGAAGGCGTCACGTTGATCTGCTCCTCCGGGAAAAGGCGATGCATTTCTTCCGAAGCCGCAGTGATATCGACATCCACCCGAAGATCGAAGCTCTGAGAGCGCTCCACTTCGTCCCAGATCAGCAGTGAAACCTCGCCCGGAGCGAGCCCGTTTACCAGGATTTGCGTGGGCGTAACGACCAGCGCATCCGCCACCGCGGGGTCGGTTACCGAGACGCGTTTCAGTCTCTCGGTAGTGTTAATCAGGAGGGATTTACCCACCATCACGCGCAGCGGAGCCGCACCCGCAGTAACGTTCTGGCTGGATGCAGGCGCGGTCGTAGTGGAGGATTGCGCGGCGGGCGCCTTGTCCTGGTTCTGAGCAGAAGCGTTCTGAGNAGAAGCGTTCTGAGAAGAAGCCGAAGCGGTTGCCGGAGCGGCCTGTGGATGGCCGTCGGGCGCCACGGTGCGCGCGAACATCGTGGTCGCACCGAGAACCAGTGCGGCCGCGACGAGCTTATGAGTTTTCATGAACTCGTACCTCTGCGAGGCTGCATGAGCAAATCCATCGAGGGCAAATCCATCAAGAAGATGAGCGGACGCGAATCGCGGCGATATTGTCGGCTCAAAACTTGCTGGTTTCATCCCGTTTGCTGCCACGGATCATTTCCACCGTATAAGGCGCNGGTGGAGGCGCCGGAACTTTGGCTACCACCTTGTGAGCTTTGGGCTTGGGCGCGGTCGTCTCCGGCGTCTCGCCCAGGTACAGCGAACTTGTCCGCGTCGCGCGGATGCCTCCCCTTTTTGTGTCCAGCGGATTGCGCAAAGAGAGCTGAATCCGTCCTTCCTGCGAAACCAGCGCCAACTTCTGCGCGTCGTCCGGAGAAACCAGGAGCGTAATCACCGGGGCGGTTTGCGCATCTGCGGGAGCGTTCCGGTCCAGGCTCTTGCCCACGGCGATGACCGCGACGTTTTCGAGGACGGTGGTGGTTTGACGGTCGTTACCGCTGCCTTGATTGCCGGTGGCCAGCACATCCACGCGCGTGCCCGGTTGCACGAAGCCCGCCACCGAAACCACATCGTTGACGCGCACGGAAACCGCGCGCATTCCCTGCGGGATCATCGAGGGCAGGCCGGCTCCGGCTTCGAGCGCCGCCAATTTGCTCGACAGAATAAATTCGCCCTTGCTTAGCGGCAGAATTGCGCCGCGTTTCAGGACCTTCGATGGGTCGGAGAAGGCGCCGGGTGGAACCGCCGATTGCGGCAACGTGATCACGCGGACATCGTGAGCTTCCAGCTTGACCCCAACCTGAATATTGTCCGCGGCCACCACCACCGGCACTCCGCGCTCATTGTTGCTTGAGCCCGCAAAGGTCCGCAGCTGTTTATAGACGGTAAAGCTGACGAGCAGGCCAACAGCCAGCGCCAAGCCTCCGATCATCAACAAACGGCTTCGGTTCATTCCTCTCCCTCCGGGACAACTCCGGACTGACTCGTTGCCACTGCGGACTTAGTCTCCGGGCGTGTGACGTTACTCCTAAAGCTTGCGGCGGCCTACTGTGTGCCGACTGAGCTGGCGACCGACGAGAACACGTTATTCGCATTGCCGCCGATCAGACGCACGGTGCCAATCACGAGCACCAGTATTACGGCCAACATCACGGCGTATTCCGCGATGTCCTGCCCTTCCTCATTGTTCCACAAGAGTTTAGCCAGATCTCGCATTCTTGACTCCTTTCGGGCTTACGCTTGAAACTCCCAATACGGGAGCAATTTGGGAACCAGTCCCTNTGCGCCCTAGTTTCGCAGATTCGGGATGGCTCTGGGAAATATTCTTTCACTTTCTTGCCCCTCTGGCTACGGTATCTGGAAAATGGCAGAATTTTCGACGGGGGGGTGCGTCCGCAGCAGGAGGATCGTCTTGGCGTCGCTGAATGCACCATGCCAATTGGGGTCGAGAAGGAGGACTTGAGCCAGCGCGCAGGAAGGGGGCACCAGCACCGCCTCCACCTTCCAGCGCTCAAGAACGTCCCGCCAGCCGGTCCGGAGCTGCACAGCGGTCTCAAACTGGCGCAGGAGGTCGTCGCCATAGAGGTCCGCCCGGCCGTCCACAAATACACGATATTCCGGATATAGCTTCCAGATCGCATAGCCTCCCCAGTCATAGTAAACAAAGACGTGAAACGAAGAGTCTCCGGGGCTGGGCGCTGTGGCCCGCAAGATCGCGACGGCGTTTTTGGGAAACTGCTCCGCCTCGCGGGCATCCTGGTTGCGGGCAAGACTGACCCACCTCACCAATGCAAACACAGCGATCAGAACGACAACCGCCCCGTTGAAAAGTGGCCGGAACCGCGAGGGGCCGTTCGTGTGGGGACGGGCGCCCCCGCCCATCCATGCCGAGCGCAGCGCGGCAGCTTTTGGCGTCCACGGCAATTCTGGATTTGCTCCAGCCGCCGGGAGAGCCGCGACGATCACCGGCATTGCCAGCAAAACGAAAATTGGTATGTGGCGGACGGCGTCCAGAGCGGCCAAAGAAGTAAGGAGCAGGGGTACGATCACACGTCCATGAGGCCGCCAGCGGGAACTGGCGAGCGCGGTCAGAAGCAGCAGCCATACGAGGAGAAATGGGCGATAGGCCCATTCATGAAAATCCGGTGAGTGCCACTCGCCAATGAACGACCGCATCCCGGGCGAGCGCAAAGTATCGAGCGGGTAACGATAGAGTTGCGCGCCGCTGGGGTTGAGTGGCACGAGCGCCAAACAGGCCACCAGAAGCAGCAGCACCCGCAGGAGGACGGGGCGTGCCTGCTGCCAAGGCGTGGCGCCGACGGCAATCTCCATAATCAGGCCGACCCCATACGCAAGCAACAGTGCGGGGCCGAGCGCGAATCCGGCGTGCAGATTCAGCCACAGGAGAAACAGTGGTGGTATCCAAAACAGGAGCCTGGGCCGATCTTTCTTAGTGCCAGCTTCGAGCAGCCATAGAAGCAGGCTGGCCAGCGCAAAGGTGAACATCTGCGGCCGCGCGCCCCAGGAGGGAGCCGCAGCCAAAGCGCCGAAAGCCGTCGCTGCGGCTGCCCAGTGGCGCTTTCCTCCACAGAGAAGACAGCGCAGATAGAGCAGCATAAAGCCAGCGGTCGTAATGATTGCGGAGAATACGATAAGCGCGGCGGCGCCACCGTGTTTCCAGAGTTCGTAAAACACGACCTCCGACAACCACTCATGCGAAACCCAGGCGTGCCCGGCGCGAGTGAAGGAAAAAGGGTCGGAGTGGGGGATGTGGCCGGTTTCCACAATCCACTGCCCGGTGCGCAGATGCCACCAGAGATCGGGATCGGTCGCCGGGCGTGCCGTCATGCCGAACAACCCCAGCAGTAACACCACCGGGAACACGTTGGATAGAGAAAGCGGACTGGCTCTCACGTTGAGCGATCATACCCCAAACTCGAAAATACTCCCGGTCGATTCCGAGATTTATTTTGTGCGTTTGCCGGCTGACGATAGAATCCAGGGTCGGCAATGATGAGTGCCAAACTCAAGGCCCGCTATCGGGAATATTGCGGCATTGTTTACAGTGAAGCTACAGTCGCCAAGTCGAGAAGCAGCGGTCCCGGAAGGATCTGCGATTGCGGGGTGGAACAGGTGGGGACGGTTCGCCCAGAACGTGCTGCTGCTTCTGACGCTAGCCGGCATAGTCTACTATTTCGCGCACAATTTTGCAGAAAGACAGAAGGGAACCGATTTCACGGATCGCTACGCCGCCGCTCGGATGGTACGCGAAGGATACGGGCACCAACTTTACGACTTCCACACTCAAGAGCAATTCCAAATTCGCTATGCCGGACGCATTGGCGAGTACTACATCCACCCTCCATTTGAGACGCTGCTATTCTTGCCAATCTGCCTTTGGTCTCCGCAAACCGGCTATCTGATATGGTGCCTTCTTAACGTAGGGGTTTTGGCATACATCGCGATAGTGTTTCAACGGCATATCTTCAAACGTTTCGCCTGGCGCGTCTTGCTGCCCCTGTTCTTTTTGTTCCCGCCCGTATTGATCAGTTTTCTGCAAGGTCAAGATTCGCTGCTGCTCCTTTTGGTTATGACGCTGGCGGTTGTTGAACTGAGACGGGACCGCGACTTCGCGGCGGGTTGTTTGCTGAGCTGTGGCCTCTTCAAGTTCAATATAGTTCTTACTCTGATTGTATTGGTGGCGTCGCTTCGAAGAAAGGGAGTCCTCCAAGGGTTTGGTCTCGTGTCCGTGATATTGCTCCTGATTTCAGTGGGCATTTCCGGATGGGCCTTCCTGACGGCATATCCTCGCTTCTTGATGACGCTGAGCAGCCGGCCGCTGGCAAGCATTCACCCGGCAGGGATGGCGAATATTAGAGGATTGGTCAGCGTTTCGGGCATTGCACCGGACACGGTCGCCCGCCTAGCTCTGATTTGGATTGGTTCGGTTTTGCTGTTCTGGCATGCGTGGAGGAGCTTTAAGGGCAGTAGATCGAGGCTCGCCGATGCTACAAATCTGGCGTTCGGGAATTTTGTTCTGGCGGCAATCCTGGTTAGCTATCATTTAAGTACCTCCGATTTGTGCATCGCGCTTCTACCCATGGGTCTGTTCTCGCAATACCTGGCGGAGCACACCGGAATCCCGCGATGGGCGAGACTCACCCTGCTGAGCAGTCAATGTGTCCTCTTCTTGCCTCCCTTGCATGTGATTTCGCTGGCCTTGCACGTATACGTGTACCCGATCATTCCGATTCTCATTATGTTCTTGCTCACATCGGCTGCGATCTTCAGAGGTATCCCGAGACATGTTAACGGGAGCGCTGTCGGATCCAGGTTTTCCCCAATTGCGCGATGAGACCTAGCATTTCCCATAAGCCGCTCTGTCTGGTTCTGGCCGCTGCGCTCTGTGCAGCGGGCGTTTGGCTGTACGCCAACCGTGTGTTGATTCCGTATCAGAAATCCGATGCCGCCGCCCACGACCGGGGGCGCGGCAATCTTTCCGACCTTTATCCCAGCTGGCTGGCTGCGCGGGAATTGCTGCTTCGCGGCCGCGATCCCTACAGTCCCGCCGTGACCCGCGAGATTCAGCAAGGTTACTATGGACGCCCCCTTGACCCGGCCCGCCCCGGAGATCCAAAAGACCAGCAGCGATTCGCCTATCCTGTCTACGTCGCCTTCGGCCTTGCGCCCACCATCCATCTTCCGTTTGAGATCGTGGGCAAAGGATTCTTCTGGCTGTTGCTCGGGTTCACCGTGGTCGCGATTCCGCTGTGGCTGCGTGTGCTGCGCTGGTCCGTACCGCTGTGGACACAGGCGAGCCTGATGGTGTTCACCATCGGCAGCCTGACCGTCGTGCAGGGTCTCAAACTCCAGCAATTGTCGCTCCTGGTGGCTGCGCTGCTGGCGATCGCGATGGCGCTGCTGGTGTCGGATCGGCCGATCGCCGCCGGCATCGCGCTGGCCCTGGCCACCATCAAGCCCCAACTCGTCTGGCTCTTGTTGTTCTGGTTGACGATGTGGACGTTCGCCGACTGGCGCCGCCGCTACCGCTGGGCCGCGTCATTCCTGTTCACCATGGCCATCCTTGGCGCCGCTTCGGAGTGGTATCTGCCGCACTGGATTCCCCGCTTCCTCCACGCAATGCGCGAATACCAGAACTACACCGATACCGCATCGATCCTGGACGTACTCGTCCCCGCTCCCTGGGGATGGATGGCGCGGGTGCTCGCCGGGGCGGCGACGCTGCAGATCGGTTGGAAGAACCGCCGTTTTTCGGAACAAACCCCTGCTTTCGCCGCCACTGCTTCTCTTGTTTTGGCCATGACCATCATCATCATCCCGAGCTACCACTTCTATAACCAGGTCCTGCTGCTGCCCGCGCTGCTCCTGCTGCTGCGCGACCGGCTATTCCTCTGGAAGCGGAATCGCTTGAACCGCGCGCTCCTGAGTTTGGCCGCAATTCTGCTGGCGTGGCCTTGGCTCGCAAGCGCCGCCCTGGCGGGTCTTTCCTTCGTTTTGCCGCGGGAGACGGCCGAGCAGGCCTGGGCTATCCCTTTTTGGACGGTGATCCCGTTCCCCGTGGCCGTGGCTGCCCTGATGCTGGTCCATGATTACCAGGGGATTTTTACTGCGTCGGCGGGGCCGGGCACGTCGTAGAATGCTTGAGGGGCCCGTGTCAGGTGCTGGCATGATGGCCCAAGGAGAGTCCAGGGTACATGTCGGCTTCGTCGCATTCGGGCATATCCAGCATTTTTCCCATCGCGATCTTTGTCCAGGGGAACGATCAGCAGACGCTCTCGCTGAATCACACTCCTTACACCGTGGGCCGCAAGGTGGATCGCGACCTGGTGATCGCCGACCCGCGCGTGTCTCGCGAGCATGCCTCCATCGTCTCGGAAAACGGCGAGTTTTTTGTCGTGGACCTGGGCAGCAAACACGGCACCTTCGTCAATGGCGAGAAGGTGGACCGCCACAAGCTGCAACGCAACGATCGCCTGGAATTTGGCGGGCGCGATCTTGCCTACCTGATCTTCCACCCGCTGCACACGACCTCGAACACGGCGCGGGAGTTTCTGAGCCAGATCTCGGGCATTCAGATCGCCCCGGAGGCCAGCGACCTCGAGAAACTCACGCTGTTCATGGAAGCGGCGCGCAAGCTGAACACCATCGGCGTGCTCGATGAAATCCTGGTTACGCTGCTCGAGGCCACGCTGAAACTGACCCGCGCCGAACGCGCGTACATCTTTCTTCGCGATCTCGACGGGACCCTGACCCTCGCCGCCGGGCGTAACTCGAAGGGCGAGCCGCTGCTCGACGACAAGACAATTTCCCGTTCGGTGCTTGACGGCGCCTTGACCGCGAACTCCGAATACCTGATCACGGACACCAGTCAGATGCTCGATGTGAAGGAGCGGAAAAGCATCGTCGCCTTCGACCTGCGAACCGTAATCTGCATGCCGTTGCGCAAGCCGCTCGTTCAAGCCAAGGGCGCTGAGCAGCCGGCCGGTGGAGAAGTGATGGGGGCGCTCTATGTCGACTCGCGCTTTGCCTCGCGCGATATCACCAGCGTCAGCCACGATATTCTGCGGGCGATCGCGACTGAAGCTGCCCAACTGGTCGAGAACGCGCGCCTGGTACAGGCGGAAGAAGCCGGGCGGCGTTACCAGCAGGAACTGTCGATCGCGGCCTCCATTCAGCAGCGTCTGCTGGCGGTGACTCTTCCCGAAGTTCCTTTTGCGCGGGTGAACGGACGCAACATGTCTTGCAAGGAAATCGGAGGCGATTTCTTCGAAGCCGTGAATACACCCCAGGGCTTGGCAGTCGTTCTCGCCGACGTCAGCGGCAAAGGAGTTTCCGCCGCTCTGCTCGCTTCCATTCTCCAGGGCATGGTTTACTCGCAACTCATTTCAGGAAT
>JGI26339J46600_10000435_pt1 | contig 14385 bp, 19 predicted proteins | sample BogFormECP12_OM1_FD_46600 | JGI IMG/M metagenome (IMG submission 46600) | reverse complement strand
GGCCGCCAGGCATCGACGAAGGGGGCTCAGGGGCAAGCCGCCCTCACAAGTAGGCTTTATCGATATAGCACCAGGACCAGTCTTGGCCGGGCTCAACGGACTTCATTACCGGGTGGCCTGTCTGCTTGAAGTGTCCGGTGGCGTGGCGGCCGGGCGAGGAATCGCAGCAGCCGACGTGGCCGCAGACCAGGCACATTCGGAGCGCGACCCACCGCTGGCCGCTCTTCAAGCACTCCTCGCAACCCTTCGTGTTGGGCTGGACGGGCCGCGCTTGATCAAGGTGCGTACAGGAAGTGGCCACGGACCCTCCTTTCGCGATCCAGGATCGCAACGTCGAAAGCAGACCCCACCTCATTATTCGAAGATACCGAAGTGCGGCGCAGCGGTCAACACGGCAGTCGGGGACCGGTGCGACGACGACCTCCAGTGATATGCGGGAGGAAATTGAGAAGCTGATGGACGTGTGCTATCATCATAATCCGTTGCTGCCCTGAAAGACGCCCTTGGCAGGCCGGGTCGGTCGCTTCCAGCGGGGCAAGGAACCCGCTCCCAGGAGTTCGACTAGGCCTGAGCTGCCTGCTTTGCGGGCAAGCCTCGTCCGCGGCCGCGGGTCAGGATCGTTATGCCAACCTCGTTAACGCAGAAAAGCAGCAAAGCCGACCCCAACTTGTTGGAGCTGAAACTCGCCCACAGCCCCGACTCCGATGATGCCTTCATGTTCTACGGCCTGGCAACCCGGAAGATCCCGACCGGCAAACTGCAGTTCATCCACATCCTGGAGGATATCCAAACGCTGAACGAGAAGGCTCTGGAAGAGGCGTACGACATCACGGCGGTCTCTTTTCATGCCTACGCCTACCTGTCGGACCGTTATCTTCTTCTACCCTGCGGCGCCAGCTTCGGCGAGCGCTACGGGCCACTGGTGGTGGCGCGTAGCGCGTTTGGTCGCACGGAACTGAAGGGGAGGCGGATTGCGGTGCCGGGGAGAATGACCACCGCCTTTCTCGTGCTTCAACTCTACGAGCGCGAGATTACCCCTGTTTTTGCTCCCTTCGACAAGGTGATGAGCCGGGTCACTGCCGGCGAAGCTGATGCCGCCCTGGTGATCCACGAGGGTCAGCTCACTTATGCCCAGGAGGGTCTGAGTAAAGTGGTGGACCTGGGCGAGTGGTGGCACCAGGAAACCGGTCTGCCTTTGCCATTGGGCGGTAACGCTATCCGCCGGACGCTGGGCCCGGAAATCCATCACCAGGTGTCAGAGTTGATGCGGGCCAGCATCCAGTACGGCCTGAACCATCGTGAGGAGGCACTGCTCTACGCGATGCAATTCGCACGTGGGCTCGACACGCCTACCGCCGACCAGTTCGTCTCGATGTATGTCAATGATTGGACCCTCGATTACGGCCAGCGCGGCCGTCGCGCCGTTCAGTTCCTGCTCGATCGCGGGTTCGAAAAGGGCATCCTGCCCCGACAGGTGACCGCGGAGTTTGTGGAATGATGTCCTTGACGCCGGGTCTTTTTCCCTCTGCTGCTCTCGCCGCGAAAAAAGAAAGCAAGAAGAGCCGCGTACCTTTCACGCCCGCACAGCGTCACATCCTGCTGGCGCTTGCCAGCGCGGTGGGTCTGCGGATGCTGGGCCTGTTTCTTGTGCTCCCCGTCTTTACTCTGTACGGCCTCCAATTCACCAAGTCGCGATTCCTGGTGGGATTCGCTTTCGGCTGCTATGGCCTCGCCATGGCCATGACCGAGTTTCCGCTGGGGCGCCTCTCCGACCGTATCGGACGCCGCAAGGTCCTGCTGCTGGGCATGGCGATTTTCAGCCTGGGATCTTTTCTATGCGCGATTCCCGCGTGGCTGCCGGCTTCCATGCGGATCGGCGAATTGCTCTTCGGGCGGCTCGTGCAAGGGATCGGCGCCATCACGTCGACCGCTTTTGCAACGGTTTCCGATCACATCAAGGAGGAGCGCCGCTCGACAGCCATGGCGGTGCTGGGGATTCCCATCGGTGCGTCCTTCATCATCGGTGTCGTCGCCGGTCCCGTCATTGCCGGACGTTTTGGAACCGCGTCGCTCTTCTGGCTCACCGGCGCCCTGGGGCTCACCACGGTTTGGCTGCTGGCTCGCTACCTGCCGGAGGTGGCGCCGCGCCATGCCGCGCCAGCCTCGCTGATTGAAGTCCTGCGCCGACCGGCGGTGCTCCGACTCGATCTCTGCGGCTTCCTCATGAACACGTTCATGACGTCCTTCTGGTTCTTCTTCCCGTTGATTGTCACGGTGCAGCACCACATGCCGATGGGACAGTACTACCGGATTCTCATTCCCATGCTCCTCGCCAGCGGCGTCACGATGTTTGGATTCTCGTCGGGGGCCGATCGCGGTTTCGGCAGAGAGTTGGCGGCTACGGCTTTCCTCATTCTCATGGTCAGCGCGGCCCTGCTATTTCACCCCTCCGCGGGCGGCATGGACCCCACCTGCCTGGTCGCTGTCCTGATTCCTGGCACGTTGTTCCTGATCGGGTTCACCGGCCTCGAGCCGGTCCTCCCAAGCTTGGTGAGCCGAATCGCGAGAGAAGGCTCTTACGGCGCTACTCAAGGCTCGTTCCAGGTGCTCCAGTACCTGGGCAGTTTCGCGGGGAGTCTCCTGGCCGGCGGCCTCTCCCACCTTCCGTCGGACTACATCATGATCGTGCTGATGGGTGCGTCTTTCGCAGGCTTCCTCCTGATGCTCCGCAAGTTGAAGGTCTAGCTATGAGTCGCAGTGGGGCGGGCGTATGTCGGCTGCATCGACGGGTAGCGTGCGTTTCCCCGCAGGCCACAGAATTGAAGCGGGGTGAAGTGGGTGTGGTGACCGCTCAGAACTGACTGGCTTCGGAACTCGAGAATCAAGGAGAACCATCGCGCTCGCTCGCGAACGGTCTGGACTCGCTACACGGGCCGCTACACGCCATAGTACTGCCGATACCAGCTTACGAAGCGCCCGATCCCCTCTTCGACAGAGGTCGAAGGTTGGAATCCGGTGTCACGAGCGAGATCGTCCACGTCCGCACACGTTGCGGGGACGTCGCCAGGCTGCATCGGCAACAGGTTCAGCCGAGCCTTCTTCCCCAGCTTCCGTTCCAGGGTCCCGATAAAGGTGATGAGCTCCACGGGGCAGTTGTTGCCGATGTTGTAGACGCGAAACGGCGCGCAACCGCGGTCAGGCTCGCTGTTGTCCGAGTCGGGGTTCGACTGCGGGATCTTTTCCATGACCCGCGCGACGCCCTCCACGATATCGTCGATATAAGTGAAGTCGCGCCGCATGTTGCCGTGATTGAACACGTCAATCGGCCGGTCTTCCAGAATAGCCTGGGTAAACAGGAAAAGCGCCATGTCCGGCCGGCCCCACGGGCCGTAGACGGTGAAGAAGCGCAGTCCGGTGGTGGGAAGGCCGAAGAGGTGCGAGTAAACGTGGGCCATCAATTCGTTCGCCCGCTTGGTAGCAGCGTATAGGCTGAGCGGATGGTCCACGCCGTCGCGCGTCGAAAACGGCATACGCGTGTTGCCGCCGTAGACGGAGCTGGAAGAGGCATACACGAGGTGCTTCACGCCTTGTCGGCGGCACCCTTCCAACACATTTCCGAACCCAACCAGGTTCGAGTCAATATAGGCCTCAGGGCAAGTGAGCGAGTATCGTACGCCGGCCTGCGCCGCCAGGTTCACGACCACGGGAAAGGAAGTCTCTTCAAAAAGCCGCGTCATTCCCTGGCGATCGGCGAGGTCCATCTCGAGGAAACGGAATCCGGGCCGGCCCTGGAGCTGTGCCAGCCGCGCCTTCTTGACGTTGACGTCGTAATAGGGGTTAAGATTGTCCAGACCCACCAAGGGCCTCCCCTCGTCAAGGAGACGTTTCGAGAGATGAAATCCGATGAACCCCGCGCACCCCGTTACTAATGTGTTTTCCATAAGACCCCGACCGCCTTGCGCGCGATCTCGTTAGAAGTTGCGGAATTGGTGGGCCCACCAGGACTCGAACCTGGGACCGACGGATTATGAGTCCCTTTTAAGCCCTCTCGATTTTTTCCATCAAAACTGGCAAAACCTAGATTCCCAAAGAAGATTTGCCTCCCTAGGGAAGCTTGGATTGCGAGGGTTTACGGGGCATTTTGATACCTCGTCAGCCATAGTTTGACCATGATTTCTGGCTGCGCTGCGGGGCTCTTCTCAGCCAAATGCAGATTGTACCTTAATGTACCCGAAATGTCTCCTCGTGTCTCTTTCCGGTTCTGTCTGAATCTGTGTTGCTGTAAATCATGACGCCTTCCGTAAGGTGGCTCCAAAAGCTGTGGCGAAAGCCTTGCGCTTCGCTGGTATCCTGGTGCCTCTGTTCCATCGCCGCCACTTCGTCTGCTGGCGTCTGCTTGAAGAACGGTTCCGGCTTCGGGTTTGGTCTAAACCGTTGTTGTGGCATGATCGACCTCATCGTCAGGTTCAACTTCTGCTTGCTTTCCCGCCTCCTGCAAAAGATATTTCCTGACCTTCTTCGGCGTCAAAATCAAATCGTCGTCCGTGACTGGCCTTCCCAACTCTTCTTCGAGGATGATCTTTTCAAAAGGTGTGATCTTATCGTAGAGAGCCTTCAATCGCCGCCATGCGGCGGGTTCGTCTCCCGATACTTGGCAATGAACACTTCTCCCGCCTGCCAATAAAGTCGAATCCGGTGGTAGAACACCTCGTAAATCTGCTCTGCGTCCACCGCTCCAGAAATCACCTTTTCAGCGATTGGTGACTCGAAATAATCCAACACATCCTCCAAGTCGTCACCGTTTGACTGCTGGCCGAGCAGAAATAGTGCGGCGGATTTTCGCTTTGACTCCATCCTTTCGATAAAGCGCTCCTCGTATTTGTCCACCAGCGCAGTTGATTTTTGGACGTAAGAATTGTGAGCCGCCAGCAACGCCATTCCGATACCGATGGCGGCCATGACGATGGCAAACCAGATTGGGTATCCACGTTGATACAGCGCAGTGGCCAACGTCGCAAATGCGGCATAGCTCATCACGCCGCTAAAATCGATGTGCTGGCCGATCCGCTTGCATCTTACTAAAGACCAGTCGAGAAACCGGACGACGTATACCGTAGGGGTCTTCATGTCAACAGCGTATAACACGGCAGCGTTTTGCGCATCAATTGAATCGGCAAGGGAAGTCGGTGCAGTGCCCTGCAATCGGCATGTTTGTTGCCAGAAACGAGAACGCCTAGCAACAGACCTTCAGTCACTACCCTCTCTCCCCAGTGGGCAACGAGATGAAAATGCGAATCTGTTCCACCATCCCCTCAGGCCCAAGGTAAAACCCATCAGCCTTGTTAAACCCCGGCGACTGGAATCGGCATCACATGCCTGAACCCGCCAAGCCAACCGTGGTCTATCACGCCGATTGGGGCAGCAAGGAAGAGAAGCGGTCGTGCGCCAGGGCGACCTTGGGCACGGATGGGCACTACACGGCCTTACGGGCCTGGGCCGCACCGTGCCCCGCCCGCCACCGCCGCACCGTCTGGAGGCGCACCCGCCAGCGCCGCTTCCCCGCCCGCACCTCCGCCACCGCATCGCCCCGGTACCACCACAGCCGTGCCCATTGTTGCGCCGCCTGGTCCACGGCGTCGAACACGCTTGAAGCCTTCACCTGGGCCGTGTGGGTCCTGCCGTCGCTCGACAATACCGACACCGTGCAGTCCGTCATGGTTCCCTCCCGATTCGCCCACGCCTGCCAGTATAGATCGAATGGCGAATGAAAAGCGAAAATACCTACTCAGGCTCCCGTCGGACTGCATTCGAGGTCTCCTGGCAATTGAGGAGGTGTTGCGGCTAGGAGAAGAGGACAGGCTGCGTCTTTGTCTGCACGGACTTCTTGTGGAAATATCGAAACAATCCGGTGGGCAAGGCAGTGATTGAAGAGGCCCCCGAGCTACTCGTTGTAGCCGAGACGTACCCCGCAGAGTGCTACCGCTGGTTCTCCAAGGACCCGCTCGGCAGCAAGCGCAACCAGGACGACAGGAAAGACTTCGGAACATCGCTTCTTCGCTGGGCTGATGCCCAGGGCGTCATGCTTGCGAATCGCCTCGCTGAGGAGATTCAAGGCGGATTCCCGCAGGGGGACGATGCCTTCGATGCTGTGGTCGGGCTCTTTCGGGAGGCTCCAGGTGTGCCTCGGACAGCGTGAGCCCGGCGAGTCGGACGAGCAGGTAATCCAGGATGTCGAAGGCTGGATTCTCGGCCGTCAGTCCTAGCTATGGCGCTTCCGTTCTGCCACGTCGCGTGGCATCCCAAAAACGGCGCTCAGGCCAGTCAGCCCAGCAACTCCGCAGCGGTGAGCGCGTAGATCGCCGCACACTGGCCGATGTTGCGGATCGGGATGAACTCGTCCGGCCCATGGGAGACAGTAAGCAGGCCCGGCCCATAGGCGAAGGCGGGGATGCCACGCGCGGCGTAGAAGCGCGTTTCGAGGAGGCCGGGGCACATCTCGACCGCAGGGGCTTTGCCCGTCAGGCTTGCCACATGGCGGGACAACGCCAAGCCGAGCGGCTCTTGCGCCGAAGTGGCGGCGGCTGCCTCCTCCTGGAGCGTCTCGACCTCGAAGCCTTCGAGCAGGTCGAGCAACCGGCGCTTCTCCTCTTCGAGGTCCTCTTCGGGATTGATGCGGCGGTCAATCGTGAACGAACAGAAGTCTGGCGTGACGTTGAAGTTCGTGCCCGCCTCGACGCGCCCGCCGAGCATGAGGATGGACTTCCGTGCCGCCGCCGGGGCGATTTGCCGCTGCGTCTCGCGGAGTTCGACTTCCTTCTTGAGGGCGGCAAGCCGCGCCATCGCCGGTAGCGCACGCTCGAAGGCGTTCACGCCCTCGAATTGCCGTCCCACGTGCGCCGACTTCCCGCGCAACGTGGCACGCAGCGTGATAGCGCCACGGCTGGCGTTCCAGATGACGCCGCCGGTCGGCTCCGGCGTCAGCATACCAGCCGCATCCTTGCCGAGGAGCCCACGCGCATCGAGATAGCGCGACCCGCGTGGGCCAGCCGTCTCTTCGTCGGGCACCAGGACGACCCCGATGCGGCCATTTCGCAGGAGCCCTTCGTCGCGTGCGGCGGCGGCGGCATGGATCATGGCGGCCANGCCGCCCTTCATGTCCGATGAGCCGCGTCCAAATAAATTCGAGCCTTCGACGCGAGGCTGGAACTGGTCGCGGCCCCGTGCGGGAACGACATCGTAGTGGCCGCTGAAGTACAGGGTCCGGGTGCCCGTCCCGACCGACGCGACGACGCAAGCGCCTTCGCGCCTCACGCCGTCGAAGCCGAGCCTGTCCAGTTCTTCCACCAGGGTGCGGGCGCATTCCTCATAATGGCTGCCCGGCGGGTTTTCCGTAGGGATGGCGATCAGGCGCTGCGTCAACTCCAACATCGCTGGCCCGGACAGCCGTCCGCGCAACCCGGAGGCGAGCGGTCCGGCATCCGGGTTCTCGGCTTGCTGTTCCTCCCATGCCATGTCGTCACCTGCGGTCATGCGTCTGGCTCGCGCCTCTGCGCATCCGGCGCAACGCCGTGAACATCCACGAAGGTATCGAAGTGTCCTAAGATTCCAGCCCTAGCGCCCTTGTGGTGAACTCCACCAAGGGGCAGCGTCGAGCGGGATGCGGCGGCGAATCCTGCATGAAGCTGGGGGCCGCCGACTCCGCTAGCCCGATCCTCAGTAGGGAGCACCATTTCCGGCCCCCAGCGGTGACACTCTCCACCTCGACCCAGGGAGGATTTGCCAATGCTAAGGGCCAATGCATAGAGCTGCGTCGGGCTGCCTTACAGTTCGGCAAGAAGCGCCGTTACTTGGCGCTCGATGAGAACTCTTACTTCTCGGCCAAACTGCTGATCGTCGCCAGGGTCGGGGATGTTCCATTCGACCAAGCGCCCCGTGAAGCCTTTAGGCATAGGGCACTCAACCTCGCATCCCATGGTCACCACAACGTCCATCACCGCGACCGGGACCTCCTCAAGGCCCTTGGACCACTGCCCGTCCATTGACAGTCCCGCCTCACGCATCGCGTTCTGAGCTACCGCACTGATCACCCCGGCAGGTCTCGATCCGGCACTCCAGGCACGCACGCACCCGTGCCCCAGGCGGTTCGCCAGCGCCTCCGCCATCTGGCTGCGGCAGGAGTTGCCCACGCAGACGAACAGGACGTTAAAACGCGGTGCCACCGAGTCCTTTGGACCTTGCGTCATCGGCTCTCTCCCTTCCAGTCGGGCAACAAGGAGTGGTGCCACTCCGGTCACCCACCGCGGCCCGCCGTTTGTTTGGAGGCCACGGGTACTGGGGTCGATACCGCCACGTCAACCCGAACCGTCAAATCCCCATAGTACATCCGAGTGTCGCGGAGAGGGCGTGCAGCGAGGCGGATGCAGTCAACGTGAATGGCACTTTTATGGAGAGGTGCTCTCGACGCCCCATCGGCCCGTGTGTGAAGGCTTGCCGACACGCTCCACGGCTTGCCAAAACCACATTTCATCTTCTCGGAAGCTCGGTAGCGCCGACGCTTGTGCTCCCCACTGTCCCCCTGTAGCGGACCGCTGGCCTTAACGTGCGGGAGGCACCACTCTGCCCGAAAACCCGACGAAGCACGCGCTTGTATCTCAAGGTCCCTGGTGGTAGGGTCATCTCAGTGCGTAGTCTCCAGGAGGCAAGACGATGCGACGATACCTTCCCTCATTTGCATGCATAGGCCTGTTTGCCTTGGCAGCCGCCTGCACAAAGACGGTCCCTGATACGCGGGATGCTGATATCAAGGCCGTGAAAGGCGTAGAGGCTGCCTGGGTCGAAGACATCGCCACGAAAGACGTGGACAAGTTCGCGAGCTACTATTCCGAGGATGCGTCGGTCCTGATGCCGAACGCGCCGATCATCAACGGCAAGGAGAACATCAAGGCGGCACTCAAGCCGATGCTGGCCGACCCCAACTTTGCCCTCACCTTCCAGTCCACGCGGGCAGAGGCGTCGAAAGGCGGCGATTTCGTCTACACGGTTGGCACCTACTCGATGACGATGTCGCGCCCGAAAGGCAAGGCGGCGGTCACCGACAAGGGGAAGTACCTGACAGTGTTCAAGAAGCAGCCGGACGGGAGTTGGAAAGCCGCAGCCGACATGATGAACTCCGACATGCCTGCTCCAAGCGAGCGCCCGCAAGCCAGGAGCCGACGGCCTGCCCGGCCTCACAGGCGTGCCCGTTCTCGGCACTAGCGATGCCGCTGCTATCGCGCCTTCACGAGGGTCACGCCAGCGTTCAGCAAGCCGAGGTAACTCTGGTCCCAAAGAGCTGTCTCGGCGGCAACGGGCGATGGCGGCCATGAGCAACACTGCAAGCCGGTCGGCGGTGCTCGCCATTCCCGCTGTTGACGGCGGGCAATTCTCAACGGGGAGGATCAGGCCGATTGATCGTTCCTCCCGAGGAGCCAAGATGAGCTATCGAATCCTCTCGCTCGATGGTGGCGGCGTCTGGGCATTGATCGAGGTAAAAGCCCTGATCGCCCTCTACGGCCCGGAAACCAAGGGGCACAATGTCCTGAAGGAATTCGATCTGGTTGCTGGCAACTCCGGCGGGAGCATCGTGCTCGGGGCATTGGTCGCAAACCTCACCCTCAGGCAAATCCTTTCCTTGTTTGAAGATGAAGGTACCCGGAAGAATATCTTCTCCTTGGCGAGCTTAACCGACGTGTTCTTCCACGATTTGGCGGAGGTTCTTGCGGGCTTTGTGCCAGAGGACAGCAGCTTGAATTTGAAGGGCATTGTGCCAAAGTACAGCACAAAACACAAATTGGCTGCGCTACAGGGCATACTGCATTCTCCAGATGGTGTGCCTATAGGTGATGTGCCTCTCTCGAAGGTCGCCGCAGGCGTACCTCGCCATGGCCCCGAGGACGTGCATTTGCTGATTACCGCCTTCGACTATGACCTCAACCGGGCCGTCTTTTTTCGGTCCTCAAAAATCAAACGCCCGCAGTGGGGCGAGGGTCGGGCATCATCGGATGTCACGCTCGCCGAGGCGATACACGCCTCTTCAAATGCGCCAGTCAGCTACTTCGACATGCCAGCGCAGTTCCCGCATCATCCTGGCCGGTATTGGGACGGTGCGATTGCGGGCTGCAACAATCCCGTCCTGGCAGCGGTCACGGAAGCGGTCGGCAAGGATCAGGACCCCACGAAGGTCGCAGCGTTGAGCATCGGCACGGCCACTCTTGCACTCCCACGGAAGGAACAGCCGATTCTTAGATCAGGCGTAGTGCCTGACCTGCACAAGGTTGCGACAGCGATCATCGACGATCCCCCGGACATCGCAACGTTTCTTGCCCACGTGATGACCGGCGGCGGCCGGAGGGGCAAGTCGCCTGCCAAAAGCCGCATTGTACGCATGAATCCATTGATCGCGCCCGGCTCCATGACTCGTGACCAATTCGACTTCTTGAAGAAGCTCGACCTCGACGCGATACAACAGCCGCAGGTTGACGCAATCGCCGGATACGCCGATCTGTGGCTGAAAGACCTGGCTCCGAACCAGCCAATACGGATGAACGGAACGACCTTCGCGCCGGAAGTGGGGCAAGGGAAGTTTTCGAAAGCCAGAGCAGCGTGGGAAGCGATCAAGTGAGTTCGCCGCCCCAACATCAACACATCATTTCCGAGCAGTCGTCGGCCGCCGTTGTACGATAGCCAGAAGCCGCCACGTCACGCTTTCCACGCCGCAATTCGCAATCTCCGGTAGTCAAGCTCCCAACTCCCATCGTGAAACAACTCAGCCCTACACTGCCGTTCCACTTCTTGAATCCATTGCTGCCCGTTCTCTTCGCCCATCTTTTCAATGAGCGTCTGCCGGAACACTCGAATCCAGTTTTCCAGTCCGCGCTCTCCCTCTTCCAGTATCGTCGGCCGTTCGAACAGCGACGCTTCACGCACTTCCAACCCGTGCTTCTCCAGCAGTCCCGCATATTCTGCAACGCTCGGGTAAAACCACGGGCTCACTCCGTCGGGTTCCCGCATTCCCAGCGCCGAGAATGCCCTGTGAAACCCCGCGACCAGCCTTTGGATGTTTCCCTTGCCCCCGAACTCCGCCACGAATCGTCCAACCGGGTCTGAGCGCCTGCGCCACTCCGGCGATCACTTGCTCCGCCTCCGAAATCCAGTGCAGCACGGCATTGGAAAACACGGCATCGAACTCCGCGTTGAATCGAAGCTGCCTTGCGTCCAACACCATAAACATCAGCGCCGGGAACTTCTTTCTTGCCTGCGAGATCATCTCCTCCGACCGGTCCACGCCCAGTATGTCTGCACCTCGGCTCGCAATTTCCGCCGTCAACACTCCTGTCCCGCAGCCCAAATCCAGAATCCGTTCGCCCGCTTTCGGTGCCAGCAGGTCCACCAATCCCATGGCCTTTTCATACACAAAGGCATGTTTCGCGTCATACTGCGCCGCATTCCACTGATTCGTCACTTCCCCCCCAATCGATAGATGCACGAGCGACAGCTCAGACCAAGTTAAGCAGCTCCAGGTCCTTCAGACCAAGATACCGCAACGTCCAAAAGTCGGACGAGTGAATCCTTCCAGGCGGGCCAGTCTTAGCAGAGAAGATTCGCCGGTCAATTGAGAGGGCAGTGCCTGGCGCTCAGTCACGTGCTCGCCCGACGAAAACTGGGATGACCGCAAAGGCCCCGAGCGTCGCGAAGTAGACGGCTCCCGAAACGGGGTCACGGGATTCAAGATACCCGCGAATTGTCAGCCCCCGAATCCAAAGCACGACTGTGAACTCGACCAGAAGCATAAGGCCGAGCGCGATGCATCCCAAGGCCAGCCGCTTCGACCAAAGAGGCGGAATGCCTACATGCCGGACCACCCACCGGGCCGCGAGGATGGAGACGCCAAACATGATGGGCGCTTCCATCAGTTCAGCCGTCCTCACGCCAAATCTCGGGGCTGCCCAGAGTGTGCGGACGGTGCCGAGCACGAATCCGGCGGCGAACACCAGGACGAAATAGAGCACGCCAGCCTTTAGGGTTTCCTTCATGGTCGAGTCAGCCAACACCAGAGAACAATCAGTTCGTTCTCGGCGAACAGGGTGCCGAATATCGCCTTGTTGTTCCGGGCCAGCCAGCCGGGCAGAGAACCAGCGTTCTTCACAGGCTCATTCCTCTACGACCTGGCCTTTGCGGATCAAAATCCTCCCCGGCCTTGTCCTCTGGCCCATCACCGAATGGAGTATCTTCTGAACAGATGCCGATTTGAATGGCGCATAGAGTTGAGAGTCTGCGCGGATGATCGTCCCTTTGTTAACAGAGCGGACCTGAGAGCCGTTCAGTTCAGCCGTGTTCGGGCCCTGCTGATGCTCAGCAAGAAGGCACACCTGCCTGCTGATCGGAAATGTGAAATGGGCGGCTGGGCTACTGGAGAATCCTACCGCGCCGACCGGCCCGCCGATTGGGTCGAACAACGAGACCGGATTGTCAGAGGTAAGGAATCCAGGACTACCTTCCGGCGCGAGCAGAAAGACCCATTTCATCGCGAAGATGACTCTCTGCAAAGCCAGCATCAGTTCGAACATTTGTTGAACGGACCATCCCCGGCTCGTCTGCTGCACTTCAACCGTACCGCCGGTGAGTTTCTTTCGAAATTCTACCGGGTCAATCTCCTCTCCAGTACGCTCCCGGAGTTGAGCAACCACACCCTCAAGCGCTTGCTTGTTGTTGGCAATGAACTCCATCTGTTTGGCAGAAACCAAAGCCGTCACTCGGTCTATTGATCTTTCAACGGTGGGAACACGAGTGAATGCGAGCGCGATGTAACCGGCGAACGTCAGCCGATCCTCTGGGCTGAGCGCGAATCGCCGCTCGCGCAACCGTCGCAGAATGGGCAGCGCCAAGTCTTCTAGCTTCTGCAAACCGTGCTCCGCGTGGAATTGGCGCTTCTCATCGCGTAGGTAGCAGTAATAGTAGTTCCTCTTGGCGACCCGCTCTGGGCGCTGGGGGAAAGGTGATTTGCCGGGCATGTACACCCATAAACGGGCCTCGCCTCTTTCTTCAAGCTCGGGGTCTTGGAATCCCTCCAAGTAAGCCCGATGCACGTAATGCTGACCCTTAGGTTCTTGTCCCGGCATAAGCTGATTTTGGGACAAAATGTGGGTGCTACGCCAGGGGAGAAGGACAGTCAACGCCCTCATGATTGCAACGGTTGTCAGAACCACTCGCGGGCCCGCGTGGACGGCATGCAATTGCCGGAGCCGTTTCGTCGGGGACCGGGGCTAAGGCTGTGGGTTCTTCGGGGGCCGCTCTGTGTAACCTACCATCACAGCGCTGAGGAACGAGAGCATGACGCCAGCCACAAAGAGCACGCTGCCAACATGGCCTGCCAAGCCGCGAGCGCCTACGGCTCCAGCCCCAGCGCCCTCGTCGTGAACTCAACCAGCGGGAGCATCGTCCGGCACGCGGCGGCGAAGTCCCGCATGAGCCCTGGGGCCGCACACCTGTGCCTCGGTGAGCCCGACCGACGCCACGAGGTCCTTCCGCCTGATGTCCTCGATGATGGTTCGGGTCGAAGCCTCGCGGCGGCCGCTTCAGGCTGTCGCCCTCCAGCCCCAGCTTCCGCCTGGCCTTCGCCCATCGCTCGGGCTCGGCGGCTATCGCCATCCGGATTCTCGTCAGGGGGCTGTTGTCAGGATGCCACACGCCGGTCCGTGCAGCGATTCGGCCGCGGACCTTCTGGCCGCCCCGGCTTGCTGATACGTTTCTTGGCGAGGTTCGGACTGCGTCCTGAGCGTCTGCTCGAAGAGGTCCCAAATCAACCAGTCTAATATGGTGCGCGAGTGCGCACAAAACGCTTCACTTATTCTCCAAATGTTATCATCGGGATCATTCGCCGGACATCCGCCTCCGCAGATTCCCAGACAGCGACAGCCAGTGCATTCGGGCATGTTCAGGGGGGATCGAAGTGACCATTCGCGCCACAAAGAGTGTTGCTCGGGAACGAAATTCTCATCGTAGATGCTGCCGACGAAGGTTCGGCCCGAGCCGAGAAATGCGTGGCACAGGCCAACTCTGGCGTCTGAGCCTACGACAACTTGCGCACCACCGCAAGCTGCACAATCGAAGGCGTGCACGCGGTGATCGACAAAGGACCGCACCTTCCGCATGATGCGGTCCTCATATATAGCTTTCTCCCGAAAGCGTTGAAAGGCTCGAATTAGCATTTCGGAGGCCTTACGAAAATACTCGGGAGAGTCATAGCCTGCGGATTCCGGGGCAGGCCGGGCACGATTCCGAAATCATTCCGGGCGCCATTCCGAAATGAAGCCGGGCACGATTCCGGGATGAAGCCGNNNNCGGNTT
>JGI26339J46600_10000428_pt1 | contig 14495 bp, 17 predicted proteins | sample BogFormECP12_OM1_FD_46600 | JGI IMG/M metagenome (IMG submission 46600) | reverse complement strand
CTGAGGCCGTCCGCGAGCGGGAACTTCCCGTCGTTGGTGGTTCTTGAAGTTCCTCGTCGACAATGCTTTGTCACCTTCGATCGCGTCTGATCCAGCATCACTTCTGAAACTTCTTGCGCCTACCGTGGGCACTTTGCTTCGCAAACATGCGCGGATCGTAGCTCAGCGGCTCCACGTCATGTATCTCCATCCTCTTGTAGTCGGGATGCTCGGGGTTGATCAGGCAGTTATTTTCGTCGGGAGCGAGAACAGAAGGCACTAGTAGCAAACAGTGCTCCCCTCGTTGCGCAAATTCATCTCCCAGCCGGGCGAGCTCAGGAGGGGCTGCAGATTCTCGCCAGTTTGCAGGCATATCGTCGACTTCAACTCGCTCTCGGGCCAGATCATCAGGGACTTCCGCGACGGCTAAGACAAGATCACCCGGGGGATCGTCCTTATCAAGGTGCACGAAATATTCCAACATAGCGAGGGATTGGTGTTCCGAAGTATAACTAAGGCGCGTTCCCGGGCTCGACCAACGCCCGCCATAGCGGTATGCACCTTCACCATTAAACGGAGTGCGAGCATACGCTCGGCGCAGAATCCGATAGATGCGGCTCAACTAATTCCGCCGTAGGCGATGCGGCCCAAGATGTTCTCCACCTGGCGTGCTCCCAACTCAGTGTCGATCGCCGCCACAGGAGCGAGGCCGCCTAGGGTACGATTAGGGCGCTTGAGCCAGCGTATCGCGCGCTCGTGGTCGCCGAGGTATTCATCAGCGATAGCGACAATGCGAGCCAAGCGGTAAAGGCGGTCGGATTCATAAGGCGCAAGCCTTCCACTGCGCCGCCGCCGCTGCAAGCTTCGAGGCGAAAGATCGAGTGCGCGGGCGAGTTCTTTCAGTGTCAAACCGGAAGCCCGCATCAATTCTTCCACCACCGCCGGAGCAAATCCTTCCCGGATCGCCTCGCGCATATCGTGGTCACTGGAGAGAGCGCGTCCCAGCGCGTGCTCTCCGCCTAATTCTCGGACCACAGCTCTGAGTTCGTTTACCATTCTGTCGCTTATGATAGCGCCAAATGACGTCAATCGTCAAGAGGCCCACTGGCGTTCCTGACCTTGTGGGAAATAACGCGAATTAGAACGAAAAGACGACTCTACAAGAGCCAGATCCTGGTCATTGAGCAAGCGATCGAGACGGCAGCGCGGATGCTGGGCACGGACAAATCACGGGGTTACTGCCCGGAGATGATCTGCGCCGACTGCCTGGCGGGCGCCCACTTGGACAGGGGCAACCCGGAGATCCTGCTCAACTCAATCTCACGCTACTACAGGTTCTTGCCCGGCGAACAGCAGCAGGCTTTCCTTGAAAACCTGCGTGAGAAGGTGTCGTGAGAATGATTCGCCCAAAAGCCTTTCCTTTGCGGCTCGATCCTTTGTCGTACGAAAGTTTGCGCCAGCAAATCCTGCGTCGCGACGGCTGGAGGTGTCAATCCTGTGGCACGATGTCGAATCTTGAGGTGCACCACAGGGAATTCCGCAGCCATTCGGGGGAAGACTTAGAAGAAAACTTGATTTCGCTGTGCACGGCATGCCACGCTAGAGTGCATTACCGCTAAGATCACGAACGCGGAGTGCCCGACACAGCGCAGCGAAAGGGACAGAGTCCACTGCAGCAATGCGTATCGATTCAGCAGTATCGCTTATGTTTCTTTTGGTCGGCTTGGCTGCGTTCCCCGCTATTTCCCAAGAAGCCGCTAGTCCCAGATCGCGCAATTCGCATTCCGTAATCACTGCCATATCTGTTGCTGAACGCGCTGACAGTATTGATGTGGAAGTCACGTTCAGTAAGCTGGTGCAACCTAAGGTGAGCAGGCTCGAGCATCCAGACCGCTTGGTATTTGATTTTCCAGGATGTGAGCTGGCTCATCCAAGCCAGCGCCTAGTGGTGAATCGCGGGTCCGTCCTTGCGGTGAGGGCTTCCGAATTCAGCGCTGCACCTCCCATAGCAAGAGTGGTCATCGACCTCAGGTCAGCTCAGGATCACGGGGAGGCGTATGTCGGAAACAAGCTCGTCATCAAGCTCCACTTAACCGGAGGTGCACGGCGTCTTGCTCCGGCAAGCGGAGGAATCACCCCTGCGGCGGACATCCAGCCACTTGCCCCGCAATCAGATCGCACTGCGCCTAAGTCCTCTGATGGCGCGCTACAGAGGCAAAGTGCGCAACAGGCATCGGGGGCGGTGCACACGACAACCGCTTATGACCTTCTCGCCACGGCCCGAGCCTTGACCGTCTCCGACCTGGAGCCGCTGGAAGCTAAGGCGCAAGCTGGCGACCCCGAGTCTGAGACCACACTGGGGCTCGCCTACCATGCCGGCACATTGCTCAAGGCGAATGATGCGGAAGCGCTTCGCTTGCTGCAGCACGCCGCGAATCGTGGCTTTGTCGCGGCTGAAGAGGCCATGGGAATTTTCTGTCAATCGGGTTTCGGAATGCCGCCGGATAGAGCACAAGCCGTTTTCTGGTACACCAAGGCGGCGCAACATGGATCGATGGACGCGGCGACCAACCTCGCGCTGATGTACTCCACGGGCGATGGAATCCAAAAGGACTCCGCCAAGGCGGCGACTTGGTTTCGCAGCGCCGCCGAGGCGGGCGACGCAACCGCCCAGTTGAATCTCGCCGCCTTGTACCACCGCGGCGAAGGACTGCCGCAGGATGATACCCAAGCCTCCCTCTGGCTCACCAAGGCCGCTGACCAGGGCTCGCTTCCGGCGATGCTCGAACTGGCCAAGTGGGACTTACGCGCGGAGCATGGTAGCAATGTCGATGCTGCGATCGTCTGGTTAAGAAAAGCCGCCGATCTGGGCGATGCGACAGCACAAGCCGAACTGGGCGATCTCTTCGCCGATCAAAAACTCGGCCACGTCGACTATTCACAAGCCGTCATCTGGTACAGAAAGGCCGCCGACCAGGGACAGCGCGAGGGCGAATTTGGCTTGGGAGCGCGATACTTCCTCGGGCAGGGCGTCCCGAAGGATATGCAAGAAGCTCGGCGTTGGCTGACCCCGGCGGCCGACCGGGGCCACCACTATGCCCAATTTTTTCTGGCGATGTTGTTCGAGGCCGGAGAAGGCGGCCCAGTCGATGCCGCTTCCGCCGCGAAATACTATGAACCTGCGGCGAATTATGGCATCGCCGAGGCGCAATATCGCCTTGGACTCTTGCTTGCCTCCGACCGCGACAATGGAACGAGTCTCGTATCCGCCTACAAGTGGTTAGTTCTAGCACAGGACGCGGTGAAGGAGAGCGCCACGACCGCACAAGAGCTTCGAAAATTGCTCACACCCCCGCAACTCGCTCAGGCCGAACATGAGATTGACGAATGGCGCGTTGCACACCTTCCGCGCCATTCGGGTCGCTAGTTTGCAACGCTGATCTGGCCGCAGCAAGCCTCGCGCCAATCCGCGTCCGCCAAGGACTGAGCGTGGAGGCACGTCATGCTCTGCGTCAGGAACAATCGCCCCCTGCTGGATGAGATTTGGAAGCAGATCGAAGCAGCACGCAGCACTGCACTACCCGGTGGTGCGCTGACCAAGGTCTGTAACTAAACGCTGAACGCTGTGGGAAAAGATCAGCTGGCTCCTGGAATATCCCGAAATGGAGTTGAGCAATAACCTTGCGGAGAACTCCATGCGTCCAGTCGCAATCGGACGGCGGAACTGGATCCACGTCGGCAGTCCACAGGCACAGTCGAAGATTGCGGCGATCCTTTCGGCCCTGGAANGCTGTCGTCGCCTGAAGATTTCCGTGCGTGACTATCTGGCCCGGGCCCTTCCTGGTCTCGCCGACCTCCGATCCAACGCCTTCCAGACCTTACTCCGCTGCGTGAGACGACTAACGTCGATTGAGCGGTTGAGACTCGTTACAGGTGCGAGCGTCCGCTGTCGCGAAGCGTTCACGCGTAGATCGTTCGATCCCTCACCTCCGCTCTAGAACTGGTCTGATAAATAGGGTGCGGACTAACTAAGCCCCTGGTTTTCAATGCCTCAGACCATTTATGAGACCGGTTCTACAGCGATCCAAGGGCCGTGCCGATAGAGAAAGTGTTCGCTCCGAATGAGCGAAGGCCGCTTGCTGACGGCGTCAGGACATGCTGCCGGTGCGCGCTGAAAAAGCTGTCCAGTTGGGCACGGGCTCAGAAACAAAGTGGACATGAGTCTAAAGGCAAGATTCAGGATCATGATTGCGCTCGCAGTAGTTGGGCTGATGACTGTTTGATTAGGAGAAGTTGTGAACAAAAAGCTAATGCTTGGGCTGGCGATGCTCTTGGTTGCGTCCGTCGCCTTCGCACAAACAGGGAATTTCCAGGGTCAGGGAGCCACAGTTTTGAACGGCGGAATCTTGTCGACTCCCGGTGGGTTTGCTGGCTTCGGGCCGAATAATCAAGGCGGGCCTGGCTTGGGCCGGCACGACCTGAAGGACAATGTCAATGGCAAAATATTAGGTTGCGAAAGCTGCCACCTGCCCCACACTGCATCGATCTACGGTAAGTCGTTCTTGTGGGCATGGAAGACCGTTCCGACTAACATTACCACCTACGTTACCTCGACTAACCCTTCGGGCGCGCTGGTCACGCCGAATGGCACTACCGGCAACTCCCGTTCGGTACTCTGCCTGACCTGCCACGACGGCACGTCGGCGAGTGCGAACGGCGTTGTAGCAGCCGTAACTTTCAACGGAACACCTTATCCACTGGTAAACACCAGCGGTGGCACGAGTCTTGGCTTGCAAAGCGAGCATCGGGTAGATGCGGTATTCCCCACAACTCGCAACTACGTGCAGCCCGTCGCCGCTGCGGGGATGTTCGGGGCTAGCGGCACCGTTGGCATCGATAGTTTGCCGGTTTGGGACAGTGCGTTACGCGTCGAGTGTGATACCTGCCATGACGTGCACAACGACTACACGGCCAATAACGGCGCAAACGGTGGCATCCCGTTCCTGCGGGTAGCCAACACGAACGGCACTTATCTCTGCCGCGAGTGCCACGCCGCGCAGTAATTGACGGGCATCACTGATCTGCGTATGCCGGGCCGGGCGGAACCCGGCTTTTCGTCAAAGTCTACCCTTAGACTTAGTCGACTCGGGACAGCCACGGGACACTGGTGTTTTGCGAGTCGTTGATGGCGAGCATCCCAGCACCGCCCCAAAAAGGTGACGCCATTGTTCGTAGGAGCAGGGCACCGACGCCTTGGCAAACTGCTTCCAAAGTCGGGCGGAACGATCCGTGCCGGAGCGGCTCGGGGAAGAAGTAGAAGAAATGCTGCGGTGGCGCGACCATAGCTATTCTGTGTCATGAATGTTTCTACTTCTCTTCACTCCCCCTTCACATTTGTCATCTGTTTCAAGGACTGTTTTATCTGAAAGTAGTATCGCATTGGTGATTCCTTTCTTCATATCTTCCCGCGCGTGTCTCTGACAGTTTAGATAACCTGCTAGATGAATATTTAAATCTTCCTTGCCAAGAATGACAGTCCCGGTGAAGTATATCTGCTCTTCAGTTCTTGTCCTAACAAGCAAGTTGAAGAATGCAGCATCCCCAGCAGGTCGATGTGCTTCATTCAATGCAAGATTAACGCTCTTCTCGATCGCGTCCATCCTCTTCTTCCAGTCATCAATCACAGCGCTGCACTTACTTGTCGGATCTTCGCATTTATCAGCCAAATCCTGTACTTCCTCAAGATACGTTACTCCAAACTCTCGCATATGGTCTGAGATTGGAAGGTGTTTAGGTTTTGGTTGGCTTACTGCGCTCATCGTCAGCATTGCTGCCAAAACTGCTGTCGCCAGTGTGGTCACCATGGTGAACTGCCTGCTGACGGAGGGTGCGGCCTCGGCGGGGGGATTTGGGACTTCTTGCGGCATTTGGTTCGCTTCAGGTTGCAGAATATATGTATACGACAGCGCTAGTGAGTGACGGCGATCACATCGTGGCGTTCTGACATTGCTCATCCCCAGCTGCGATGCCGTCTGTGGCCTCCCCTGTAGCCCATACCCTGCGCGGAATCAGGCCCCAAAAAGTGACGCATGTCACTCAACAGGGTCTCCTATTGCACAGCCCCGTGCTCTTTTGACTCGTTTAGAATCCGTGTAGGATGTTCCCAGTAACAAGCTGGCGGGGGGAACAATAGCCCCCCGTTTGGAGAGGTTGTTGTGCTACGGCTCGTCCGGCTTATTCCTGTTGTTCTTCTTCTCGCCCTCCAGCCAATGAGCCCTGCCCTAGCGCAGAGTCGGAGCGCGGCGGGGACTCGGGAGGCCGGTGATTTGCTGGTCACCGATCTTGGCAACCTTTACTACCTGGGAAGCTTCTCCTCGGTACTGGATCTGGAGAAACCCAGCGGGATTTGCGGCGCCTTTGGCCTGGTGGGAGGGCGGCCGATCCTGCTTTCCGAATTCACCGGGAAAACATCTCCCTCTCGTTGCGAGGCTGTCGTTGATGCGGTTTTGGGCAAACGCGAATTTGGCCCCGACGAGAGGCTCTTAGGGCCCATTAAGATAACCTCCGATTCCAAAGACCGCGTTATCGTCGCCGCCGATCATGGCAGTATACACATTTTCGATTTCCCCAGGCGCAGACACTCGCTTATTGCGGGTGGCCCCGGCGAGCGCCTGCAATCTCCTGCCGGCCTCGCCGTCGATGGGCACGACCAGTTGTACGTCACCGACGCGGAATTCGGGGCGATCCTAGTTTACCGTCCGAACGGCCAGTTCCGCCGGTATATCGGCAATCGGAAAGGGGAGCGGCTGTTCGAGCGACCTGCTGGAATCGCGGTGGACCAAGCGTCCGGACACATCTACGTTGCCGACCCTCCGCGAAATGTAGTGGTCATGCTTGATGCCGACGGCAACATCCTGGCGAAGATTGGTACTGGAGCAAGTGGCAGCGGCTCAGGGGAGTTTGCGGCACCAACCGATGTGGTGGTTCGGGGCCAGGAGCTGTTTGTCCTGGACGCGCAGAACCATCGTATTCAGGTGTTCGATCTGGCAGGGCATTTCCATGCCAGCATTCACCCGGAATCTATGGGACCTTCGATTGCCTTCTCTGTAGACAGCCGGGGCCGGATTTATCTCGATGGACCGCTGGACATCGTGCTGGTCTTCCAACGCGATGGACGGTTACTTTATCGATTTGGTTACACGGGCACTGGTTCACGGGCAAGGTCAGTGCTGAGTGATATCTGGATCGACTCGACGGATCGCATCTATGTCGCGGATATGGGGAATAATCGGGTCCAGTCGTTTCAGTGGGGAGTTAAACACACGACCCAACTGCCGCGTCCTTAGAGTCGGCAGTTTTACGCGCCAGTTTTCGTTGTTACCACTTTAGGAATGGGTTTTCGGGCAGTTGAGTCTAACGCCCGGTTTCATGATCAAGCCGATGGTTTGCCAGCCAGAGCGGTTGGCCGGGTGGTTCGCACGGTTCCTCGTCTATGTGATCTCCATCACATTATCGAGTGACGCAGAATGCTGCCCGCGTTTTGCTCCGCCTTTAAAGTGAGCAAGCAAGATCAACGGGTGGTAAAGCACCTTCATGCTGTAGGAAAACGCTCGTACAGTCTTGATACCCAGCGAAAGCCGAGCCTCAAGCGCAATACAGACTACGGGAGAATAGGGCATGCCGAATGAACCAACCACGCAACCAACTGCGAGATCAGTCTGGCGGGTTAAACAGGTCTACGCGATGGCGGTAATCTGCCTCGCGGTTGGGCTGGCGATCGGATACCTGTTCCGCGGATCGCAATCGCCCGCTGCGCCACCCGCGGCCAATGTCCAGGCCAGCACCCAGCCATCCGCCCCTCCCGGCGGCATGGCTGGACAGATGCCCACCCTCGAGCAGATGAAACAGATGGCTGACAAAAAGGTAGCGCCGCTGCTCGAAAAGTTGAAGGGCGATCCGAACAACAGCGATCTGCTCATCCAGGCCGGAAATATCTACCTATCTACCCACCAGTTCAAGGAAGCGGCCGGCTACTTCGAAAGGGTATTGCAGGTCGATCCAAAGAATGTTGCCATTCGCACCCAGATGGCATCGTGCCTCTACTACAACGGCGATGTGGACGGGGCGATCAGCCAGCTCCAGCAGTCGCTACACTATGACCCCAAGGATGCCAACTCGCTGTTCACCCTCGGCATGATCAAGTGGCAGGGAAAACACGACAGCAAGGGAGCGGGGGCGGCTTGGCAGCAGCTGCTGAAGTCGAATCCGCAATTGAGCGCGGACCGCAAAGCCAACCTGCAGAAACTGATGGCCGACGTCCAGACGCATGGCAGGAGCTAGCGTTCTGGCTGGGAGGGGCGCGGCTCGCGGCGGCTTCCGCCGGCAAACGAAACGGGATCTGAAGGAGCACTGAGCAAATGACGGAGAGAAATCGAGCAACCTCTATCGAGCAATGGACAAGCGTGCAGGCTTACACATTGGCAATCATCTGCCTGCTGGTGGGAATCGCCAGCGGCTGGTTCATCCGCGGATCCCAGAGTCCGGTGACTGCTGCGGGTGAGACGGCGAGCGCACCTGCACCGGCTGTCGGGAGCGCAAACGCCGGCGCCCAAACTCCGACACCGGCTCAGATGCAGAAAATGGCCGAGACGCAAGCTGGACCGTTGATCGAGATGCTCAAGGCAGACCCGACCAACGCCGGACTTCTGGCAAACATCGGCAACATCTATTACGACGCGCATCAGTTCCCCACAGCCGTTGATTACTACCAGCGTGCGCTGAAGGTAGAGCCAGCCAACACGAATGTTCGAACCGACATGGCGACCGCCTATTGGTACGCCGGCAACGCCGACGTCGCCATCGCGGAATTCCAGAAATCGCTTTCCTACGAGCCGAACAAGCCCACAACGTTGTTCAATATGGGCATGGTCGAGTGGCAGGGCAAGATGGATATCGACAAAGCTGTTGCCACGTGGCAGAAGTTGTTAGACACGAATCCGAACTACGAAGGCAAGGACAAGGTTCTGGAATTGATGGCGCAGGCGAAAAAGCACTCGGGCGTCAAACCGGGGACGCCGGCAAAGCCGTTGCAGTAGGGTGCTATGGCGGAGTTGTCGCGCAAATGGACAGCGACCGCGCGCGAGACGTATACACAGGTTACATTAACGACAAGGGAGCGTTCAGGTCGGAGGGAATTACGTCCACGGTGGCAGAGTGGAATTCGCCTCACCAAGGCGAGTTGCAGAGGTTTCTTGGGAGTAATGATCACACACGAGGTAATCAAAGAAGCCGCGGCTGCGAGCAGCAGTATCAGATCGATCTTGTACGTCACCACCCGACGCAATAGCGCCTGGGACCCAGAAGATGCCGCCCGGAAGTCGATCTCCGCGCCTCGTTCGTTGTCATCGACTCTGTACATTCAGTCACTGGCCTATAGACCTTGTGGTTGGTTCCACCNCACCCGCGCTCGTTTCGCTATTTCCGCGCCAGTCCCAGAATGCTGAAGAAGAAGCTCGCCAGCGTGATTTCCACGCCCAGTGTGCCCAGCGTGAGTGCGCAAGCAACCAAACGGACCGTTTGCTGCGGATTCATCGGCCCGAAGCTGTGTTGGTTCCACACCAGAAAAGAGTAAACCGCCGTTCCCAATCCGGAGAGCTGCAGCAAAACCCCGACTAGCAGACCTTTTTCAAGCGTAATCACCTTAAACAATCGAGAAAGGACCGGATCTTCCGGCAGCAGTCCTTCGGTGATGGCGAAGATCTTGGTTAGCAACGCGAACAGAATTGCCTGAAATCCGATGAGAACGGTGAGGGCCGCATACAGCAAAGTGTGAATGTCGAAAACAATCCCGCCGACCTGGCGTGGTCCCGGCAGCAGCCAAAGCCCTGACGCCACTCCCAGCGCCATTAGCAACGCTCCTGGGTACAGGAAAAGCCAGCGCGGATTGTACATCAGAAGGAACCGCAGATGCCGCCAGCCATCTCGCCAGCTGCGCAGGTGCGGGGGACGGCTGCGTCCATCGGGAGAGAGCGTGGTGGGCACTTCGCGAATCTTCATGCCGAACAGCGTCGCCTTCACCACCATTTCACTGGCGAACTCCATGCCGGTTGTGCGCAGTCCCATGCGTTCGTAAGCGTCTTTGCGGAAACCGCGCAGCCCACAATGAAAGTCTCCGCAGGGACTACTGAAAAACAGGCGCCCAATGCCGGTGAGAACGGGATTGCCCAGGTACCTGTGGAGGGGCGGCATGGCATTCGGTCTGATGTCCCCTCGGAAACGGTTACCCATGACCAGATCGGCGCCGGCGCGCAGTTCGCCCAGCAGTTTGGGGACATCGCCGAAGTCGTAACTCATGTCCGAGTCGCCCATGACAATGTACTTGCTTCGGGCGGCGACGATTCCACCCATCAAGGCGCTGCCATATCCCTTCTGCTCCACGTGGACAACGCGGACATGCAGCGCCTCGGCAAGTTGCTGAGAGCCGTCAGTACTGCCGTTGTCGGCAACGATAATTTCGCCCTGGATTGAGTGGGCGGCGAAGGTGCGCTGGATTATCTCGATGCAACTGGCCAAGGTTTCGGCCTCGTTGAGGCAAGGCATAACGACCGACACTTCGGGCGTCACGTCTAACGACTCGTTTGTGGCCAGATCCAGTTTGGCAGCAATAGTGGCCATGGCGCTCCTTATATGAGGCAGGTACGGGGATGCCGCTATATAAATAGCACACTGGTTGCCACAAGGCTAACAATGGAAAGCAGCTAAGCTATTGCAAAAGCCGTGAGGCAGGCATATCGAGGGCGTCCCGGGTGCCGGCAGGCGAATGGGGGACAATCTATTGGCGCACGAACACGATTGCGATTGGATCCTGGTAAGCGACTCGGAAGCGGGGATCGGATTTTAAGATGCTGGCCAACGCTACCCTTTGTTGCAGGATTACCGTGCCCGCTTCATTCAGGTAGGGGTCCGACTCGTAGTGGAAACCTTGCTCTGTCATGAAGAAGCGCTCGTCAAGCTGATCTCCGTACAAGTCGCCGCGTCCGTCGATCGCGACTGGCCGCTCCGGCATGTACCACATGAGGAATCCGCCCCAATCCAGATTGTTGTATAAGGGGCCGGGCGCCGGATGCTGCCGCAAAAAGTTGACAGCGTCCACGGGGAACCGGCTGCCGACGGCCGCCTCCAGCCCGCGTGTGTTGAAATCGGTGTTGCGGGCGAGCAGCAATCCTAGCAAGGCAACGGCTGCAAACACCCCCAGACTCTCATACCATCTCTCTGCCGGGTCGCGCTCTGGTTTTTCCCGGAGCGAATCGGCGATGCAAGCCGCGGCGGGAATGCAGATAAACCAGGAATCTCGAGCGGTGCGATAGGCGACAACGCTGGCAATGGTCAGCAACGCCAGCTTGAACGGGTTGACTCTCTTCTGNCTCGCCACCGCAAAGAATCCAGCCGCCGTCAGCAGAAGTTGCACATAGTGAGACGCCAAACGGAAATTGATCGACTGCAGTTCCATGATCATCCTGTAGGGGACCTGCGCCTTCGAGTACTCATACGCCACCTGATACAGGTGATAAGAGTACGGCCCCATGCAGCTCGCAATCACACAGGCAGCAAAAACCGCCGCCTGCGGCTGGGCCGGAAGGGCCGATTGCGCCAGCCAGTCCGGCTCAATTCCCAAGGATGCGGCAGCCCGTTGCAGCAGGCTGACCCCGAACAGCAGTCCCACCAGAAACAGCCCATAGACAAACTGAATATGCAGATTGGCCCAAAGAACGAATATGAGCGGCAGCCAATAAAGCGTCTGTACCCGGCCCTGACGCTGAGCTTCCAGAATCAACGTCAGCGTGACCATGAACAGCACCATGGAAAAGAAGACGGGCCGCGGCATCAGAGTGAAGAGAAATACCCAACAGGCGACGCCGCCAAGCAAACACGCTATCCAGAAGCGGCCGGAAAGCCGGCGCAGCATCCAGAACATGGTGTAAGCGACGGCAAGCGTCAGAATCACGCCAAACAGGCCCATGCCCATGAGCCCGAACCAGTTATAAGCGCGAGAGAGCAAGGCTTCATAGCCCCAACTGTACGCGATCCAAGGCCGGTTGGCGGCAGTCCTGGAAAAAATGCCGGTGTGGGGAAGCGAGTGGTGCTCGAATATCCAGTCGCCGACCTTCAGATGCCACCAGAGATCAAGGTCACTCACACAAAGTTTCAAAACCATGGCGCACCAGACCACTGTGGCCAGCAGTGCGGCCAGGGTAAGCAATTGCAACGGACGCAACCGTGCTAGTTCGCGCAACCCGTCCGCGGCGCTCCTGGTCGGGGATACCTCAACTGCAACTCGGTTTGCTTTTTCCAAAACGGGGTCATCCAATAGTCCCTGCTTCAGCCTCCATTCACCGGACGCCGGCAGTCGCGCGGCTGCGCTGAGGCGGCGCAGAACTCCCGGCCTACATCGCGGGTTTATTTGTTTTCGTGCCGGCGGGCATATTCATGTGCTGCTTGGCCTGGGCGATCATTTTTTCCACTTCGGCGCGCTGGGGAAAGTTGGGATTGGCTTTGATCAGGCGCTGCCAGGCATCAACGGCGCCCTTCGGATCGTTCCTTACCCGCCACTTCAGCATGCCGAGATTGAACAGCGCATCAGCCGACTTAGGATCCAGTTGCAGCGCATGGTTCAGCGCATCTAGCGTCTGGTCGGGCGCTCCCGCGTGGAGGTAGGCGCCTCCCAGCTTTACGTACCCGTCGGCCGTCGGCTTGACCTTCACGGCGCGCCCGTAATAGTCCGCGGCAGCGGCGAACTGCTGCGTGTGTAAGTACACAGTGGCGATCTGGGCCAGCAGGTCGGGGTTGCTCGGGTCCTTCTGCAGCGCGGCAAGCATGGGTTCAAGCTGTTTGTCCGCCATCTGCTTCAGTTGCTCGGGACTCGGCATGCTGCTCGGCATGCCGTTCATGGCTCTGATCGCCGTTTGTGGCGCATTCGCCAGAGCGGGTTTCCGCGGGTGTAGCAGGTAACCGACGGCGTAGCCTAGTAACAGGCAGGCCAGCGCAAAGCCATAAGCCTGGAGATTGCTCCAGCGTTTGGATTCTTCGGTTGCATTCATCGGAGCTCCTTAAACCCAGCCTCTGTAACAGGCGTCCTGTTAATTTCTGCGAAGCTACGCATGGTCGCCGGCGCTCGGCACGCGCGCGCTCATTGCATCGCCGGCTTGTCGGTCTTAGTCCCAGGCTGGACGCCCAGGTGTTGCTTGGCCTGCGCCATCATCTGAACAACCTTGTCTTTTCCCGCGAAGGCGGGGTTGGTGTCGAGCAGCTTTTGCCAGGTAGCCAGCGCTGCCTCGGCGTCCGTCTTGCCCTGCCATTGCACTACACCGAGATTGAATAGCGTGTTCGCCTGATTCGGTGCGGTTTTTAACGCCGTCTGGAACTCGGCAATCGCCCGGTCGGCATTGCCCAAAAGCCAATAGGCGGTGCCCAGGTCGGTGCGCACCGCAGTGTTGAGCGGCTGAATCTGCAAGGCGCGGCTGTAATACGGGGCTGCCTGGTCGTACTGGTGCGCGTCGAAATACATGTTCCCGATATCGGCAAGGAGCTCGGCGTTGTTGGGATCGCTCTTCAGCCGTTTCAGCAAGGGCGGGACCTGCTGCGCGAGGGCCTGCTGCAACTCTTGCGGCGGCATTTGGCTGGGGCCCGCAGCGGCGCTTGCGGACGGCTGCGCGCTTGGGCCGGGGGCCGTGGCCGTTTGGCCCGATGAGCCACGCGTCAGATAGCCCCCCGCGATACCAATCAGCAGACACACCACAGCCAGGACGTAGGCCTGCGTGGACGTCCATCCGGCCATATTGCTCTTCGTTGGATTGTCATCACTCATTACGCTACTTGCTCCTTCGCGCCAAGCCGANGCGTCTGGTCACGGCCTGTCTTCCGGTTCGCGCACACGCCCGAGTTTGCCGGCGTTGCAGGGATCTGGTCTGTTCTTGGATGCTTTCCAGAGACTGTTATACTCCGCAGCAGGTTCCGTGCCAAATCAATCGGTTCGTTCTCGTCAATGCCGCACGATTGCCTGAACCACCGCCCGCACCACAAAAGTCACACCCTCTCAGATGTTATGAAAGCAACAAGGCGTACCTTCTAGGTGAGTAGAGACCTGCTCGAAGCACAAGGCTCGAACCAAGGATGACGACTCGAATCTTCCGCCCCCTCTTGGGGGCTCTCGCCCGCTTTCCCATCTAGGGGGATTTCACAAAGCTGCTGGGTGAAATTCCCCAACTGCGGCTGCGGAGAATGCCCCAGGAAATTTCTTCCTCGAACTGTATTTTCGATACAAGCCTATATTCTTCAATTCGTTACCAGGAAATCCGCGGCCGCTGTCCAGGGTTCTCTGGACGGCCAATCGAGTGCGAAGCAGTTCCTGAATGGTCCGGAGTTTGCCAATTTGGCCCACCCAGGCGGAGCAGATAAGTTGCGGCCGCCTTTTTTGCAGTCGAAAGCGGAACCGGGGCAACGTCCGGCAGGGCGACGCA
>JGI26339J46600_10000427_pt1 | contig 14510 bp, 11 predicted proteins | sample BogFormECP12_OM1_FD_46600 | JGI IMG/M metagenome (IMG submission 46600) | reverse complement strand
CATATAGATCGCCACCCGATCGCCTTTCCTCACCCCCAGCGACTTCAGGACGTTGGCGAACTTGTTCACCTCGCAGTGCAGCATGCCGAACGTGAGCACGCGCGAATCGCCTGGCTCGCCTTCCCAGATGATTGCCGCCTTGTTGCGGCGCGACGAAGCTGCGTGCCGGTCCACGCAGTTATGGGCCACGTTCAGCTTGCCGCCCACAAACCACTTGGCCCACGGAACATTCCAATCAAGGGTTTTCGTCCAGGGCTCGAACCAGTCGAGAAACTTCGCCTCCTCGGCCCAGAACGCTTCCAGGTCCCCGCGCGCGCGCGCGTAAATCGCCGGGTCAGAGACGTTGGCTTGCCGCCAGAACGCCTCCGAGGGTGGGAAGGTCCGTTTCTCCTGTAGAAGCGCATCGAACCGCTCATCCGTCATGATCTTCTCTCCTTGATAGGGGCAGGAACGATGAAGAAGTCAGAAGACAGAAGTCGGAATGAGGGCCGCAGGGAACCAGCGTTGTTGATACCTCGCGACGCCGAATCGTCTTCATTCTGACTTCCGTCTTCTGACTTCTGTCTTCTGAGTCCCCCACTTGACCAATCGGTGCTCGAAGTCTTTCACCCGGGCGACACTCTTCCCTTCCTCGATCACGTGACCTTCGAGCCCGAGCTTTGCCGCCTGAGCCTCGACGCCGCCGGGAAACTTCTCATTCAGACGCCCACCTTCACGGAGCACGCGCCAATACGGCGTCACCTGGCTCTTCCCTGCCCGCCGGTCTTCTTCGGCCGCCTCGGAAGCAATCCGTATGAAGATGCCCGTGGTGAGCGGACAAGTGACGTCAGCCGCATACTCCGCCGCCAGCCGTCCACGAATCTGATTCACAGTCACCAGTCTTCCGCGCGGAACGGTGCGAATCAACGCATCCACGTCCAGCGGCCGCGGAATCACCATCTTTCCGCTACCAAGCTGCCGCTCCATTGACGGAGGCACATCGACGACTTTCGGCCCGCACTCTTTCTCGAGCTTTTCGCGCCAACTGGTGCGCGAGGAGAACTTCGATGTTTTGGGTTTCATCTCGCATGGCTTTTTCACCTACCCAGCCTCCTTGGCCTCTCAGGGCCTTCCGCCTTCTGCCTTCTCTGTTCCCTGTTCCCTGTAACCTGTAACCTATCCCCTGTTCCCTACCCCCTGATACGCCTCATCCAAGAGCTCAACCACGTGCATCACGCGCCGCCGCTTGCCGTTTCCTGACCGCGCGACGCCGGCCCGAAGCTGAAGCAGGCAGCCGGGGTTCGCGGTCAAGATCAAGTCCGCTCCCGTCTCATCGATGCGTCGCATTTTCGCCGCAAGCAGCCGCTCCGCCATCTCGTTGTGAACGACATTATATATTCCGGCGCTGCCGCAGCACACCTCAGTCTCCTTCAACTCGACAAATTCCAGTCCCGGGACCGCCGCTAGCAACCGTCGCGGCGCCGTGCGAATGCGCTGTGCGTGGCCCAGATGGCACGGGTCCTGGTAGGTGGCACGCGCCTTTACGGGCGCCAAGTCGCGGTTAAGATCGATCGAGGCCAAAAACTCCGTCACGTCCTGCATCTTCCGCTGGAACGCGACGGCACGCTCGTGCCACTCTCGGTCCACTTCTTCGAAGAGCAGCGGATACTCCTTCAAAACGGACCCGCAACCCGCGGCGTTGGTGATGATGGCGTCGAAACCGTTGGGCTGCGCCACCATGAAAGTCTCAATGTTCCGCTTCGCAAGATCACGCGCCGCGTCGCGAGCGCCGGCATGAACGTGAAGCGCGCCGCAACAACCCTGCGCCGCCGGGATCACGACTTCGCAGCCGTTGCGCGCCAGCACTCGCACCGTGGCGTCATTCAAGCGCGCAAAGGCGAGGTTGGCGATGCAACCGGCGAAAAATGCCACGCGATGGCGGCGCTCACCCACGGAGGGGATCACGGTGCCAAGCCGCTCGGTAAAGAACGGCTTCTCCATTCGCGGGGCCAGTCGCGCAACCTCCGCGAGGCGTCCGGGAAACAGGTGGAGAAAGCCGGAACCAAGCACCAACTTCTCCGCCCCAGAGTTTTGATAGAAGCGAAGCAGCCTGCCCACCAGTTCGAGCCGGCTACGATGGGGCAACAACGCGTAGAGGAAGGCGTTGCGAAACAGCCGTTGCATGAGCGGGCGCTTGCCGTAGCGATCGATCTGCCCCCGCGCCGTTTCCACCAGTCGGCCGTATTCGACGCCCGAAGGGCAGGCCGTCTCGCAGGCTCGGCAATCGAGACACAAGTCGATGTGCTTGACGAAACTCTCCGTCAGCGGCAAACGCCCGCTCTCCACCTGAATCATCTGGTAGATGCGCCCGCGCGGCGAATCCATTTCCAGCCCCAACTCACGGTACGTCGGGCAACTGTTCAGGCAGAGGCCGCAGTGAATACAGCGCGAGTACACCTCCCAACGCGGAGCTTCGCCTGGACCGTAGTTGCTGCAAATCGACGCAGCCTCCTTCTCCGATGGAAACGCGACAGTCGAACTGTTATTCATCGACTCAAACCTGCTGTCTTTCAGCGAGCTCTCAGCTTTCAGCCGTCAGCTCTCAGCAAAGAAAAGCTGACGCGCTGATGGCTGATAGCTGACGGCTGATAGCTGATCACTGATTGCTGATAGCCGACTAGCTAGATCCGGCTCACAAACCGCCCCGGCGAGAGAATCCCTTTCGGGTCCCACGCCAACTTCACCTTGCGCATCATTTCAAAGTCATCGCCCACCGGACCCCACACGTCGATGGCGCTCTTGAGTTGGGTAGAGCAGCGCTCGACCACCAGCGCGCCTCCAATCTCCGCGGCCAGCTTGCGAACGCGGTCGATAAGGCCCCGCAAGGCGTCCCCTTGCTTCACTTCTAGCAAGCAGAGAAGAGCAATTCCAACCCCCGGTTGAGCAAAGATGGCCAGCCGCAACGATTCACGATCCGCTTCCTGGCGGGCGCGGCCCAGAAAGTCTTCCAGCGCTGCGATCGGCATCGTCACCTTCAGGACAACAAGGCTAGGATCATCCTCGGCGAGCCAAGTGTGGAATCCAGCGAGACGCGACCAAGCGGATTCTGCCACCGAGGCATCCACGCCCTCGATCGGCGCCTCGACGGCGCGCGCCAACTCTCGGGCGTCGCGCTCGTTGCGTTCGAGCAAGCGCGGCGACCCGGCCGCTTCGAACCAGACCTCCGCCCCACCGCGAGTGGCGGGAAGAAGCGAAGCGGCGGACCCAATCTGGTCGGGCTGGCCCGTCGGGTCCTTCCGGAGTAGCCGCGCTGCCTCGGCATCAATCAACAGCAGGCGCATCGGCTGCAAGTGTGAACGCTGAATGCTGCGGCGTAGCTCGCGCGCGCGATGGAGCGTATCCACGGCAAAGACGAACGTGGCGCTGGCGGCCGGCAGCGGGTAGAGCTTGAAGCTCGCCTCCACAATCACGCCCAAGGTCCCATACGACCCGATCAGCAGCTTGCCCATGTCATATCCGGCGACATTCTTCACCACGCGACCGCCCGTCTTCACGATCTTTCCTTCAGTCGTGGCGATCTTCATCCCAATCACCATGTCGCGCGGCCCGCCGTACGCGACGCGCAGAGGGCCGCTGGCGTTGGCGGCCAGGATTCCACCCAGGCTGGCGCGCTCGGCGCCGGGGGGATCGAGTGGCAGCCACAGCTTGTGCCGGCCTACGAAGTGCTGGAAATCTGCCAGCTTCATTCCCGGCTCCACACTCACGGTGAGATCCGCGGGCTCGTAATACCAGACTTGGTTCAAGTCTTTGAGCGAGAGCGCCACGTCATAGCGAGCAGGCGGATTGCCAATGCCAAGCTTCGTTCCGTTGCGGCAAGGAATCACCGCCAGCGCCCGGTCTGCGCAGTGCCTCAACACCGCTGCCACCTGCTCGGCGGACGGCGGGTAGACAACGTAGGTGGGAACCTTACCGTCGACGGCGAAGGCGGCGCAGGCCATCGGGTCCGAAACGACGCGCGCATCGCCGACCAGAGCGGCGAGCTCAGAACGACTTGATTCCACAGCGGTGATCACTCTAGCCTCGAGCGAAAGACTTTCCAACACAGAGACGCAGAGGTGCAGAGAAAAAGGGGAAAAGCCTGGAGATAAACGGCCGGTTCAGGTGATTCCATTTCTCTTCTTTGCATCTCTGCGCCTCTGTGCCTCCGCGCTAAATTCTTCACACCTTCTCAATCTCTGGCAGAGCGAAGCCTACGCCAGCGAGCCGGCGCCGACGGTGCTCACCTGAATCCGCAGCTCCCCGCACATCTTCCCGCTGGGCAGCAGTTTGCCAGGATTAAACATGCCGGTAGGATTAAATGCGCTCTTCAGCTTCTGCATCATTTCCAAGTCGTCACTCGAAAAAATCAGCGGCATCAACTCATTTTTCTCGATGCCGACGCCATGCTCACCGGTGATCGATCCGCCCATCGCCGCGCACTGGGCGATGATCTCGGCGGCGGCCTCCTTTACACGCCGCGATTGCTCGCGGTCGCGATTGTCGAACATGATTAGCGGATGGAGGTTCCCGTCGCCGGCATGGAAGATGTTGCCCACCACAAGCTGGTGTTTGTCGGATACCTGTCCGATAAACTCCAGCATTTCCGGCAGACGCGTGCGCGGGATCACACCGTCCTGAACGTAAAAGCTAGGGCTGATGCGGCCCATGGCCCCGAAGGCGTTCTTGCGCCCGCGCCAGAGCAGATCACGCTCCTCGGCAGTCTTGGCACGGCGCACGTCGCGGGCGGCGTTCCGGCGGCATACCGCTTCGATCTGGTCTGCCTGATCTTCCACGCCCTCACGCAAGCCTTCAATCTCGATCAGCAAGACCGCCGCCGAATCCATCGGGTAACCCGCGTGCGTGGCCTCCTCGATGGCACGCAGGGTGAAGCCATCCATCATTTCGAGCGCTGCCGGGGTGATGCCCTCGGCGGTAATCTCGGCCACGGTTCGCGTCGCATCGACGATGCGATCATAGATGGCAAGCAGCGTTTTCACCGCTTCCGGCTTGCGGCACAACCGGACGATCACTTCCGTAACGATGCCCAACGTTCCTTCCGAGCCCACCAGAAAACCAGTGAGATCGTAGCCCGGGTGCTCCCACGCTTTGCCGCCGGTGTGAATCACGCGACCGTCCGGCAGCACCACTTCCAGGCCCAGCACATGGTTCGTGGTAACGCCATAGGCCAGCGTGTGTGGGCCGCCGGAGTTCTCTGCCACGTTGCCGCCGATGGTGCAAGCTTTCTGGCTGGAGGGATCGGGCGCGAAATAATAGCCGTCATCGGAGACTGCCAGCGAAAGGTCAAGGTTCACCAATCCCGGCTGGACACGCGCCCGCTGGTTCTCGAAATCGATTTCCAGAATTCGCTTCATGCGCGCCAAGGACACCACCATCCCGCCCTCGGTGATGACCGCGCCGCCGCTCAACCCGGTGCCGGCGCCGCGCGCCACCACGGGTACCCCTTCGCGCGCAGCCAGCTTCACCAGTTCGACGACGTGCGCGGTGGTGGAAGGGAAAACGACGGCGTCCGGCGCTCGAAGGCTGGAGAGGGCGTCGTACTCGTAGAGCATCACGTCCTCCGGACGCCAGAGAACCGCATCGGCACCCAGGATTCGGATTGCGCTCTTGGCCAGTGAAACAGGCTTCATAAGATCATCGGAACTTGCAGCGCGGGCGTCTCGCCCGCTGTGGCGGGAGCGTCTCGCTCCCGCAAGACTTCGTAAGATCACCGCCATTTGCAGCGCGGGCGTCTCGCCCGCTGTGGCGGGAGCGTCTCGCTCCCGCAAGACTTCGTAAGACCACCGCCACTTGTAGCGCGGGCGTCTCGCCCGCTGTGGCGGGAGCGTCCCGTTCCCGCAGGTCCGGGCCGAGCCCGGCTTCACGAGGTTTGAGTATACCGACGCGGGAGAGGCGGGTCAACGCATTGACAATCTGCGATTAGCGCCGTAACGGCGCTCTCTGGGCGCCGAAACGCGGCGGTGGGGACACTGTCGCCACAGCCCGAAGCTACCAACACGATGCGATCATCCCCCAGTGGCTATGGCTCCCTTTCGAGTTTCCAGTGTCAATTTTCGAGCAACAGCGACCGATTTCGGACACCGCCTTCCCAAAAACGGACGGAGCCTACGGGGTTATCCGCCGCGCGGGCAAGCGCTAAAAGTAAGCTAATCACAGGAGTAAGCCCAGGCGCTCGCAATGGCACCATAATTGCCAGTCTACTCATTGGGCCAGCAGAAAGCACTAATTGTGGCACCACGACGTGCGAACGGATCATCGAGCGGCGGCGTCTAGAGTACGACAGGATGCGCCGTGGAAAGAATGTTGAAACAATCCTTAGGAACGAAACGTATCTGCCGGTGTGGGATTCTGGGTCACTAAGAAGGGATGAATTTACAAAACCTTGACACGAATTACTGACGCGCAGGCTAACTCGAAGCACGTAGCGCGCGTCTAAGAGGCGTAAAGAAGAGCAAGCGGGGTTAAATGGATTGTCGCCGCTGACGGTTCGGCGGCCGGGGCGACGACGATCCCGAGGAGAAGGGCCATCCGCGTGTGCGGAGGTGCCGCTTTTCATTTAACCCCACGTGATTGTAGGGTCGCTCGGCTTGAAATGCAAGCGGTAAAAAAGATAAAAGTTCGCGAGCCCTACGCGCCCCAATCATATCGGCCGGTCGAGACCGCCCGGAGCGAGCGGGAGGCTCACGGCCCGGTATTGAACCAGAGAGGAGAGGGTGAAACATGTCAGTGAGAAAACACGTGGGAAAACTGGCGATGGCGCTCGTAATCGTGCTGGTGGCAGGCTCGTCTTTATATGCGAAGGATTCTCAGAAGATGACCCTTTCGTCTCCAGCGATGTTGGGCAGCACCAAATTTGATGCCGGGAGCTATAAGGTGACGTGGGAAGCCGGAGCATCGGATTCGGCGGTGACTTTCATGCAAGGCAAGAAGGTGATCGCTACCGCCCAAGGCAAGTTGGTCAAGCGCGATGCAGCGTACGACCGCAGCGGAGTGGTGTACACTCAGAACCCCGATGGATCACGCTCCATTCAGGAGATTCGATTCGCCGGTTCTGACCAAGTCCTCGTTTTCGGGGAGAGCGGCTCAGGCACTGAAGGCACGGCCGGCGGCCATTAAGCTTGGGTCACGCGTTCAAGTTGACCCTCGCACCGGTATCAGTTTTGGGGTGCGGAGCTTACCCAACCGCGTCCGGGTCCGTCCTCCCAACCGGGCTAGATTCGGGGCCGAGGTTCCGCACTCCAAATCCCCAAGCAAGCCTTGAGCCGCTCGTGAACACGAGCGGCTCTTTTTTTGCGTGGAGAGACAAGCGGCGCACAAGGTAAAATGCTTGCAGCATGGTTCCAGTCCCACTCGACGACAATGTCCGCCGCACGAGCTTCTGGTTTTCCACGCTGGCGCTTATCGCGGCTAACGTGTGGATGTTCTTTTATGAGCTATCGCTGGGCCGGCATCTAAATCGGCTCGTTTTCCTGTATGGTGTCGTCCCTGCTCGCTACCTCCCCACCAGCGCCATCGTGGCTCCCACCCCGGAAGGTCTGCTGAAGCCCATCTTCGTCTCGATGTTCCTGCACGGTGGCTGGCTCCATCTGCTCGGCAATATGCTCTTCCTTTATGTCTTCGGCCGTAGCGTCGAGGACCGCTTCGGTCACCTGAAATACCTGTTGATCTATTTTGTCGGCGGGTTCGGTGGGGCAATGCTGCACATCCTTCTCAATCTCGGCTCGACCGTGCCCAGCATCGGCGCAAGCGGCGCGATCGCCGGAGTTCTGGGGGCATACTTCGTCAGCTTCCCCCGGGCGCGCATCAAGCTGATGATCTTGCCGATCTGGTTCTGGACTTTTTCCCTCCCGGCGCTGCTGGTGCTGGGTTACTGGTTCTTGATCCAGTTCCTTTCGGGGTATACGGAGATCCGGATAGAATCCGCCAGCAGCGGCGGGGTAGCGTTCTGGGCGCACGTGGGAGGATTCATCGTCGGAATGATCCTGGCTGCCTCCTTCAGTCCACGGGAACGAAGGCCGGTGGTGGAAGTTGTGAACTGGTGAGAATGATGAAGCTTTCAGCCGTCAGCTATCAGCGTTCAGCGAACATGACCAAGCAGCCTTCTTTTGGCTGATGGCTAATGGCTGATAGCTGACAGCGCCCTCCGGCTCACAAGTGTGCACAGATCCAGTCGCCAACCTCGCGCGTACCCAGCGTGCCGCCCAGATCCGACGTCGTCATGTCCTGACGGATCGCTTCTCTCACCACGCTCTCGATGTCTGCCGCAGACTGCGTGAATCCAAGCGTGTCGAGCATCATGCCCACGGTGAGGATCGCGGCCAGCGGGTTGGCCACGTTCTTGCCGGCATACTTGGGCGCCGAGCCGTGGACCGGTTCGAACATGGAGACGTGTCCGGGATTGAGATTAGCCGAGGGCGCCACACCCAAGCCGCCCTGAAGCTGAGCGCCCAGGTCACTGATGATGTCGCCGAACATGTTGCAGGTGACGATCACCTGGAACTGCGCCGGGTTCTTCACCAACTGCATGGCCAGCACATCGACGAAGAGGTGCCACGATTCGATCTCGGGATATCGTTCGCGCACTTCGGCAAACGTTCGCTGCCACAGGCCGTGCCCGTAGGGCAACGCGTTGGACTTGTCGCTCATGCAGACTTTCTTGAGGCTGTGCTGCCGCGCGTATTCAAAGGCGTAGACGAGGATGCGCTCCACGCCCTTGCGTGTGTTGACGTCCTCCTGCACGGCGATCTCGTCTGGCGTATCGCGCTTGAAGTTGCCGCCCATGCCGACGTAAGCCCCTTCCGTGTTCTCGCGAAAGACGACGAAGTCGACGTCCTTCTCGGTGCGATCCTTCAGGGGACAAAGGCGGGCGTCGAAAAGCTTCACCGGCCGCTGATTAACGTAGAGATCTAGCCCAAAGCGCGTCCCAAGCAGGATGTCCGCCCCGTGCCGCATGTCGGGAATGCGAGGGTCACCTAGGGCCCCGATGAAGATGGCGTCGAACTCGCGCCGGAACATATCCAGCGCGCCCTTGGGCAGAGTGACGCCCTCGCGCAAATACTTCTCCGCGCCCCAGTCGAAAGTGACCAGCTCGAGCGGCAGGCCGCGCGACGCAATCAGGGTATTCAGGACCTTGGTCGCCTCGACGGTCACGTCGACGCCGATACCGTCTCCGGGGATGAGGGCGATACGCTTATCCATCGTCGTGCTCGGCTCCAGGGATCAGAACGCCCAAGGATCTTCGGGAAATGGACCTCAGGTGTGCGAATGCATGGGTTTGAAGCAAAGCAACAACCCAGCAAGGAAAAGTGCAGCTCCCACGAACGCCGGCGCCAGATGGGTCGGATTCAGATAACCGATGGCGAAGTGCACCCCGATCGCCGTCGTGAATCCGGCGAAGCCGGAACAACACAGCGCCTGCCACAGACTGCGACAGGCGGGCCCGCACCAGACCGAAAAAAGCACCGTGACTCCGCACGCGCAGATACCGCCCCCAAAACCGGCGCGGTCGTGTGCAATCAGCGAAACAAGGCGCGGGTTGATGGCTTGCAGGTTCGCCGGCGTCAAACCCATGTACATGAGGTCCTGGGGCACGAAGACGTGGGTCGTCCCCACCAGGAGAATTGTGAGCCCCCCAGCGATCATCCCGAGAGCCGTCACCAGGAGAAGTGTGCGCCCGATGCCGAACGACGATGTCCAGGGGACGCTGACCGCTTGCCTCAGAAGGCAGCGTAAGTCTCTCGGCTGACGCAAAGTTCGGAATGACCGCACTAGCCCGAGTACAAACACCGGCAGCAGGAGAAGAGTTGCGACTCCATGCCAGCTATCGAGATAACCATAACCTAGATAGGCTAGAAAGCTACCGAAGCCGAGAGCGCCGCTCACCAAGAGCAGCCACCAAGCCCAGGCCTCGCCCCGCCGAAGAGGAAACTCAGAGAGCCACAGGTAGAGTATCCCGACGGCGATCAACGCGCCGCCGAACGCCGTCCGATCATGAAACATGAAATGAACGACGCGACAACCCTGAACTGCGCAGAGTTGGCTCGCCGTCATGCCCAGGAACTGCACGTCGTGCGGCAAGAACTGACCGGTGGCGGAGAGAAACAAAGCGAAGCCGCCGCAAAGCACCAGGCTAAGCCCAGTGAAAGCGAGGAGGGGGCGCCCGTCCCCATAAAGAGCCTCGAAGAAACCGCGGTCGTCACCCACGGTTTCCAGCATGGCTTCAACACCCTGCGACCCCATTCTATCGCCCCTCGCTCCAATTTGATGAGGTCCGCTACAGGACCTCGCTAGGTAAACAAGTCCTTCCGCACGGTGATCTTTTCAATCCGTTCCAGCTTCGGCGTGAAGCCCAGGCCGGCGGTCTGCGGAACGCGAATCGTCCCTTGCGGGCTCACCGCGACCTCGGGATCGATGATATCTTCCGCCCAGTAGCGGCGGCTGGCCGAAACGTCTCCGGGAAGCGTGAACCCGGGCAGCGTGGACATAGCAATGTTGTGCGCGCGCCCGATGCCGGATTCCAGCATTCCGCCGCACCACACGGAAATGTTACGGGCACGGCAAACGTCGTGAATCTGCCGCGCGGAAGTGAAGCCGCCGACGCGGCCCAGCTTAATGTTAATGATCCGGCAGGCGCCGGCGTCGATCGCCTTGCGGGCGTCATCGGCGCTGTGGATCGACTCGTCCAGGCAGATCGCGGTTTCCATTTCGCGCTGAAGCCGGGCATGGTCGATGATGTCCTCCCAATGCAGCGGCTGCTCGATCATCAGCAGGCGAAACTGATCGAACTGCTTCAAGTGGCCGAGATCGGCCAGGGTGTAGGCGCTATTGGCGTCGCACGAGAGCACGATGTCGGGAAAGCGGCTGCGGATCCGCTCGAACACATTCACGTCCCACCCCGGTTTAACTTTCACCTTGATCCGCTGGTAGCCGGCCGCAACCTCCGTCGCGATTTTCTCCAACAAGGCGTCAATGGTGTTCTGGATTCCGATCGAGACTCCGCAGTTGATCTCACCCAGCGTTCCGCCGATGCATTGCGCGAGCGGCAAGCCCTTTTGCTCGGCCTCGATCACCCACAGCGCATTCTCCAGCGCCGCCTTGGCCATGTTATGACCGCGGATGCGCTGGAAGAGCGGGGCCACGTCCGCGGCGGCCCCAAAATCACGGCCCAGCGTCCACGGGATCAGAAAGTCGCGCAGAATGTGCCAAGCCGTCTCCGGCGTTTCGTAGCTGTAAAACGGCTCTTCGCCGCACGTGACCTCACCCCAGCCCGTGACTCCATCCGCCTCGGCGCGGACCAGAACAATTCGGCGTTCCGTGGTCCGGCCGAAACTGGTCTCGAAAAAGTGGACCAGCGGTAATCTGATTTCCCGAATCTCGACGCGATTCAGCTTCATAGGCAGTGACCGGTGACCAGTGACAAGTGACGAGTGGCTAGCAGAAGAATTGCCGGTTGCAGATTGATGATTGACGATTGGAAGAGAAGACATAAGCCACAGTTTTCTTTCAATCGTCAATCTGCAATCGTCAATCTGCAATTCTTCGCTGGCGGTCGTTCGGCGACATAACCGAGTGTGACTGGCCACTAGCCACTGGACTCATCCAATAGATAGCAATACGTCTCTCCGTCGCGCGACACGCCCGTAATGGCCAGCCCACGGGCGAAGCATTCTTGAAGCTGCTCGCGCACCAACGACTGCTGGGCCAGGGCCGCCGCCGGATCGTTGTCGGCGAGCGCAGCAAAGTCGTTGGGAATCGCCACCGCCGCGGCCGGCTTCCTCCTCGAACTGCGGGGCGAGTTGCCCGCGAGGGCGCGCTTCATTCGCGTCGACCTCAACTGCCACTCGGCCAGCAGGCGATCGCTGGGCAGCCCCTGCTGCAACCGGCTCTCGACCCGACCGTAATAATTCGGCAGATAGCGGCGAGCGATAGCCCCCAGGCGCTCGATGTTGAGAAAGGCGTTTTTCGGCCGTAGGGGATCGAAGGTCCACTGGATGCAATCGATTCGCGCGTCGAGCGCGGCCCTGCGCTGGGCCAGCTTCAGCGCCCGGCCCAACCCTCGGTTCTCATGCCCCGGCAGCACTCCCAGGGAGAGCGAGTGGTAATAGCGGCGGTCGCGGTGCCATGCGGGCATGGACGCTACGAAGCCCACCAACTCGCCTGTGGACGCAAACGCGCCCAGAATGTGGCCGCCGATGTGCGTCAAGTTGACGAAGAGCCTTTGTGGATACGCCTCGCCTTCAGCATATCCAAACACTTGCTTTTGGAGCTTGACACACGCCTCAAACTCTTCCAGAGTTTCACAGGGTCGGATGGAGTACTCCGTAAAGCGAAAAGGTCGCGTCATTGGAAAAAGCCCACAGCCGAGGGTCAAAAAGAGCCAAACAGCCAAAACTGCTTCTAATCCCCATGGCCTCCATTTCCCACCCTTACAAATGGGTTCGTAATGGGTTCGGTCCCGGGTGACTTCTTTTTGTTTCAATATGTTGATGGCTTCGGTCCTGAAAAATCATGGGGCCGAACGTTTGTACCCGCAGGTTCCTTCCGGCCAACCTCACTGGTGTAACGGTAGGCGAGCTTGCTGTAACGTTGTGTAACGCCGTCGGGGTGCATCATTCTGGCCGCCGTTTTCTCACTTTTCCTAAAATGGGTTCGTAATGGGTTCGGTCCAAGGTCCCTTCCTTTTGTTTCAATACATTGATGGCTTCGGTCCTGAAAAAAAGATGGCTCGTCGGCAAATCTAGGTGGGGCTGATGCCCGCGTTGTACGCTAAAAGCCCGTCTTCGCCGTCCGATCACAACCGCGCAACTCTACGAACGGTCGGCTAAAGGCAGAAGTCACATTATAATTAACACTATAAGTTGTACCATATCAGTAACTATTCAAGCCACTTCTCCCATGGACATCATGAACTTGTTTACTTAAGAAATCCCACAATACCAGTAACCATGATGACCCGTTGCTCGGACCGTTATCTGGGTCATACAAATCAGCATACCGTGATATTGCATGAGAGTCAAGTCCCTTCTTACGTATCAGTGGGCCCAACGATCAAGTGTATCGGCGAGTCGTTCGGCTCAGTTCCTTGCCGCTTACCAATCCCTATTCATAATGAGAAATCTGGGTTAACCTCAATGCTGTTCACATAAGGGGTCTCGGGAAATTATTTCTCAACTGCTCTCAGGGTGACCCCCTCACCCGTCCCGCCCCGGCTGGAGAAAGCGCCGGTTGCGGTCCACCCTCTCCCCCAAGGGGGCGAGGGCTGTAAATTCAAATTACTGCTCCCCTCGCCCCCTTGGGGGAGAGGGGCCGGGGGTGAGGGGGTTATCAGGTCGAACAGGGAACCGTCTCCTTGAAAGCGCATAAGTGAACAGTATTGAGGGTTAATCTTCGACTCTCGGCTCTCATCTCGACTCTTCTTTCACCGCGTTCCAAATCTCGTCCAACTCCTGAGCGTTGCAGTCGCGCACTTGCTTCCCGCGCCGGGCCACTTCCTGCTCGAGTTTGCGGAAGCGGCCCGCAAATTTCTGGTTGGCGCTACGCAAGCAGGTCTCGGGGTCCGAACGAAGATAGCGAGCCAGATTGGCAGCGGTGAATAGCAGGTCACCCACTTCCTCCTCGATCCGCGCCGAGTCGCGAGGCACGTAGTCCCTCGGCGTGCCAACGTCTTCCAGGCCCTGGTCTTTCAGTTCCTGCCGCAGCTCGCGGACCTCTTCTTCAATTTTGTCGAGAACGTCGCCCACCTTGGCCCAGTCGAACCCCACCTCCGCCACGCGTGTGCCGATCTCAAAGGCTTCGAGTGTAGAGGGCAGGGTGCGAGGAATGCCGTCAAGCAGCGAGGGCAGCGATGCCGGCGGGCTGCCAGGAGCGGTGGGAACGGGACCGCCGGAACTGGAGTCGCCTGTCTCACCCCTCGCCTTGCGCTCTTTTTCCTTCACCGACAGCCAGCTCTTCAGCGCCTCTTCCGCGTTCGCGGCGCGAGTCTCGCCAAAGACGTGCGGATGGCGCCGCACCAGCTTGGCATACACTCGCCTCACCACGTCATCGAGCGTGAATCGCAACTCCTCTTCGGCGAGGCGCGAATAGAAAACCACCTGAAAGAGGAGATCGCCCAACTCGTCTTCCATCGCGTCGAAGTCACGCGTGTTGACGGCGTCGACAACCTCGTAGGCTTCCTCGAGCAGGAGTCCCTTGACCGAATCGTAGTCCTGGGCGCGGTCCCACGGACACCCGTCCGGCCCGCGCAAATGGGCCGTCAACTCCACGAGCTTCGTCAGTTCTTGGTCCATGAAAGAAGTCGAAAGTCGAAAGTTGAAAGTCGAGAGTGAGGGGTAGGTGGTAGACGGTAGACGGAATGAAGGGGTCCTTCCCCCTATGCGATCCGCCGCAGACGTGAGGAGCGTCTTCCCCGTATACGGTCTACTGTCTACCGTCTACTGCTTCTTCAACTTTCGACTCTCGACTCTCGACTCTCGACT